>Ga0209164_1005928_pt1 | contig 10215 bp, 5 predicted proteins | sample MTBNYHSulfiMetaG_FD_187458 | JGI IMG/M metagenome (GOLD analysis project Ga0209164, IMG submission 187458) | Enrichment culture microbial communities from rom New York Harbor, USA that are MTBE-degrading - MTBE-NYH (New York Harbor Sulfidogenic)... | ecosystem: Environmental > Aquatic > Marine >... | reverse complement strand
TTGTCAATTTGGTATCGATCTCTCCGCTTATAATAGATGCCAGTTTAAAGTTAAGAATATCCTAACTATCCCAACCTAATTTGGTCAAATCACCGCTGCCCGTCTCAAAGAATGAACGAAGATAAAATCTATTAAGGGATATGTTTAAGCATCGGAAGTCATTTGCTCATTCCTAGCCACTTAGTCCCCCTAGCTGGTTGCCATTTTCCCCGGTTAAATAGCTGTGGGTATTTCATTTTGCGTATAGTCTCGATGATTAATACGGCCGCGCCGGGAATTACGGCGATAGCCCATCCGGTGATACCCAGCGGTACCGTACCGAATATTGCTTGCAAGAAAGGTACATATACGACCGCTATCTGCAGGGGAATAGCTACTGAAACGAATATGAGCATCCAGCGGTTGCGGAATACCCCCAAACGAGAAATGGTGTATTCGTCGGAGCGAGCGTTGAGGGCAAGAAGCCACTCGAAGATAACTATGCTGCAAAAGGCAACTGTGCGAGCCTCTTCCATTCCTGACACTGGCTCTACGAAGCTATAAACGAGCACTGTACCGATACCGAGCATTCCCGCTAGAAAGCCGACACGCAGTAACATCCCCGGGAAGAGTAGCCCCACTTTGGGATGGCGAGGCGGTTTATTTAACTCATCCCCCACTTTCGGCTCAAGTCCAAGGGGAACTGCCATAAGTGTGCCGGTAACCAGATTGACCCAGAGGATCTGTAAGGCCATAAGTGGCGCTCTACCCAAGAAAAGGATACCCAGCACAAGAGCAAATAGTTCCCCCATACCGGTGGCAAGAAGGAACATAGCCACATTTCGCAATCGGTTGAATATAGCTCTGCCTTCTTCAACAGCGGATACTACCGAGACAAAGTTATCATCCACCAAAGTCATATCCGAGGCCTCTTTGGCCACATCGGTACCTTTGATGCCCATGGCAACGCCGATATCTGCGGCCTTTAGCGCCGGCGCATCGTTGACGCCATCTCCGGTCATGGCGATAACGTGTCCCTTTCTTTTAAGGGCGTTAACGATCTTGAGCTTTAAAACAGGTTCCGCTCGGGCGATCACTGATACCCTTTCCACTCTTTCCGAGAGCTCTTCATCACCCATTTTTTCGATATCAGCCCCGGTGAGAGATTCTCCCGGAGGTAATTTAATTTGCCGAGCCACCGACTCTGCAGTTAGCCTGTTATCCCCGGTAATCATAACCACCTTGATGCCGGCGTTTTTGGCATGCTCTACGGCTTCGATTGCCTCATCACGAGGCGGGTCATACATGCCCACTAAACCTACGAAAACCAGTTCGCCCTCGACATGCTCCTCTTTGAGTTCAGCAAGCTCTCCAGGATGCTCGGCGTAAGCGAATGCCATGACTCTCATGGCATCCTTTGCCATAGTGTCACCAATCTCCATAATTGCTTTTCTATCTGCTTTCTTTAATGACACCACGTTGCCATTTTTAAGGACGCTGCGGCTCATATCGAGTAATTTTTCTAAAGCCCCTTTAACGTAAACTACCTTACCCTTGTCCCATGGGTGCAGGGTAGCCATATACCGCCGCTCACTCTGGAATGGGATCTCATCCAATCGGGGATATGTTTCCTCCAGCGTTTCCTCGTTTAGCCCGGCCTTGGCGGCTGTCACCAGTAATGCCCCCTCCGTCGGGTCACCCATGATGCTACAGCACTCCTTATCCGATGAAAGCAAGGCATCGTTAGAGAGAGCGCCTATCTTTAGAAGCAACATCATTGATTCTTCATTATCGGGATCTAGGGCATTATTCCCTTGGCGAAACTCACCTTCTACCTGGTAACCTTCACCTGTGACCTCGACCCATTTACCGTCGACATAGATCTTCCTAACCGTCATCTCGTTCATGGTTAGGGTACCTGTTTTATCAGAGCAGATAACGGTAGCTGATCCCAGGGTCTCAACTGCCACCAGTCGGCGTATGACGGCATTACGTTGCGCCATATAACGCATACCCGCAGCCAAGACAACTGTGACTACAGCCGGCAGGCCTTCGGGTATGGCTGCTACCGCCGCCGCAACTGCTACTAGGAATATCTCCAACCATTCCAGCCCCCTCCACATTCCGACTCCTATCAGTATGCCGCAGGTGCCCAGCACGAGGTAGATGATATAGTGTCCCAGTGTATGAACGCTCTTCTGCAGAGGGGTCTTTTCCTCTTTAACCTCTTGGAGGCTCGTGGCGATTTTGCCCATCTCGGTGGTCATCCCTGTCGATACCACTACGGCAGTAGCGCGGCCGTTTGTAACAACTGTGCCCATATACACCATGTTCTTACGGTCGGCCACAGCAACCTCATTGCTTATCAGGGTTGTGTGCTTATCCACTGATACAGACTCTCCGGTAAGCGATGCCTCGTTTATTTTAAGGTTGGCTACCTCTAGTAGTCGGGCATCAGCCGGTACCTTATCACCTGACTCAAGGATCAATATATCGCCAGGCACCACTTCTCTGCTCTTAATCTCCTCTATTTTGCCACCGCGCCTGACTTTTGTTTTGGGGGCTGCCAACTGAATTAGGGCTTCCATGGCCTTCTGTGCCCTACCTTCCTGAACATAGCCAATCGTGGCCATAAGTAACAGAACTGCTAAAATTACAGAAGCGTCCAGGTTTTTCCCTAAGACAAACTCGACGATTGCTGCTGCAAGTAGTATGTAAACTAATGGACTTCGAAATTGCCTCAGAAATGCGATTATTGCGGGAGATTTCTTTCTGCGCTCAAGCTCATTGGGGCCATATTGCTGTAACCTGTTCGAAGCTTCTGTCGTAGTTATTCCAGAATGCGACGAATCAAGTTCCCTTAAGACTTCTTCGGAGCTAATACTATACCACTGCTTCTGCGTCATATTACCCTAGACGCTTATTATAGCTATATGCGCTTAGTCCAGCAAATATCACAATCCCTGTCATAGAAAATGTGAAAAAGCCACTAGAACATACGAGTTATCGCTAGATTTAGAGCCTGGATAAACTTTTCCGAGAGTTGTTCAGTGCGTTTTTGGGGGATTCTATCGTCGAGGTTACGATTGCAACTAATAAGTTTTAGTTAAATGAAAGGGAAAATCACACTTGGGTACCTTAAAAGATCGTTGAGTTGACTGCTTGTCTTCTTGAATTTGTCGAAGGAGTCATCCAACGGATGCATATTTTATACTATCCTCAGGAGGATACTCATGACAGAAATGAAATAAAAGACTCCAAAGGGCTAATTCGCTCATAAAACCAACTCTTTGTTCTGTATTTCAACAGCCTGGGCTATAACTTCATAAGCGTATTTTCTTGTTTCTTTCCTATGTTTATCCAATTTCTGTGTTTCATTAGAAAGTTCACTATCGTTACATGCGGCACTGCAGACATTATAAGCCTCTATTTCCTTATCCATTAGCTTCAGTAAAGCCTTCACCGCTTTATACAAATTATCATTATGGGATGAAATCAGTTCCATGTGTTTCCCTTTTACCCGTAATGCTTCAAGCTTAAATCCTGATTCAAGAGCAAGGGCTTTGCTCGACGTTACTGCAATATCACCACATGAATCAAAGATACGACCAGTGCCATGCAATACCGATACCCATGTGTCATCATGCCTTTTATGCTCTATTCTTATAGGTTCCTCCAAACCATGTTTACCAACATCAATAGCCCAACCTATAATCTCGTTCAATTCCACACGTTCGTATTCCCTCTGCCTTGCTTCTTCATCTTTCTTAAACTGCCTTTCCTGTAGAGCTTTGCTCTCTAACCAGGCTTTGACCCCTAAGACAAGAGATACGACTATACCGATAATACCCACTATTACTATTGGTTCCATATGGAGCCATTATATAATTTGTATAGAGCAAGGACAATAATTTCAAAATTGATGAATTTAAATTACCAAAGGCCTAGAATAAAAAGAATCTTGTATAGGTCACTGATTCCACCATCGTTAGATAAGGGAGTGGAGGCGTAATTTGAACGATAGTCAGGAATGTGTAGTATATTCTGATGATGATCCTAAATACAGTGTGGAGCTTACAAAGGACTCTGAGGTTTCGATAGAAGAAGTAGTCTAATCAACTACAACTTAGCCTCAAAGGCATCATGAGGAGGTTCTATCCCTAAATATTCTCTATATATTCGTTCTTTATAGTCGTGACCGATTTCATTAACGGCCTCAATAAAGGCTTTATAGGTACCAAGCCCTCCGACTTTCTCCCAAAATTCTTCTCCAATAAGAACAACCTCGTCTTCTCTCATATTGAACCATCGTGCCGGGAAGCTCCAGCTATAATTCTCTCTTTTGCCATAGGGATTATATGGCAAGGCATAATAGGCTTCATCAATCTGAAGCGGGTCCATACTGTATAGTTTCAAGAGCTTCTCTTTACTCACTTTTGTCTGGTCGCTATTCGGTAGAGGAGCCTTAAGCTCGAACGCGAAGCGTCTCTTACTCTTTACATCTTCGGCATAGACATCGCAGATTACAGTGACAGGTATATCTTCGCCTTCACCCTTAAGTATATAAGCCAACTCTTTATCCCAATCAGGTTGAACTTTGGCTTGCTCCTTCCCGGAATGTTCTAATCTATTCAATATTTCGGTGATACGCCTGAGCCTTTCTGAATTGACCAGACCATCGATTCTATGGTGAGTGGCTCCTTCTCCTAGCCCAGCTTTAGCTGCAACTACGGCCAGGCTTTCCCAGACGCTACCGAAGGGCGTAACAAACCTGCGTTCAAAATGGGAACCTTTGAATATTTCATCTGGAACCAATGCAGCATAGAGTGGCTTCTTGGCTTTGTGGGTGTCCTTTAAGAACGGGTCGGTAACAAGTACCTTGTCCATAACTCTATCCATCATGCATTTGATTACATCCTGGATTGCGGCTTTCATCTCAGGGTTATTATCCATGATTACCCCTCTCGACGTAATCTACTAATCTATGGCTTCCGCCAAACGAAGATAGACTCAAAGAACTGACTTGAGCGTCTTCCAGTGCGGCGATTGACATGACGGTTAATAGTGGCTACCTCTTCCACTCCACATAATTGGGCTATTCCGGGGTAGAGGTTGGCGGAATCGTGGGCGATGACTATGAATAATCCGCCATTTGCCATAGAATCTAGAGTTCTACCAAAGACCTTTGCTATATCCAACTGATATTGCTTCTTGGATTTCTTACTGGAGCCATTAACGGCAGGTCCAATCTCGGAGGCACGCCTGTCTTTTAGCCCCAGTAAATGATATGCGTAGGCATGTTGATCATGGTAGTCAATTAAACCTACGTAGGGAGGGCTTGTTATTAGGCCATCGATGCTTGGGAATGAACCTCTCCGGCTATCAGTATGACGTATATCTACACTTGCATCGGTCCTAAGCCTAGAAAACTCTTCTATCCTTCGTATGGTATCTAAGCTATAGCGATTAATAAACTTAAAGGCTTCGGTCGTAGGATAGCAGGTTCGGGAGTGTTTGTAGCACCAATAAGGCTCTCTCTGTGGACGCTTGGGGAAGTCCAGATCAAAGTGTGTTGTTAAGCGTGCTGACCTAGCGGAACGTGACAAAATCACCTTGAGTAAATCTTGATAAGTGTATCCTTCCTTCCGAATTAGAAAGAGGTAGGTCAGCAGTTCATCGAGAGCTTTGGGACTATACCACTGCTGTAAGTAGGCATTATCTGTTTCGGGTATAGACAAGTCAGCTGCGCGTTCTTCCCAAAGGCCCAATTGGTCGCTAGAATGTTGACGCAGTTTAGATAATGCATCCGTTATCTCAGCTTTGACTTGCCTTAAGTCATATTTGCGAGTTTTTGCTTGACTGAGCATCACATTGAAGGCAGATATATCATAACCAACAGAATTCACACCTAATTCATTTGCCTGTACTAAGGTAGTTCCGGATCCGCAAAATGGGTCGATGATAGTCTGCCCGGGATGAAAGTATTTGCGGATAAAAACCTCAACTAGTTGGGGTATAAACTTCCCAAGATAAGGATGCAACCTGTGGACATGTTTGGTGCGTTCCTTTTCAGGCAAGTCCTTCTCTCGCCAGTTCAGATTAAGCCTATCGAGCGGAGTGTCCGGGGTAACTTCCCTGGGTATAGTCGGTTTCCCCTCGCCGAAATATTCGGGCACTTTCTTTTCTTCGTTGGTGAAGAATGATAAAGATTTTGAGGTTGCGTCAATCACTTCTGGCATTTGGTTTAGTTTACACCATATGGCAGGAAGATTTAAATAGTAGTTAGGGACCATCCACTGGTTAGGTAATCACTCAGAAGCTTGTAATATCATAATACTGGATCAAACCATATGCATCGTCGCCCCTTCCTCTAAAAGGCCAGTCTATATTATACAAATTGCACCAAACGTCATTTTGTTCATTGAAATTCAAAGAAATTACAAAAACAAATAAAGGGCAGGTCCTAAAGTCTCATACTCTGTAAAGAGGGTCGATGAATCCCTATACAGAGTAAGTTAACCCCAATAGAACCTGCCCAAAGTAATTATTATAATCCTTAATCTATGGAAGTCAATACCAGTCAAGCATTAATATCTCTGCCTGAAAATAGCAGAATAAACCTGTTCTATACCATTGACACGATGTGATATAATCACAATGGCTTAGTACGTTAATTTGAAGGAGGTGATGCCGATTTAGAGAGCCCGGAGGGATGTATCTCTATATCACGTCCCGATGGGAAAGATGCCCCTTACAGAAGGGTGCAAAAGCCGAAAAACTATGAAACATAACCCTTTCTCCAAATAAAAAGGAAAGAGTAGGTTTTACTACATGCTTTTATGGGGAATAGGGTAAACCTAAAATATAGGAGAATATAAAAGTCGATGAAAACCAAACTAATTTCTAAGATATTAGGCGTAGGCCTTGCCCTTGGCCTTACCTTTTCGCTTGGTGCCGCCTTTATAGCTTCCCCTGCTGCCCATGCCGATGAGATGGAATGGGGCACAGTCAATACGCCGAGCTGGGAGGACATGGTCATCCTTCCCGCCTCCGACATCCTTGACTACGCCGTCGGTGAGGACGAGGGCGACGTCGTCTATGCAGTGCTTGAACTTGAAAGCAGTTGTACCGAGGTTGGCTGGGAATATGAAAGTGGCTGGGCAGACTTTGCCCTGGTCAAGTCTGATGACGGCGGTGTCACCTGGAGCGACATCACCGAGAATGTCGTGGATGCTAGTAGTCTACCCGAAATCGAGATCGAGAGCCTGAAACTGGTGGCAACCGCCCCCGATGATGATGACTGGGTGGCCGTGGCTGGCTACCTGGATACCCCTGGTCCTTCCGGCAGTCACTTCATGCCTTTCGTGGTCGCCTCACAGGACGGCGGAGCTAATTTCACCTACGCTCATGATCTGGTAGACGGGCCTAGTACGATGCAACTTATCCTCGACATGGCCGTCTCGCCCAAGGTAGGCAACATCCATAATATCGCCCTTGCCGGTAGGGCATGGGGAGGAACAATACCCAACGCCCACGGAGCTGTATTCCGCCTCGAGGCTGGCACATGGCTCACCGGGGGCTGGGTGGATACCTCATTCTACCCTGGCTGGGATGATAGCGATAGTGACGGGCTTAACCCTCAGATTCGATCAAAAGCTGTAGTTGCCGTTGACTTTTCGCCAAACTTCGATATGGACGACACCATCGTCTGTATGATGAGCTCATATACCGATAGCGCTTGGCCACCTATAGGTGCCTCGTTAGCACCTTTCCTCCAGGAAGGTATTTTCGATAGTGACGGTGTCTGGAATGGAGAGGCTGGATTTGGTGACGCCGTCCAGATAACAAATGACGGTAGCTTACTCATAACTGAGTCCGGCTGGAGGAGCATGGGCTTTGCCCTACCTGCGGATTTTGACGGTGTTGATTCGAGCGCGAATAACGTCTACCTCTACGCTAACGCCTACGATACAGTTACCCATGAAGTTGGCGGCTATGTCTTCATCTCCGAGGACGGTGATCTATCAATGCGCTGCGGCCCCTCTGGAGACCCGCTTCTTGCCAGCATCGATGTCCACGGAGATGCCGATTCTGCCAAGGCGATGGTCGGCGTCTATACCGACTGGGATGATGATCTTGGTCCATTAATTCCTGAGGCATGTTCTGGCGTAGCTGTTTACCACACAGTAGAGCTAGACGACTGCTGCCCGGAGTGGGAATGTGCCTGTAAAGACCCCTCGGGAACCTATATGGCGGTGGTATCCTATACCCCAGATGGTGAGAAAGCCTTTGCCATCACCAGCAGTAGCTGGCAGTGGAGCGATGATTCTGAAATACGAAACTTCGGTGAATTGATATCTGATGCTACGCTCGATGAGACTGCTTTCTCGGTAAGCCTTGATGATGGCGTATCCTTTAACCAGCTCAGTCTTATTGATACCGATATCGACTGGCTCTCCGATGTTGCCGTCTGTCCTGACTGCAGCGTCATCTACCTTTCTACTATCAATATGGCAGTAGGCTCTTGGTATAATCCCGAATACGGTGTCGGGGCTGACTACGGAGACCACCCCTGTATAAATGAGAATGGTGACTTTGAGAAATGGTATGCCTGTGATAGCGTATGGCGGAGCTACGACGATGGCGACACCTGGGAAAGGGTCTACCACGGTGACTGGTCTGATTACTATGAAGATGACCGTGGTCAGATCCTGCTAAGACTTCCCTGCGATGATCTCGAAGACTGCTGTACTATTTATATGGGTATCGAAGACACAGAAGACCTCTACTACAGCCGCGATTGTGGCCAGTGCTGGAACATGGCGGTCAACCAGAAGCTCACCATCGAGGATTTCGCCGTTGAGAGCGAGAATATCGTTCATATCCTCGATAATAATGGCAAGGTATCCACCTCCACTCAATATGGCAGGCGCCCATCTGATGGGGTAGATACCGGGATGGATACTGGCCATTCGATAACTTCCTGCTGTAACGAGGGATTCCTGGTGGTTGGAGGCGATGATGGAGAGGTATCCTGGTCAGATGATGGCGGTGAAACCTGGACCGAAATGGACGACCTTCCCGCTGAAGACCAGACACACATCGCATGTGATCCTATCTGCGATAACATCATCTATGCCGCCGTAAGTGACGAGGGCGATGGCGGTATCTTCCGCGGTGATATCACTACCGGTGAGTGGACCGACATGAATGCCATGGCTACCGATTACGATGGTATTGCCATAGGCAGGAGTGACGGCACCCTTTACGCTGTAAGCGACAGTATTAGGGTGGACTCTGACGAGGATTGCCTCTGCGATCGTTTCGACGAAGAAGGTGACGATTGGTACAGTGGTGTAGCAAGGAACCTTACTCCCTGTGAGACAGATTGCTGTGGTACCGAGGACTGGGACTACCTGATCGCCGGTCTGAGTTCCAGTGATGGGGATAACGAAGGTAAGGAAGACTTCGACAGGGGCCCGAGCGCGCTTAGGATTTGCGGTTGCCTAACTATGGATACTAACTCAATCCTGTGGGCAATCGATACCCGTTGGTATGATGTCATAGACATGGAGGAAGGCCTCCTCTGGAGCTACGAGGACTGTGCCTCAAAGCACGCCCCTGAGCTTATCGCACCGGAGGACGAGGCCATTATCGGCTGTGATCCCTGCGAGACCTGCGAGGGTATGCCCATTAACTTCGAGTGGGAGAGGATGTGCCTTGCCTGTAGCTACGATATTGAGGTCATGGACGAGGACGGTAACATTATCGCCTCTATCTACGACATAACCATAACCGGCGATCCCCCTACTCTCTACTGGGATGGAAGTGCCGACTACGATGATGAGGGCGAATGCGCCAGCGGAATGCAGAGGGCCCTTGAGTGCGGCCAGACCTACCAGTGGCACGTGAGGGAGGCAAACACCGAGACCGATGAGTGCGTCCACAGCCCCTGGTCCGAGAGCTGGAGCTTCACCGTAGAGGCATCATCTGCCAACGCGGTAAGGCTCATCTCGCCGGAGAACGGTGACATGCTTACCAACCGCTCGGGTGTGGGCTTCTCCTGGACAAGCGTTGCCGATGCCACCTCCTATAGCTTCGTCCTCTCCGAGAACCCTGATCTCTCCAGTGCGCTTGCTACCTCCGATCAGTCCGGTACCGCCTATGCCTACTCCGGAACACTGGACTACGAGACCACCTACTACTGGCAGGTGACCGCCTGGAAGAACGGTACCA
>Ga0209164_1005925_pt1 | contig 10219 bp, 8 predicted proteins | sample MTBNYHSulfiMetaG_FD_187458 | JGI IMG/M metagenome (GOLD analysis project Ga0209164, IMG submission 187458) | Enrichment culture microbial communities from rom New York Harbor, USA that are MTBE-degrading - MTBE-NYH (New York Harbor Sulfidogenic)... | ecosystem: Environmental > Aquatic > Marine >... | reverse complement strand
CAGCGCCACGCTCGTCAAAGAAAAGGCTCGCGCCGCGCTCCCCAGCGTGGCATTGGCCTACGGGCTGTACCTCCCCCTGGCAGCAGCCGGATTCGGGCTGGGCAGTGGGGAGCCCCACTTGTGGCCCGACGGGCTGGTACTTTTCGCCATTCACCTGGCCTGGATCACGCTGGTCGGGGCGATCACGTTGGGGATAATGGGATTCCGGCCCTACAGCCTGCTGGGCTACTCGCTGGGTGGCGTGGTGATTCTGGTCGGCGTGCTGCTGGCAATCGCTTTGAGCGGGGCAGGCATGGTCTTCAGCAAGGGAGTCACCTTACCCACTCCAACCACCACCCCAACGATCACCCTGACCCCCACGGTCACATCTACGCCAAGTCCGATACCGCCTACGTCCACTATCACCCCCACCATCACCCGTACGCCGACACTCACCCCCACCCGCACCCCCACGCTCACGCCCACGCCGGTGGAGGCTTTCGTGCAGGCGATTGGGGATTTCACCGGGGTGAACATCCGCGACGAGCCTAATGGCAACACGGTCGTCTCCTCCTTGCTGAATGGCTCGATCGTGCGCATCCTGTCGGACCCGCCGGTCGTGGAGGGCGGCGCCACCTGGCTGCACGTGCTCGACTTACAAAACAACATCGAAGGCTGGATCCTGCAATCCCTGCTGATCACCGCCACCCCAGCACCCACCTCGACGAGCACAGCCACCGCCACAGTTAGCCCCACCCCCTAACCTTAAAAGCCCGCTTGTCAGCAACATCCCCATCTGGTACAATCTGCCTGCCCGGTGCGTGGTACCCTTCGCCCGGGCCTGTGTATGCAATAGCTTATCCGACGAAAGGGCTAGAAAATGAAGGTACTCTTACTAAAAGACGTTTACAACCTGGGCCGTGCTGGCGACGTTAAAAAGGTCGCCAACGGCTACGGGCGCAACTTTCTGCTCCCCCAAGGGCTGGCGATGCTGGCCACGCCCGGGGCACTCAAGCAAGCCGAGCGCATCCGCGAAGAAGCCAACAAGCAGCGCGCCCGGCTCAATGAAGAGTTGGGCGACGTGGCCGAACAGATCTCCGGCATTCAACTGATCTTCCCGGCGCGCGCCGGAGAAACCGGCAAGCTTTATGGCTCGGTCACCACGCAGATGATCGCCGACGCCCTGAGCGAGAAATCCGAGATCGAGGTCCATAAGCGCCAGATTGACTCCCAGCCGCTGCGTCTGTTGGGGATGCACACGGTGAAGGTGCGCCTGACCATCGACCTGATCCCTGAGATCACGGTGGTGATCCACCGGGAGGGCGAGTCTCCGGAGAGCTACATGGTGCCCGCCGAGGAATTGGCCGGTGCTGCCGAGCAAGAACAAGAGCAGCAAGTGGAAGAAATCATGGACGAGCAGGCTGGCGAGCCGGAGGCCGAGGCGGTGGCACCACCGTCGGAAGACGAGGCCCCGCTAGAAGAGGCCGAGTAAAAAGACTCCGATCAAGCCAGGCGAACCCATGAGACCGCTCAACACAGTCTGCCGGTAGATCGAATGCCCGCAGACTGTGCTCTTTTTTGATATGAACAGGCAAGTTGGCGATAAGCTGCGTAAGGCCCGGGTAGCGCGTTCGCTCACCCTAGAGCAAGCTGCCCAGGCCACGCATATCCGACAGCGTTATTTGGAGGCCCTGGAAGAAGGGGACTACAGCGTGCTGCCCTCCCATGTGCAGGTGCGCGGCTTCCTGCGCTCGTACGCCAGCTATCTGGGGCTCGACGCCCAAGAGCTATTGAGCAGCCTGAGGGGCGACGAGAAAGATGAGGACAGCGAGGCGAGCGCTGCACCAAGCCCGGAACCCGACACCGCACCCCCTCCCAGCGAACCCCCCACTCCCGAGACCGAGGTGACTGCCTTCCAGGTGATCGGCAGCACATTCCAGGAACGCAGGAAGATGCTGGAGCTTTCGCTGGATGATGTGGAGCAGTACACCCGTATCCCCGAGCACTATTTGAAGATCATGGAATCGGGGCAATTGGACCGCTTCCCTTCGCCGGTGCAGGCCCGCGGCATGCTGGCAAACTACGCCACTTTCCTGGAAATGGACGTGGCCGCCGTGCTCTCTTATTACGCCGACGTGCTGCACGAGCGGCTGTCCACGCAGCGCGCCAAGCGTGAAGCGCCCCGCAAGGCACCGACCCGCAAGATCACCGCGCCGCCCTGGCTGCGCAGGGTGATCTCCGCCGACGTGATCTTTGGCGGCATCCTGGGGCTAGGGATGCTGCTCTTCGCCGTGTGGGGGATCGGGCGCATTATGTCGACGCAGACCAGCGACCAGCCCGAGCCAACCGCGCCTTCGCTGGTTGACGTGCTGGCGCCCACGGCGACCTCAGCCGTTGCCGAAGCTCCAGCCGTCGATAGCGTCGAGCAAACTGGGGAGAACGTCACCATCTCGCCACAGGACACACTTGCCACCGCCACGATCACCCCTCCCCCAGAGGGTTCAACCGGCATTCAATTGCAGATCGTGGCCAGCCAGCGAGCCTGGATGCGGGTTACGGCAGATGGTGAAGTGGTCTTTGAGGGGCGGGTGCTGCCCGGCAGCGTTCACCAGTTCTCGGGGGACGATTCGGTCGAGCTGCTCACCGGAAACGCCGCTGCCCTGCAAGTGTTCCTGAATGGTGCCGACCTGGGGCCGCTGGGAATCTTCGGCGAGGTCGTCGACCTGGTCTACACCGCCAGGGGCATCGCCACACCCAGCCCAACGCCCTCGCCCACTATCGACCCCAACCTGGCGCTCACCCCCTCGCCCACGGCAAGCTCGACACCCAGCCCCACTGCCGAAGAGACCGCCAGCCCCACTCCCTAGGCACTCCCAAGAGGGTATCAGTGCCCTTTGATTACAGGTAGATATGGATAAGAAAGCTTTCCACTTGATTTCATTAGGTTGTGCCAAGAACACCGTCGATTCCCAATCGATGGCCCAGTTGCTAGCCGGTGCCGGTTATCAGGCCACCGGCGACCACGGCGAGGCCGACGTGTTGATCGTCAACACCTGCGGCTTTATCGGCCCGGCCAAGCAGGAATCCTACCAAGTGCTGCAAGAACTGGCGGCCAACAAACAGGACGGCCAGTTGCTGATCGCCGCCGGTTGCCTCACCCAGCGCTACGGGGTCGAGGTCGCCCAGAAAGTTCCCGGCATCGACGGCTTATTGGGTACCCGCCGCTGGATGGACATCGTCGAAGTGATCGCCCGCCTGCGCAGCCAACCCCACCCCGAGCCGCTCTACCATCTGCCAGAAACGGCCTCCGTCGGGCAGGACGATGGCGGCACGCTGCGCGTGGCCCAGCAGGGGCCCAGCGCTTACATCAAGATCGCCGACGGCTGCCGTCGGCCGTGCGCCTTCTGCGCCATCCCGCTCATCAAAGGGACGGCGGTCAGCCGCCAGGAGAGGGCCATCATCCAGGAGGCCCGCTACCTGCGCGATCGAGGCGTGCGCGAGATCATCCTGATCGCCCAGGACACAACCGATTACGGGCACGATCTAGGGATGAAAGATGGGCTGGCACAATTGCTGGAAGAACTGGTACAGGCCGTGCCTGATGTGGACTGGATACGGGTGATGTATGCCTATCCCGGTTACGTGACCGACCGCCTGATCGAGGTGATGGCAAAACACCCGCAGATCCTGCCCTACCTCGACATGCCCCTCCAGCACGCCCACCCCATGATGCTGCGGCGCATGCGCCGTCCGGCCAACATGGATTGGGTGCACGGCACCCTAGAGAAGATGCGCGCCGCCATGCCCGAACTGGCCCTGCGCACCACCTTCATCGTGGGCTATCCTGGCGAGACGGAAGAGGAGTTCCAGGCGCTGCTGGATTTCGTGGAGGAAATGCGCTTCGACCGGGTAGGGGCCTTCACCTTCTCCTTCGAGCCGGGAACGGCCAGCGAGCCGCTGGGCGACCCGATTCCCGAAGAGGTCAAGCTCGAGCGCAAAGAGCGCCTGATGGCCCTGCAACAGCGCATCTCACTGGAGAACAACCAGGCCCAGGTGGGGGATACGCTCGAGGTGCTGATCGAGGGGCACGGCGAGGTAGAAGGCTCGCAAGAGCACATCGCCGTCGGCCGCAGCTATCGTGACGCCCCAGAGATCGACGGCCTGGTGATCGTGGATGGCCAGCCGCCCCTCGGGGAGATCGTGCCCGTGCGTATCACCGGCGCCATGACCTACGACCTGACCGGCACAGTAGAGGTGCAGCAGCCCACCATCTTGCTGGACGATCTAAGCGTCGAATAGCCAATCAAGCAAAACGTCGCCGTGCCTGGCGACGTTTTAGTTGAATTTCAGTAAACAAGCTAACAACCGGTAATCTCAGGTTTTGGCCCGCCTCGTCAGCAACCAGATCACGAACCCAAGCACCAACCCGCCAAAGAGCAGCGCGCCGAAACAGATCACGGCGATGAGCCCGATGCTCCAATTGGATAAGCCCGAAACATCCGTCGTTGGAGAGGCAACCGCCACCGGTGCGGACGTGGGCGTGGCGGAAGGTGCCGGCTCGGGCGTCGTGGGCGCACCTTGCGTGGAAGGCGCGCCAAAGGTGGGTGAAGGCCGGAAGGTGGGGAAGGGCCGTTCGGTGGGGATCAGGTATTGCCCCTCAGGGATGCCCAGCCAAGCTGCCCAGTCCAGCTCGAATTGGTCAGGGTCCACGCCCAAGGCTGACAGGAAAGCTTTATCGGTGGTGAGGCCGTCCCGATAGGCCGCCAGCAACGCCGCCACGCCTGCCTGCCCGTAAGCCTCCACCATGTAAGTGACACCGCTCAAAGCCTCGTCATAGGCCTGGCGGAAGCGCGCCTCCGAAGAGAACTGTCCAAAACCGCTCTCGAGCGCGTGCAGCCCGATCAGCTCGCCTTGCTGCCCCAGGGTTTCCACGTAATCGAGGGTTGCGCTGTGATCGTTGAACTCGTTATACTGCGCCACGCCCTCGTCCAGCCAGACGGGGATGGAGACCGTGGGGTTATACGTAACCGCGGCGAAGTAAAGGTGAGAAATCTCGTGGGGGATGACGTCGTTCAACCAACTGGTTTGAGAGGCGCTTCCCTCCACGATTATGGCGGTCATCCCCAAAGCGGTGAAGGCTTCTCCTCCCACGGCATCAGTGACCACCCCATGCCAGGCCTCGAACTCCGGGAAATTATTGTGGATCACCACGCGTATCTGGAAATCCAGCACCACCTGGAAAAGCTCGCTTTGCAGATCGTAGGCCGTGCTGGCAACGTCAAAGACCTGCTGGCCGAAGGCGACGGGGCGGTCGTGCCACCACACGGCGACCCCGTCGTTCTCCAGCACCTGCCAATCGAAGCGCGTGTCCTCGTAGCGGATCACTTGGGCTTCGCTCTGGGCGGTGTTGCCCGCCGAATCGGTCACCTCCCAGTGATACAGGTAAGGCTCACCCGGCGTGACCGTGAGCGCGCTGGTATCGTAAGTGAAGGAAAGCTCCACCGTGGAGGCGGGCTCGAACTCCACCGGGTTGCGAATGGTCGAGGTCGTGCCGAGCACCTTCTGCTGGGAGTAGACCAGTTCAGCATAGGTGATCTCCCCGGCAGTGCTCGAGGCAACGATGTTGAAGGTGAGTGAAGCGGGGAAATCGTTCTCCACCGTATCGGCGCTGAATTGAATGGCAGACTGGGCATGCGCCGCACCGCCATCGAGCGCCAGCACCAGCAGAAAGACCACCAAAACTGTGACGTTAATCGCTTTTCGCATGTACTACTCTCCAGAAAGCCATGAGTGGACGCAATTATAGGTCAAAAGCGCGGTTGAAGATATAATTGACCCTCGATAATTGGGCAAGAACCTATCGGCCCAATGCTTCTAACAACCATACAAGGCAGACGACACCATGCTGGATACGAAATCTCCCGAAATTCAATTCGCCATCGAAGCCGTACGCCGAGCAACCCTGCTGGTGAAGAAGATTCAATCGGAAATGGTCACCGCCGCCATCAGCAAAGAAGACCGCTCGCCGGTGACCGTGGCCGACTTCGCCTCCCAGGCGCTGGTCGGGAAGCTCCTGGACGAGGCCTTCCCTGATGATCCGCTGGTCGGCGAGGAGGACTCGACCGCGCTGCAAAGCCCGGGCGAGGCGGAGAAGCTGGAACGCGTCACCGCTTTTCTGGCGACCGCCCTCCCCGAGGCGACGCCGCAGCTTGCCTGCCAGTGGATCGACCGCGGCGGCTCCCAGCCCGCTCGGCGCTTCTGGACGGTCGATCCCATCGATGGCACCAAAGGCTTTTTGCGCGGACAGCAATACGTGGTGGCGCTAGCCCTGATCGTCGACGGTCAAGTGCAGATCGGGGCACTGGGCTGCCCCAACCTCGTAGATGGCTATGCGCAGAAGATTGGCGGGCCGGGTTCGCTGCTGCTGGCGGCGCGTGGGGCGGGCACCTGGACCTCGCCCCTGGAAGACGACACCAACAATTTCACCCAACTGCACGTTTCGGATCGAGACGACCCCGGACAAGCACGTCTGCTGCGCTCCTACGAGGCCGGGCACACCAACGTGAGCCAATTAGATGAGATCGCTCGAGCCTTGGGCACCACCGTCGAGCCGGTACGGCTGGACAGCCAGGCAAAGTACGCTATCCTGGCCGGAGGCGGCGGCGAATTGATCTTCCGCCTGCTTTCCCTCAAGGCGCCCGACTATCGCGAGAAGATCTGGGACCAGGCGGCCGGATCGCTGGTCGTCACCGAGGCGGGCGGCCGGATCACCGATCTCGACGGAAAAGCGCTGGATTTCGCCGCCGGTCGCACCCTGGCGCGCAACCGCGGCGTGCTGGCCTCCAACGGCCGCCTGCACCACGCCGCCCTGGCCGCCATTCAAGCCAGCGAATCCCAGAAACGATAAGGTCGCCACCCCACTGATAATATGTCTCGCGCCGATAAGCTCGCCCTGCTGCTCAGCCTGCTGGCCGTCTTGGCGGCCTATCTGGTGACCACGCAGGTCTTCGAAAGCATGCCACACATCGAAGACGAGATGGCTTACGTGTGGCAGGCCGAGGTGCTGGCAGAGGGCCATCTCACCACGCCCTCCCCACCCCACCCCAAAAGCTTCCTGGTGCCCTTCGTCGTCGACCTGGATGGGCAGCGCTTCAGCAAATACCCGCTCGGCTGGCCGGCGCTGCTGGCGGCCGGCGTCGCCCTGGGCGTGCGCGGCCTGGTCAACCCACTGCTCGCCGGGCTGGCCGTCTGGCTGACCTACCTGCTGGGGAAGCGCGTCTTCAGTGAGGCAGTGGGCTTGCTGGCCGCTTTCCTCACCCTGATCTCGCCCTTCTTCTTGATGCTGTCGGGCTCGCTGCTCAGCCACTCCTTCGGGCTGGTGCTCAGCGCTGCATTTGCCCTGACCTGGCTGGATAGCTTCTGCCCGGAGCAAGAACCACCATCCCCGAGACGGGCTTGGCTGGCCGCCGTGGTCGCCGGATTGCTGCTGGGCTTGCTGGCCCATACCCGCCCCCTGACAGCGGTCGGTGTGGCGCTGCCCTTCGCCGTGCACGGGCTGTACCTGCTGGTAAAGGGAAACGGTAATACGAGATGGCGGGTTCTCACGACGGGCGCCATCACGCTGGCGCTGGCGCTCTTGCTCTTCGCCTGGCAATACGCCCTGACTGGCGACGCCTTGACCAACCCTTACACCCTGTGGTGGACGTACGACAAGGTCGGCTTCGGCGAGGGCTATGGCCGGTACGGGCACAGCCTCACGCTGGCCTGGAGCAACCTCAAGGTCAGCTTGCGGGCTGGGGTTTCCGACCTGTTCGGTTGGGCGAAGCTCTCGTGGCTGTTCCTGCCCTTTGGGCTGTGGGCCATCCGCCGCGACCGGCTGGGCTGGCTGCTCTCTAGCGTCTTCTTCAGCCTGGTGCTCGTGCACCTGGCCTACTGGATCGGGTCGTGGCTGTTTGGGCCGCGCTACTACTTCGAAGGGCTATACAGCCTCACCCTGTTGACCGCCGCCGGGATCGCCTGGCTGGCAGGCTGGCCGCTGAAGCGGGGGGATGAATGGCCGCGCCCCGAAAGGCGGCGCAAGGTCCGGCCGCTGCTGGTCACCGCCCTGGTGACCTTGCTGGTTGCCAGCAACCTGCTGCTCTACCTGCCTACCCGCCTGGTCAGCATGCACGGCTTATACGGTATCGAACGCGCCCAGCTAGTCCCTTTCCAGACGCCCGAAGCGCAAGCGCTCACCCCCGCCCTGATCATCGTGCACCCTGACCCATGGACCGACTACGGCGGCCTGCTGGAATTGCAGAACGCCACCCTGGATAGCCCTTTCATCTTCGCCATCTCCCGCCGGGGTGATAACGCCGCCTTGGCTGCTCTGTACGCCGATGCCGGGCGAGCGGTCTACCACTACTACCCTGACGAGCCGGGCCGCTTCTATATATCCCCTCGCACCACGCCCTAGATTCCCTACTCTCAGCCAGCATAACCCGCTCCACGGCACAGAAATTGCAACTTGTGGGTTAATCGTACCCTGAGCACAGCTGGCCAGTGGAGTGAACTATGGGCGTGATCATCCCTTCCGTCCCCTACAAATCGCAATACGACGCCGACGCATCGGAATTCCGCAACGACTGCGGGCCGTGCTGCGTGGCGATGGTGGTCAATGCCTTCGGGCACAACGCCACCACCAACGCCGTGTACCGGCGCACCGGCACCCCGGACGACCAGTACGTGCACGTGAGCAACATGATCCGCGCCGCCGAGAGCTACGACGTGCCCTTCGACTACTTCGCCCGCTGGAGCTTCGCCCAGTTGAAAGAAGCTATCACCAACGGCCACCCAGTGATCCCACTGGTGCACTACGGCGCTTGGTCGCAGATCAACCCTGGTGTCTCCACACAAAGCACTTTCCAGGGGCCCCACTTCGTCGTGGTAGTGGGCTTTGACGACACCCACGTTTACGTAAACGATCCCTTGTGGCAAGGTTCGCGGCGCGAAGAGGGCCACCACAAAGCCTGGACGCACGCCGAATTCCTGGACGCCTGGGGCAGCAACAACCTGGATGGGCAACGCGACTATTCCGGCATCAACTGCGAGCTATCCCTGCCCGTCGAAGCCTATGGTGATGGGGCCCCACCTCCGCCGCCCCCCTTCGAACTCGATCCAGAGATCGCCCGCCGCATCTACGCCTGGGCATGCTACCACGAGATACCTTTGCCGGAGATCGACAGCCCGGCGGTGCTCAACGCCTACCTGGACTCGATGGGCACGTGGGGCGAACGCGTCACCCAACACGAGGTGATGCCCAGCGACACTCTGGGCTTGCTGGCGCTGCGCTATTACGACGACCCCACCAAATGGCAAGTGATCACCTATTACAATGGGCTGACGGCCGCCGATACCATCCACAATGGGGATATCTTGCTGATCCCCGAGCCGCTCGAACAGCCGGTAGAGGTGCCATCCAACCTGGTTCCGCAAGGGAACACCCCGCTGATCTACGAGCTCAACTTCGTGGGGCCGCCCAAGGCCGATTCGTAAACCCCCGCTGCTCCTTCCCTACCCAGGGATGGGTTTTGACATCCCCAGCCTGAAAACTATATAATGTAGCTGATACCCTTGCCGCGTTTGGGCAACCGAGGGCAGGAGGTACAGCATGTACAGAACCATTATCGTTCCCCTAGATGGCTCGAAACGCGCCGAAAAGATCCTGCCGCATGTCGAGCAGCTTGCCAAGGTATTCGACTCCCAGTTGATCCTGATGATGGCGGTGGCCCCCATGGGTTACGCCATCGACCCGCAATCCTCCCACGTGGAGGTCAGCCTAGAAGAGGCGCAGTGGCGTTTGAAGGAAGCCCAAGGCTACCTGGACGCCGTGAAGCTCAAACTAGAGCGCAAGGGGCTGCACGCATCGGCCTGCGCCGAGATCGGGCCGGTGGTGGATACAATCATCGAAGTGGCCCGCAAGCACGGCGCCGACTTGATCGCCATGGCCAGCCACGGACGCACCGGCCTGAGCAGGGTACTCTATGGCAGCGTAGCCTCCGGCGTCCTCCAACGCGTCAATCGCCCGCTGCTGCTGATTCGCTCCAGCGATGAGGATTGAATACCAAAAGACTGTACAATCAAAGTTTATTCACGTAGGGGCGGGTTTGAAACCCGCCCCTTCTTGTTTTGGGCAAGCCGACTTTCTAGCCAAACAAAAAAGAGCGCAGCATGCTGCGCTCTTTCGATTTCAGGTAAAGCG
>Ga0209164_1005922_pt1 | contig 10225 bp, 6 predicted proteins | sample MTBNYHSulfiMetaG_FD_187458 | JGI IMG/M metagenome (GOLD analysis project Ga0209164, IMG submission 187458) | Enrichment culture microbial communities from rom New York Harbor, USA that are MTBE-degrading - MTBE-NYH (New York Harbor Sulfidogenic)... | ecosystem: Environmental > Aquatic > Marine >... | reverse complement strand
TTCGCCCGAACGACAAAGAGAGGGAACCCGGAGTCCGGCATTTTCCAGGGCCGTCAGCAGGGGCTCTCCGGCCCTGGCACGGATCGGCTCCGCCCCGGCCACGCTGATCCGGAACGGATCCTCGGCCCGTATCTCCTCCGGCCATGCCGGGTCCTCCCATATGCGGGCCGGGGGACCGTAGACCTCCTTCCTGATTTTCCGGCCGGGGATGCCGAGGCCTTCCAGCTCGGGCACGCAGAAATCATACATCCCCTGAGGGCCGCAGAGATAGAAGGTCTTTCCCGCGGGTTCGCCGATAGTCTCCCCGATAAGCCCCCCGGTCATCAGACCCCTTTCGCCCTCATATCCTTCGGGCGGTTCTTCAATGACCGGGACATAGACGATGTTTTCGAACCGCTCCGAAAGCCTCCTCAGCTCATCATGGAAAATGGCCTCGTCAAGGGTCTTGTTTCCGTAAAAAAGATAAAGGGTCCTGTCCAAACCGCATTCAACGACCTCCCGGATCATGCTCATGAACGGGGTGATGCCGCTCCCGCCGGCAAGGCAGACCATGGTCTTGTCGTGAAAGACCGGATTAAAATAGAAATGACCCGAAGGGCCTGAGCTCTCCAAAGTGTCCCCCCGCCCGACCTCGTCCAGGAGGTAGTTGGACACCCGGCCTGGCTCCACGCGTCGGACCGTTATATCGTAATAGCCGGTCTGGTTGGGCGGGGAGGATATGGAGTAGGGTCGGCCGGTGCGCACTCCCCCCGCTTCGAGAAAGAGGGCAATATACTGCCCGGCCAGGAAAGGGGGGAGATAGCCGTCCTGAGACACGAACCTCAGCGTCTTTGCGGACGGGGTCTCGTCAATGATGTCCGAGACGCGAAGGGCCATCCGGTTGGGGTGAAGAAGGTTGATCTGTTGGTTCACCGAATCACGGTAGACCGTGTAGTCCGCCCCATGCTTCCTGCTGAATGCGATCTCATCCACAATGCCCTGGTAGCCGTCAAACTCCTCGAAAATCGCCTTGCTCATGGTCTCTCCTTATGTTGCATCATAACTGTCTTGGGCCTTTGATAGAGAAATTGCAGCATGACCGGCCTTCTTCACACACCTGACACATTATACGGCCTCCAGCTTTTTAAGAATCGATTTGGCCGCGGACATCCCGGCGTTCAGGGTCGGCTGAAACCCGCAGTCGCCGATCCACCCGCTGGCAAAATAGAGGCCCTCGATCGGGGCGTAGCGGCCCGGCTGAAAAAACATGGAGTCCTTGGTGTACTGTTCAAACCCGTAGATGGCGCCGTCGGGGTGTCCCAGATAGCGCATGTGGGTCAGGGGCGTGGCCGCCTCCAGTTCCTCGATATGGGCGCCTACGCCCGGGAAAATGGCCTCCACGCGGCGCAGCATGGCCTCGGCGCATCGGAATTTGACGCTGTGATATTGGCTGGGCGGGATACGCATCCACGGCTCGCCGTATTTCAGGGTGACGATATTGGCCTGGCAGGTCCCGGCGGGTGAAAAATCAGGGTCCGACACATCGTAACAACTCAGGACCATGGTCTCGTCCGTGATGTCCACGTTCCGCATCCGATGGAAGATCCTGTCGTCAAATTCAAAGGAGTCTATGAGGAAGTTGGTGGATTCGGTGATCCCCAGCACATCCGGCTCACAGTCAAAACCGATGAACATGGTGAATGCCGACGGGCTCAGACTGCGGCCCCCCATCTCCGTGAAGACCTGGTCCGGGATCTGTTTACGATCCACGAGCCGGGCATAGGTGGTGACCTGCGACGCGTTGGAGATCACGTATCGGGTCTGGATGCGGTCGCCGTCATCCGTTACCACCCCCTGAACCGCCCCGTTTTCAACGATAATCCGATCCGCCCCGCAGTTGAAACGGGCCGTGCCGCCGTTGGAAATGAACCTGTTGGCAATGGCATTGGAGAGGGCCTGTGAACCCCCTTTGATGTGAAACGGCTTGAACTCGATATAGACAAAGAGGAGCATGGCCAGATAGGCAAAGGAAAGTCGATTGGGCGGCAGGCCCAGATATCCCCAGTAAACAGACAGGAGCCCTTTCAACAGGGGATCGCTGAAAACCTCGTCCAGGACATCGCTGGCCGGTCTAAAGGCATGGCTGTAGAGGACCGGGTACTTCTCCCGTGAGGGGGCCGGGTCCTTGAAAAAGAAGGCGTTCAGCATGTTGTTGGCGTAGGCATAGACCAGATCAAAAAATTGGTGGATCGCCCCCTTCTCATGGGGGAACCTCCGCTCCAGTTCCGAAATGACCTGTGCTTTGTCCGCCTTGAGCGTCAGACGGAAACCGTCCGTCATGGACACGCTGAAAAGGTCCTTCATCTCAACAAATTCCAGATCGTCCAGGACCCCGAGACTTGCCAAGAGCATCCTGAGCGGCCCCGGCTTTTCCGGCGTTCCCATCCCGCTGAGCTGGTGAAGGGCCACCTCGAACTCAAACCGGCCCCTGCAGAAGCTGGTGGCGCAGCCCCCCGGGATATTGTGTCGTTCCAGCAGGAGGACCTTGATCCCCTTCTGCGCCAGGCCCGCAGCCGCGGTCAGCCCCCCGTTGCCTGCCCCGATCACCACCGCATCATATCTTTCCATCACCCCTCCCGACCCTCATTTTCCTTCGCCTTTTTGATCTCCATTTCCCGCAATTCCCTCCGCAGGACCTTGCCCACCGTACTCTTGGGGAGGTCATCCATGAATTCCACCAGTTTCGGGACCTTGTAGGCGGCCAGCCTCTCCTTGCAGAAGGCGATCACCTCGGCCTCCGTGATGGTTTCCCCTGCCCTGGGCACGACAAACACCTTGACGGTCTCGCCCCGGTAGCGATCGGGGATCCCCACGGCGCAGGCCTCATGGATCTTGGGATGCTCGTAAAGGATCTCGTCGATATCCCTCGGGTAGATGTTGTATCCGCCGGCGATGATCATATCCTTTTTCCGATCCACAATGAACAGGTACCCCTCATCGTCCATATAGCCGATATCCCCGGTATAAAGCCACCCGTCCCGGATCGCGTTTTGCGTCTCCTCCGGGTTTTTGTAGTACCCCTGCGTCACCTGGGGGCCCTTGAGCAGAACCTCGCCTGACTCACCCGTCGGCATATCCCTGGCGCCGGTCTCAACATCCACAATCCGGCAATCGGTGTCCGGTACCGGGACCCCCACGCTCCCCACCTTGGTCTTTCCCCGCCACGGGTTGGCATGGGAGAGGACGGAGGTCTCTGTCAGACCGTAGCACTCCACGATTCCCGCGCCCACGGCCTTTTCCCACTGGTGGATGGTCTCAACGGCAAGCGGGGCAGCGCCGGAGACGCATCCCTTCACAAAAGAGAAATCGGTCTTGGGAAAATCCGGATGGTTGAGCACGCCCACAAAGATGGTCGGCACGCAGGGGAACCAGTCCGGCCGGTATTTCCGCGTCATTTCGAGGACTGCGCCCGGTTCGGGCCGGGGGATCAGGATGAGGGTGAGGCCCCGGTAGACGGCCGTGTTCATGCCGGTCGTAAATCCGGCCGAGTGAAAAATCGGAAAGGTCCCCAGCATGCTGTCCTTCCCCTCCACCGCGTCAAACATCCATGCCCGCAACTGCTGCACACAGATACTGCAGTTGCGGTGGGTGAGCATCACGCCCTTGGACACGCCGGTGGTCCCTCCCGTATAAAGGAGGGCTGCGAGATCATCGAAGTCAACGGACGCCTGCGGGGGCGTGGGGGGATACTTTTTCACCAGATCCAGAAAATCATGGACTCCTTCGTTGGGGTCGGTATCCCGATGCATCTTCTTCTTGACAAAGGGAAAGAGCTGCTTCTTGGGAAACGGGAGGTAGTCGCGGATGTGGCAGGCAATGATGTTTTCGATCCCGGTCCTCTCTTTCAGCTTGAGCATCCTCGGCACGAGGAGATCGAGACCTATGGCCATCTTGGAATCCGAATCATTGAGCTGATGGGCCAGCTCACTCTCGGTGTAAAGCGGGTTGTGCATGACCACCACCCCGCCGATCCGGAAGACCGCATAGGAGGCGATCACGACCTGGGGCATGTTGGGCAGCAGGAGGGCCACCTTGTCCCCTTTCCCGATGCCAAGATCCATCAGGGCGCCGGCAAAACGGTTTACCAGTTCATCCAATTCCCTGTAGGTGATCTTCTTCCCCATCATGATCAGGGCGACCGAATGGGGAAACCGCCTCGCCGTCCTCTCCAGCGCATCATGAAGGGTGATCTCCTCATAATCCAGGCTGGGCGGGACCCCCTGGGCATAGGCCTTGTGCCAGATCCTCTCTTCCATGGCTTCCTCCTTCTAACGTGACCAAGGTGACTAAAATGCCTAAAGTGAACTGACGTAATGGAAGGGTTTGAATGTCCAAGCCGTTAATGTCTTTTAAACGAAATCAGCAAGACCGATAAGCCCGTTCTCCAATTGGATTGCCGAACAATGATTTTTAGTTCCTGGGTATCCCTAAATGATGACCTCCCTGTTCTAAAGGTGGCTGTAAATGGAAGCGGCCGCCGCATCTTCCAATGCCGGCTACAACGCAAAGCGTTTTGCATTTCAAATTTTAGTCATTTTAGTCACTTCAGATTACGTCAGGCACTTCCTTTCCGCATCAGCTCTCCCATAATGATCAGCTTCTGGATCTGATTGGTCCCGGCGCCGAATTCGATTCCCTTCACGTCCCGATACATGCGCTCGATAGGGAATTCCCGGATAAACCCGTATCCGCCGAAGATCTGAACGGCCTTGCCCACGGCCTCCACCCCTACCTCCGCGCAGAAGAGCTTGGCATAGGATGCCTCCAGACGGACCTGTTTTCCCGAATCGGCCATGGATGCGGCCCAGTAGGCCAGAAGCCTCCCGGCCTGTATCTTGGCGGCCATGTCGGCCAGCATGTCCTGTATCATCTGAAAGCTGACAATGGGCGCCCCGAACTGGACCCGCTCCGAGGCATACCGGAAGGCCAGGTCAAATGCCCCCTGGGCCACCCCGATCGGGGCGATGGAATAGATAATCCGCTCCCGGTCGAGCCCGCTCATGAGGACCCGGATCCCCTTGTTTTCCTCCCCCAAGAGGTTTTCAGCCGGGACCTCGCAGTCTTCAAAGATCAGCTCTCCTGTCGGCGACCCCCGCACCCCCATCTTATGGAGGGTCTTTCCCGTGGAAAACCCGGGGAATCCCTTTTCTACGATAAAGGCGGATATCCCTTTCTGCCCGGCCTCCGGGTCGGTCTTGGCATAGACCACCACCACGTCCGCCAGGGGCCCGTTGGTGATGAACATCTTGGTTCCGTTAAGGATATACCGGTCCCCCTTCCGGACGGCCCGGGTCTTGAGGGACAGGGCATCCGACCCGGCCTCCGGCTCGGTAATGGCCAGGGCGCCCACCTTTGTTCCCGCGATCAGGTCGGGGAGATATTTGCGCCGCTGGGCCTCATTGCCGTTCCGGTAGATGTTCTCGGTGCAGAGGATGGCATGGGCCCCATAGGTGTTCCCGGTGGAAACGCACCCCCGCATGATTTCCTCCATGACCAGGACGCATGAGAGAAAATCCGTGCCGCTGCCGCCATATGCCTCGGGAAGGGTCATGCCGAAGAGACCCATGTCAGCCATGGCCTTGAAGTTCTCCTCGGGAAACCGCTCGGCCTCATCGATCGCCGGGGCCAGGGGGATGATCTGCTGGTCCACAAACCTGGCCACGGTCTCTTTCAACATCTTCTGCTCTTCGGTCAGTTCAAAGTCCATAAAGCCCCTCGATACTCGATACTGGATGCTGGATACTGGATAGTGGATACCGTTTTCAAGTTGTGCCTAACCCTCTTGCCCTCTCATCTTCTAATCTTCTGCCGGATACAGACCATACGCCATGCTCCCTGCTCCTTGCTCCCTGCTCCCTGCACATTGTGTCTTGCCCTTTATTCGTCGTCTTCATCCTCCTCCTCATCCGGCACGAACCGTTTGATGAAACCGGTATCGAAATCGCCCCGTTTAAACGAGGGATCCTCCATGATCCTGAGATAGAGGGGGATGGTGGTCTTGACGGGCGCGATCCCGAACTCTTCCAGGGCACGCCGCATGATGCGGATGGCGCCGTCCCTCGTCAGGTCATAGGAGATCAGCTTGGCGATGAGCGAATCATAAAAGACGGGGAGTTCGTAGCCCTGGTAGAGGTGGGTGTCGAGTCGGACCCCGAAGCCGCCCGGAGGCCGGTACCGATCGATCTTTCCCGGCGATGGGAGGAAATTCCGGTCCGGATCCTCCGCGTTGATCCGGCACTCCATGGCCCAGCCTCTCTGCCGGATGTCGTCGAATGTGTAGTCAAGCTCCCCGCCCGATGCCAGCCGGATCTGTTCCTTGACCAGATCGATCCCGGTGGTCAACTCGGTGACCGGATGCTCCACCTGTATCCGTGCATTGATCTCCATAAAATAGAAATTGCCGTCCCCATCCACTAAGAACTCGACCGTGCCCGCGTTGAAGTATTGGACCGCCCCGGCTGCGGTCACGGCAGCCTGTCCCATGCGCTCTCTCAATTCAGGGGTCATCACCGGAGAGGGCGATTCCTCGATCAGTTTCTGGTAGCGCCGCTGGATGGTGCATTCCCTCTCGCCCAGGTGGATGACATGGCCATGCCGGTCGGCGAGGATCTGAAACTCGATGTGCCGTGGATGGAGAATGCATTTCTCGATAAAGACCTCGTCGTTCCCGAAGCCCGCACGCGCCTCCATCCGGGCGATGGGGAATTCTTCCACAAGCATTTCCCGGTCTTCGCATACCCGGATGCCCCGGCCCCCGCCGCCGGCCGAGGCCTTTACCATCACCGGGTATCCCACGTCCCCGGCGATCCTCTCCGCCTCGGCAAGACTCCCCACGCCTGCCGGGCTGCTGGGAATGACCGGAACCCCTTTTTCCTGGACGATCAGTTTGGCGGTCATCTTGTCCCCCGCCAGATGTAGGTTATCCGGCGTTGGACCGATAAAGACAATGCCTGCCTCCTCGCACGCCCGGGCAAAGGCCGCATTTTCCGCCAGATACCCATAGCCGGGATGGATGGCATCAACCCCGGTGGCCCGGGCGGCATCGATGATCCTTTCCATGTTGAGATAGCTCTTGGCGCTGACCGGAGGACCGATGCACACCTTCTCGTCCGCCAGGGTGAGGTGGAGCGAATCCCTGTCCGCCTCGGAATAGACGGCAACACTCGGCACGCCCAGTTCCCTGCACGCCCGAATAATGCGGTGCGCGATTTCCCCCCGGTTGGCGACCAGTATCTTGGAGAACATGGGTTATCCTTTTTCCAGGACAAAGACGAGATCGTTATCCTTCAACGTGGCCTCGTTGTCAGGGAGGATCTCCACAACCCTGCCGTTCGCAGGAGACTTGATCTTCTGAAACACCTTCATGGTTTCCAGAAGACCCAGGACCTGTTTCTTCTTGACCACATCCCCCACCTCCACATACGGAGGTTGATCCGGGGCAGGAGTCCTGTAAAATACGCCCGACATGGGCGCCCTCACCTCGATACGTCCCGCGGTCTCTTCGTTTCCGCTCATTCTCTACACGTCTCCTTTTCTCTTGTGAAACTCGGCTAAGTTTGCTCGCCTGGTCGAAGCGTAGCGTAGATCCCGCAGGATGCGGGATTGCTGGATGCTCGATACTCGTTGTAACGAAGCGGAAATCCCGTCTTCAGCGGGACTGGATGCTCGTCGCTTTCAGCTTTCAGCTTTCAGCTTCGAGCGTCGAGCTTCTTATCTCTTTTCCTGCTACGCCGGCCTCAGTCCCAGTATTTCCCGGGCCTCGGACGGGCTGGCAATATCGCGCCCCACCTCCCGGACAATCCCGGCCAGGGCCTCCACCAGGGCCCCATTACTTCCGGCCTTGGCGCCGTCGGGGAGGTAAAAGGTGTCCTCCAGGCCGGTCCGGACATTGCCCCCTAATTCAACGCACTTGCGGTGAAGCGGCCAGATCTCCTCCCTCCCCACGGCAATGACCTGATAATGGGTCCCCTCGATCATCTCCGCTGCCAGAATAGGAAGCAATTCGGGCCTTGCCGGCATGCCGCTGGCCACCCCCATGACGCACGAAATATGGGGGTCCCCCTCGAACATGCCGTTTTGCTTGAAAAGCATGACGCTCCGGACGATGCCCGTGTCAAAGCACTCGAACTCAGGCACCACGGAGTTTTCCGTCATCACGTTCAAAAACCGCTGGATCTTCTCCACCGGATTGTCAAAGAGGGTCGGGGGCCAGGCCCACGACCCGTCGCTCCTCAGCTTCAGATAGTTCAGAGATCCGGCATTGCAGGCCGCCATTTCCGGCCTGAATCTCTCCAGACACGCCAGCGGACCCGATATATCCGGGCCCACGACCCCTGTGCTCATGCAGATGATGATTTCCGGCACCCTGGCCTTGATGGCCGCCAGGATGGCGCCCACCGTATCCAGATCCCACGTGGGGAGATGGCCCAGGCCTTTGTTTTGGTTCCTGAAGTGGCAGTGAACAATGGAGGCCCCTGCATTGTAGGCCTGCTCGGTGTGATCCGCCATCTCTTCCGGGGTCACCGGCACGTGATGAACGGCCGGATCGGTAAGGAGCCCTGTAAGGGCGCAGGTAATGACCGTCTTTGAACCCATCGGTTACCCCCCTTTTGTAATGAAAAATGAGAAATGAAAATTGACTATCTGTGGAATCGCTTCGCTCCATCCATTTCAACTACCATCGTCCACACATTCCTCCGATTGATCCGATCGTCCGTTCCCCACACCCAATCATTATTCACTCTTCACTCTTCACTCTTCACTCTTCACTATTCACTCTTCACTATTCACTCTTCACTATTCAATTCTCAGACCGGCGGCACGGTGTGGTTCTTGGCCCGGTCCGGGAGCTTTTCCTCCTTGTTCCGGGTGATCTCCAGGGCCTCGATGATCTTCCTCCGCGTATCCCCGGGGAGGATGATCTCATCCACGATCTGGGAAGTCCAGGTGCGGGCGGTTTCAAAGGCATCCACTGTCTCCCGCGAACGGTTCAAATAGGCCTCATACGCATCCTCCTCGATCCCCTTGCCGTAAACGTTCCGGTAGTCTGTCCGCGAGGCCTCCACGGCGAACCGGGCGATGGGCCAGGCATAGGTCAGGTCCGCGCCCATCCCCTTGAGCCCTCCCATGATCAGGCTGCCGGCATCGGCATAGGCCTCCCGAAGGACCACGCTGATCTTTGGAATGGTGGCCGTGGCATAGACATCCGTGACCTTCCCCACGTGCCGGAGAAGGCCCCGTGCCTCGTCCGGCTCGCCGGGCACCATGGGCGGCGTGTCCACCAGGTTCACTAACGGGATATTGTAGGCGTCCAGGACCTGCAAAAATCGGTAGTACTTGTCGCACGCATCCGGCTCCAGGATACTCCCCGGATACATGGGGTTATTGGCCACGAGCCCCACCACCTGGCCGTGAAACCGGCAGAAACAGGTGATCAGATTCCTGGCGTATTCATCTTTGATCTCAAAATAATCTCCATCATCCACCAGATGCCGGATGACATCGTGCATGTCGTAGGTCTCTTCATAGGCGTCGGGAACAATATCGGCCAGGGCGGGCACCTCCCGTTCAGAATCGTCGGTCCGCTCCCACAGGGGAGGGGCTTCCCTGAAGCTCTGGGGCAGGTAGCTGAGCAACTGACGGCAGTGCTGAATGGACTCCAGGTCCGTGTCCCCCACCAGGTCACAGCTTCCGCTGAACTGCATGTGATAATCCGCGCCGCCCACGTTCCGGTCGATGACCTCCGACGTGGCGGCCTGGGTCTGGCGGGGTCCCCCCAGCCACATGTTCCCCGAGTTTCTGCTGATGATGAGAAAATCGCAGAGGGCCGGGATATAGGCCCCCCCGGCAATGCAGGGCCCCATGAGCACGGTGATCTGGGGAATCACCCCGGAATAGACGGACTGCAACCTGAACTGCCAGTCGATCCCGGCCATGGGCACGTCCCTGTATCCCAGCCTTCCGCCCGAGGAATCCAGGAGGATCACGTAGGGGATGCGCCACATGGCGGCCAGTTCAATGGGCCGTGCAAATTTGAGCATGTGCTGGGCCCCCACCGATCCCCCCAATACCGTAAAGTCGCTGGCATGGACCATGATCATGCGGCCGTTGACCCGGCCCGTCCCAACGACGGCCCCGTCGCAGGGGGCATCGGGGATCTGTCCGTCAATACGCATGCTGGTGGTGC
>Ga0209164_1005920_pt1 | contig 10225 bp, 9 predicted proteins | sample MTBNYHSulfiMetaG_FD_187458 | JGI IMG/M metagenome (GOLD analysis project Ga0209164, IMG submission 187458) | Enrichment culture microbial communities from rom New York Harbor, USA that are MTBE-degrading - MTBE-NYH (New York Harbor Sulfidogenic)... | ecosystem: Environmental > Aquatic > Marine >... | reverse complement strand
GGCCGCATAATCGTATCCCTGGGTCTGCCCGCGCCCCGGCGGGTCATCCGGATCGAGGAGGTTTCCACGGCAAGGGAAATCCTCCGTGCACGCAGGATAAGGCGGGAGCAGGGAAAGCACGTGATCCCGGCGCCCACCCTCGAGGTCCGGAAGACCTTCTCCGGCTACCTGGTCGACCCTCTCCGGTTCTTTCTCCGGCCCAAGGACGGGAGGCACTACGACCTGCTGATAGAGAAGTCGGTGGTCAGGCCGACGTGGAGTTCGTTGGGCCGTTTCTACATCAACGACATGGTCGTGATAGGGATCGCGATGCAGGCGGCACGCGAGGTCGCCGGCGTCGCCAGGGCCCTCAAGGCAAGGGTCCACAGCCAGCCCGAAGGAACAGCCGTCGAGCTGGAGGTGGCTCTGTTGCATCGTTACCGCGTTCCCGACGTCTGCCGTAACGTCCAGCTCCACGTCCGTGAGGTGCTGGAGTTCACGACCGCGCTCTGCGTCCAGGCCGTCGACGTCGTAGCCCGGACGGTCGTCATTCCCAATGAGAGGCGGGCGGGACCTGCCGCCGCTGGACCTGCAACCCAGCGAGTGGCCAAGAATAAGTGATGGGTGTCAGTCTTATCGCGCCGGGCAAGAAAGGAAATCGATGCGTCTAGGCCAGGATCTCAGGCTGGTGCAGAGCCAGCGGCTGGTAGTCACCCCGGAGCTCCGCCAGGCGATCAAGATCCTCCGCCTGACGAGCCTCGAGTTGGCCGCATACCTACAAGAGCAGGTCCTTCAAAATCCGCTGCTGGAACTGGTCGAGGACGCGGCCTCCGCGGAGACCGGGGAACCCACCGTCTCCGGGGAGGAGACGCCCGAAGAGGAGCCCGCGCCACAGAGCCAGGACGAGCCGGAGGACTGGGTGGAGTACTTCCAGGACTCATCCGACCTGGGGTACCTGGGGCCGCGCGAGCGCCCGGCCGACCAACCTTCTCCGGTTGAAACCATACCCGACAGAACAGCCGGCCTGACGGGCCATCTGCTCCTCCAGCTGCACCTGCTCCCGCTTGCCCAGGAGGTCGTGCGCGGGGCAGAGGCAGTGATCGAAGCGCTGGACGAGGACGGATATCTGCGGACCGGGCTCGGCCTTCTGGGGGAGACGGTCGGCGTGGGAGCCGACGACCTCGATAGGGCGCTTGGCGTCGTCCAGCAAATGGACCCGCCCGGAGTGGGCGCGCGCGACCTGAGGGAGTGTCTGTTGCTGCAGCTGGGTGCGCGCGGGATGAAAGACAGTCTGGCGGCAAGGATCGTCGGCGACCATCTCGAGGACGTTGCCGCCTCGCGCCTCGGCAAGATAGCTTCCGCGTTGTCCGAGCCGGCCGCCCGAGTTCAGAGCGCGGTGGAGGTCATCAGAGGCCTGGAACCGCGTCCGGGCGCGGTCTTCAGCAGGCCGGACTCAAACAGGTACGTGATCCCCGATGTGATCATCGAACGTGTGGCAGGGGACTACGTTGTGGTACTGAATGACAGCATTGTCCCGCGCCTCAGGATAAACCCGTTTTACAGGCGGCTTGTCTCGGCGGCGCGTGCCTCCGGCGGAGCGCCGGAGGCGGATCGGAACGGCGAGGCGGCCGAGTTCCTTGGCAGGCGCCTGCGGTCGGCCCTCTGGCTGCTGCGCTGCATTGAGCAGCGCCGGACGACCCTCCACCGGGTGGTCGAGAGCATTGCGGGGCAACAGCGCGCCTTCCTGGATCACGGCATCCGGCACCTGCGGCCGTTGACTTTGAAGGACGTCGCGGCGGACGTGGGGGTCCACGAGTCCACGGTGAGCCGGGCGATCGCGGGCAAGTATGCGCAGACCCCGAGAGGCACGTTTGAGCTAAGGTTTTTCTTCGGAAGCGGGCTCGCGTCGCGCGGAGGCGGCCGGGTTTCCTCAAGGAGCGTCAAGCGGGTTATCCGGGAGCTCATCGAGGCGGAGGACCCGCGCAGCCCTCACTCCGACCAGAAGCTGGTCGAGTTGCTGGAGCGGCGGGGGGCGAGTCTATCGCGGCGGACGGTGACCAAGTACCGGAAGGAGCTAGGTCTTCCGGCGTCGACCCGCCGCAGGCGGTACTAGGAACACAATCCAAAGGGGGAACGGGTGTTGGCGGTACGAGTGGGGATCAACGGATTTGGAAGCATCGGCCGGCGTTTTCTGCGGGGCGCGGTCGCAGCCCGGCTCGAAGTTGTGGCTATAAACGACCTCTGGGACACGAAGACTCTCGCTCACCTGCTGAAACACGACTCCACCTATGGCGCCTTGCACCGCGAGGTAGGCTTTACGGGCAACGCGCTGCTCCTAGACGGCAAACCCATCAGCGTCACCGCTGAGAGGGATCCCGCGCACATACCCTGGGCGGCCGCCGGAGTGGACGTCGTCGTGGAGAGCACGGGGCGCTTCCGGGACCGGGCCGCGGCCGAGAAACACATCACCGGCGGCGGAGCCAGGAAGGTCGTCATTTCAGCCCCGGCCAAGGGAGACGACCTGACCTGCGTCATGGGGGTCAACGACCGGCTGTACGATCCGGCGAGACACCGGGTCATCTCCAACGCCTCCTGCACGACCAACTGCCTCGCCCCGGTGGTCAAGGTGCTTGACGAATCGTTCGGGATCCTTAACGGGTTCATGACCACGGTCCACGCCTACACAAACGACCAGGTCATCCTCGACCTCGCGCACGGCGACATACGCCGTGCCCGTGCCGCGGCCTCCAACATCATCCCGACGTCCACCGGCGCGGCCTCGGCGATCGGCCTCGTCCTGCCGTCGCTCAAGGGCAAGCTCAACGGGATCGCCATGCGCGTCCCGGTCTCGGCGGTTTCGGTACTCGACCTGGTCGTGAGGCTCAAGAGCCCGGCCGGCAAGGATGAGGTCAACGCGGCTTTCCGTACTGCGGCGGAAGGCAGTCTGAAGGGAATCCTGGGTTACACCGACGAGTCCCTGGTTTCCTCCGATTTCCGGGGCGATCCGCGTTCGGCGATCTTCGACTCGCCGGCCACAATGGCTATCGGGGACACGGTCAAGGTTTTGGCCTGGTACGACAACGAGTGGGCCTACAGCATGCGGCTCGTCGACATCTGCAAGATGATCGAGGACCGCGGCTAGCGGCCGGAGGCGGCATGGCAGCGACCAGAAAGCAGACGCTGCGGGACAGGGACGTCAAAGGGAAGCGCGCGCTGGTCCGCGCCGACTTCAACGTCCCGCTCGACGGCCAAAGAGTTCTCGACGATACGCGGGTTCGGGCCACCGTGCCGACGATTCGCTACCTCCTCGACGCCGGAGCGTCGGTGGTCCTGATGTCCCACCTGGGCAGGCCCAGGGGAAAGGTTGTGCCCGGCCTATCGCTGCGCCCGGTGGCCGGCCTGCTCTCGCGGCTGCTCGGGCAGGAGGTCCAGTTTGTGCCCGGTTGCACCGGCGAAACCGCCCTCGCGGCAACGTCGTCGCTTCGCCCTGGCGGGGTAGCGCTGCTGGAGAACGTGCGCTTTCATCCCGGCGACGAGGGCAACGACCCGGACATGGCCCGCGAGCTGGCCGGCCACGGGGAGATCTACGTGAACGACGCCTTCGGGGCCGCTCACCGGGCGCATGCGTCAACGTCGGGTGTCGCGGCGTACCTCCCGGCCGTCGCCGGGCTGCTCATGGAGGCCGAGCTACAGGCCTTTGGCCGGCTCCTGGAAAGCCCGGACTCACCCTTTATGGTGATCCTGGGCGGGGCCAAGGTCTCGGACAAACTGGGGATCATCTCCTCGCTTCTCATGCGGTGCGACGTGCTTGCCCTTGGGGGTGGGATGGCCAACACTTTCCTCGCCTGTAGCGGCCATGACCTCGGGCGGTCGCTCGTGGAGAGGGAGCTGATCCCGAGAGCGGCGGACCTCCTGGCGGTCGCGGCCGGGCGGGGCGTGGAGGTCATCCTGCCGTCGGACCTGGTCGTCTCGTCGAAGATGGACGGGAGCGTCCCCGCCGCGACGGTCTCCGTCGAGGCGGTTCCCCCCGGCCTCGCGGCATACGACATTGGGGGCGAGAGCGCCTCCAGGATCGAAGCCGCGGTTTCGAGGGCGGCGACTGTCTTCTGGAACGGAACCATGGGTGTATACGAAACTCCCGCCTTCGCGGGAGGCACCCGTGCCGTGATCGCCGCGATGGCCCAGGCCGCCTCCGGCGGCGCGATAGCGGTGGCCGCCGGCGGGGACTCGCTCGCGGCGGTCCGGGACTCGGGCCTCGGGCATGCTTTCACCCACCTCTCGACGGGCGGCGGCGCGGCCCTGGAGCTTCTCGAGGGACGCCCGCTCCCGGGGGTGGAGTGCCTTTTGGACAAGGAGGACCAACGTGAATGATTCCCGGCAGGACCGGTTGCCGGCCCGGCGCCCGCTGGTGGCTGGCAACTGGAAGATGAATCTTCTCTCGGGCGAGGCCCGGCTGGTCATCCGCGAGCTCTTAGCGGTGCTTTCCGCGGGCGGCCCGGAGGCGACGGGCGGCGGTATCCTTGTCTGCCCGCCGTATACGGCGTTGGCCGCGGTTGCAGAGGAGCTCTCCAAGCAGACCGGGCACGGGCCCCAGGTGGCACTTGGCGCGCAGGACCTTCATTGGGAGACCAGGGGAGCGTATACCGGCGAGGTATCTGGGCCGATGCTCGCCGGCGCGGGCTGCTCTGCGGTGATTGTCGGCCATTCGGAGAGGCGCGCGTTGTTCGGGGAAACCGATGAGGCGGTAGGCCGCAAGGTCGCCGCCGCCCTTTCCGCGGGGCTGGAGCCCGTTATCTGCGCCGGCGAAACCACGGAAGAGCGGCAGGCGGGCGAGACAGAGGCCGTGCTCGTGCGCCAGGTCACGGGGGCGATCGCGCGCGTGGACCCCGGGCGGCTTGCGGCCGGGCTGACCTTCGCGTATGAGCCCGTTTGGGCGATCGGAACGGGAGCCGCCGCGAACCCCGGCGACGCAGTGCGGGCGGCGGAGATAATCCGCGGCTGCCTGCCGGGGGCCGCCGGCGCGGTGGCCAGAGTTCTCTACGGCGGGAGCGTGAAGGAGGCCAACGTGGCCGGGTTCATGGAACGCCCCGAAATCGACGGTGTGCTGGTGGGCGGCGCGAGCTTGAACGGACGCGGGTTTGGGTTGCTCGCCCTTGCCGGATTGAAGTCGGCCAAAGATGGGCGCTAGCCGCCACCGGCGCCACCCCGGGACCCGGTGGTACCGCCCGGTGGTCCTCCTGATCCTCGACGGCTGGGGGTGTGCCGTACAGGCCGGCGCGACTGCCGGGAAGGACCCCGGGGGAGGCTGCGACGCGACGGCCGGAGCGCTGACGCCCAACCTGGACCGGCTGTTTTGCTCGTTCCCGCACGGGTTGCTTGGAGCGTCAGGCGCGGATGTGGGCCTCTTGCCGGGGCAGATGGGCGACTCCAACGTGGGGCACCTCAACCTTGGCGCGGGCCGGATTGTCTACCAGGACATAGTCCGTATCCACCAGGCGATAGAAACCGGCGAGCTGGAGAGCCTCCCGGCCCTCCGGGCGATGATGGATGCCGCGGCCAAGGACGGGGCGACCCTCCAACTCATGGGCCTGCTCTCCGACGGAGGGGTCCACAGCCACATCCGCCACCTCGAGGCGCTGGTCCGGTATGCCCGCAGAGCGGGCGTGGAAAGGCTCCGGGTCCACGCGTTTCTGGACGGGCGGGACGTGCTGCCGCGGAGCGCGCCCTCATACCTTGAGCAACTGGAGGCGCTCTTGTCCGCGGCCGGAGCCCCCTGCGGCCGCGGCCGGCAAGACGCGGACTACCGCCTGGCGACGGTCGCCGGCCGCTACTACGCCATGGACAGGGACCGCCGCTGGGTGCGCACGGAGCAGGCGTACCTCGCGATCAGGGGTCTAGAGGGAGACAGGGCCGCGACGTGGCGTGAGGCGATCTCCGGCGCCTACGCGCGCGGCGAGACGGACGAGTTTGTGCGGCCGTGCATCATCGGGCCTGCGGAACAAATCCAGGATGGAGACGCGGTGTTCTTCTTCAACTTCCGGGCCGAGCGCGCCCGGCAGCTCACCACGGCGTTCATCGCCGGTCCCGGGGACTTCACGGCGTTTGAGCGCCCGCTTCCCCTTCCCGCCGTTCGATTCGCAACGATGACCCGGTACGACCGGGAGTTCCCGGTGCCGGCCGTCTTCCCGCCGCAGACCCTGCGCAACACCCTCGGGGAGGTCGTCTCCGAAGCAGGCCTGCGCCAGCTTCGTCTGGCGGAAACCGAGAAGTACGCTCACGTGACGTTCTTTTTCTCCGGCGGCCGGGAGGAGCCGTATCCGGGCGAGGACCGCATCCTAGTGCCGTCGCCCAAGGTGGCGACCTACGACCTGAAGCCGGACATGTCGGCCCCGGAGGTGACAGCGGCCGCCCTTCGCGCCCTGGAAAGCGGCGGGCACGACCTGATCGTCATGAACTACGCCAACTGCGATATGGTCGGCCACACGGGTTCGTACACGGCGGCGGTCCTGGCGGTGGAGGCTGTGGACCAGGGCGCCGGGAGGGTGGTTCAGGCAGCCCTGGACTGCGGAGGGGCTGCGCTGGTCGTCTCCGACCACGGTAACGTCGAGGAGATGTACGACCGGCGGGGCGGGTGCCCGCACACCGCCCATACCACCAACCCCGTTCCGGTCCTGGTTGCCGCGGGCGGGTTTCCCGCGGGGACGACGCTCAGGAACGGCGTCCTCGCGGACGTGGCGCCTACGGTACTGGACCTCCTGGGACTGAGCGTCCCGGAAGAGATGACGGGCGAGACCCTCCTGGTTTCGCCCGGTGATCAGGGAGGCTGATCCAGTGCTCATCCAGATCTATCCCGCCGAGGGCGACGATAGAGCGGTTGACGCCCTTGTCGCGCTGGTTCCCTGCTGCACCTGGAGGGGGGAGACCAGATGGCTGCCGGGGAGCTGAGGATTCGCGGGCTAAAGAGCCGTGAGGTGCTTGACTCGCGCGGCAATCCGACAGTGGAAACCGACGTCCTGTTGGAGGGCGGAGCCCTTGGCCGCGCCGCAGTGCCTTCGGGCGCCTCGACCGGCAAGTTCGAGGCGCTTGAGCTTCGTGACGGGGGCCGGCGATACGCGGGCAGGGGGGTGCGCCGCGCCGTGGACAACGTCGTCTCCCGGATCGCGCCCGAGGTCACGGGCCTTGACGCGGGAGACCAGCAGGCGCTCGACGCCCGGCTCGCGGAGCTGGACGGGACCCCCGACAAGAGCAGGCTCGGGGCCAACGCCGTGCTGTCTGTGTCGATGGCGGCCGCCCACGCCGCGGCCGGCGGTCTCGGGACTCCGCTCTACCGGCATCTCCACGGGCTCTTCGGGCGCCGCGAGCACCCGGTGAGCCTCCCCATACCGATGCTCAACGTGATCAACGGGGGCAAGCACGCGGACAACAACCTGGACGTTCAGGAGTTCATGGTGGTCCCGCACGGATTCGCGCGCTTTGGGGAGGCCCTCCGAGCTGCGGCTGAGGTCTACGCCTGCCTCCGAGGGCTGCTCCAGGCCGGGGGGCTTTCCACCGGGGTGGGCGACGAGGGGGGATTCGCGCCCGACTTGCCGGGCAACGAGGCAGGCATGGAGCTGCTTGGCGCGGCCGTCGACAAGGCGGGGTACAGGCCCGGGGCTGAGATTTCGCTCGCACTGGACGTCGCCGCGAGCAGCTTTGCGGATCCCGGAGGATGCCGGTACAGGTTCGAGGGAGGGTGGCTGGACGCTGCGGAGCTGGGAGAGGTCTACGCCTCGTGGGCGCGGCGCTACCCGTTGGTTTCGCTGGAGGATCCCTTGGGCGAGGAGGACTGGGAAGGCTGGTGCCGGCTCACCGCGGCCTTGGGCGGGTGCCTCCAACTGGTCGGCGACGACGTCTTCGTCACCAACCCGGGGAGGATTCGGCGGGGGATCGCGGCCCGGGCCGCCAACAGCGTCCTTATCAAGGTAAACCAGATAGGGACCCTGACCGAAACGGTCGCGGCCATTGACGCGGCGCGCGCCGCCGGCTGGACCGTCGTCGTGTCCCACAGGTCCGGCGAAACCGAGGACACCACAATTGCAGACCTCGCCGTTGCGCTGGGCGCCGGGCAGATCAAGACAGGCGCCCCCTGCCGGGGAGAACGGACGGCGAAGTACAACCGCCTGCTGCGCATCGAAGAAGAGCTTGGCGAAGAGGCCGCCTACGCGAGGTGGACGTCCAGGACCTGAGCCGGTGTGTGTGGCAGGCTCGCAAATCACTGTGGTACAATGCTTTTGCGATTGCGGCCTTGTCCAATCCACGCCGGGAGCCGGCTCTGAACCGTTGCCGCGATGTGCAAGGAGGAGTCATGGTCACATTCCTGACTTTGGTCCACGTCCTGTTTACCCTTGCCCTCATCGGGGGAGTGCTCATGCAGTCGAGCAAGAGCGCCGGCTTGTCCGGCGCGATCGGCGGCGGAGCGGAGAAGATCTTTGGCAAGAAGAAGGGCATGGACGACATGCTGGCCCGTTGGACCACGGTCTTCGCGGTTGGTTTCCTGCTCAGCGCGCTCGTGCTGACGGTCGTGCGCAGCTAGACACGTATCAGCCCAAAGACAGCCGCAGCCGGCCGCCGGGCCGGCTTGCTGTTTCGGGAAGAGACACTCACGAGGGGGCCTGGAAATGGAGCGCGGCGAGGCGCTGGCTCTGATGAAGTCGAGGCTGAGCAACAAGAACCTGCAGAAACACACGCTGGCGGTGGAGGCGATAATGCGCCGCCTCGCCCGGAGGCTGGGCGAGGACGAGGAGATGTGGGGTCTGGCCGGGCTTTTGCACGACATAGACTACGAGGAAACCAAGGGCGACCCCGAGCGGCACAGCCTGGTCGGAGCCGACGAACTCGCGGCCATGGGCGTGGACCCGGAGGTGGTCCGGGCGGTAAGGGTGCACAACGAACATCACAGGCTGCCGCGGGTCAGTCAGATGGACAGGGCGCTTCACGCCTGCGACCCGTTGAGCGGCCTGATAGTCGCGGCCGCTCTCGTTTCGCCGGACCGCAGGATCGGCAAGATCGACACAGCCTTCGTGATGAACAGGTTTGGGGAGAAGTCGTTTGCCAGGGGGGCCAACAGAGATACCATCCGCTGCTGCTCCGAGCTCGGGTTGGAGCTGGAGGAGTTTTTAGGGCTGGCCCTTGAGGCCATGCAGGGGATCTCAGAGGAGCTAGGACTGTAGGCGAGGTGCTGGTAGGTTGCGCAGGCAGGAGGAGCGGGTCATTGCGGACAACCGCAAGGCCCGCCATGACTATCACATCGAGGATACGCTCGAAGCCGGCATCGTCCTCACCGGCACCGAGGTCAAATCATTGCGCCTCGGCCGCGTCAGCCTGCGCGAATCCTACGCTGAGATCCGCTCGCGGGAAGCCTGGCTGGTGAACGCGCACATCAGCCCCTACGAGCAGGGCAACCGGTTTAACCACGAACCCCGCAGGCCGCGCAAGCTGTTGCTCCACAAACGCGAGTTGACCCGGCTGGCCGGTCTGGTCGCCCAGCGCGGGTATACGCTCGTGCCTCTGCGGATTTACTGGCTCGGCGGTCGCGCCAAAGTCCAGCTCGCGCTGGCCCGTGGCAAGCGCGAATACGACAAGAGACGTGACATAGCCAAACGCGAGGTCGAACGCGACATGGCCCGGGCTGCTCGAGGAGATAAAGTGTTATAATGAGTAGTTGCCACACGATCTTGGGGGCGAACTAGGTTCGACGGGGGTTGTGAGGGCAAGGATTGCGAGCCGAGCTCCCGCGAGCTCGTAAAACCGCGGGACAAGCACAACTGCCAACACCAACTTGGCAATAGCCGCCTAAGGCGGCTCGTCCGGCCGGGTTTCTCCTATGGGACCGGTGCAGGGCGTCAAAGACATAGGATACCCCGGGTCGGAAGGCCTCGCACGGCTGGGGGAATAAAAGAGGATAGCGGCTGAGGACCCGTTCCCCAGGGGCCAAAGGCCGCGAAATACAAAGCGGGGAATACGCTCGTAGAAGTCCTTGCCGGCATGCCTTCGGACAGCGGTGCAACTCCGCTCGCCTCCACCAGACGATATCCGGGCCGCCTGCCGTGCGGCCCTTTCCTTCCAGCTAGACCCATCTGTCCTGGTGCCCCACGGATTTTTCGTCCGGTCTTTTCTCTCCACTTCTAGTCCCCCTTGGATTATTCGATGACCAAGTAGAGAGGATTGGATCCTGGGAGGGCAGCTGATGGCTGAAACAAACAACCAG
>Ga0209164_1005919_pt1 | contig 10226 bp, 6 predicted proteins | sample MTBNYHSulfiMetaG_FD_187458 | JGI IMG/M metagenome (GOLD analysis project Ga0209164, IMG submission 187458) | Enrichment culture microbial communities from rom New York Harbor, USA that are MTBE-degrading - MTBE-NYH (New York Harbor Sulfidogenic)... | ecosystem: Environmental > Aquatic > Marine >... | reverse complement strand
TCAATTCCGGCCACCTTTACTTTGATGAAGCAAGCTATTCGACCGGTGGCGGCGGTACCGCGACTGCCGGGGTGCAATACAGCGGGCCCTACAAGCTCGTCCACCTCGGCTTTCCATACGAGGCCATCACGAGCAGCGCGGTGCGCGCCGAGGTCATGGAGGCGGTGCTTGATTTCTTCGGCTTCGGTTCGGACGTGTCCTACTGGGAGCTCTATTGACCCGATTCGGGGAAGCTGCCTTCTCGTCTTTCGGCGACGACGCCGGGATACCCCCCGGGTGCTGTCGGAATTCACGGCCCAGGCTTCCGGTCCGCTATCCTCTCCTGTCCAATCCTTGACAGCCGGAGAGGGTTTGTTAGCATTTACCGGGTAAGCATCAATGATCTTTCCACCGTGAGGTGCATGAGTGAAGGTGTTCAAATTACCGGAAGTCTCCGGCTCGTTGAGCTGGATTCCCGTTGTCGTTGTGGGGCTTTGTTTTTGCCTGGGTGCGGGTTGCGGCCGCCAGAAAGTGAGCCTCGATCTTCACCGCTCGTCGCCCGTTGTTTTCCTCAGCGACCTGCAGCCCATTGAGTGGCGCTCGGACATTCTTCCGCAGTTCAATTCGGTTGAAAACTATCAGCCCCTGCGGGCCGCAGGAAGGGTCTACGACAGGGGCATTTTGCTTTTTCCGCCGAGCGGTGCGGCCGACTCCTTCCTTACTTTCGATCTGAACGGACGCTATCAGCGCCTGGAGGCTGTCGCAGCCCTGTACGACGGTTCCGCGCGCTCGGGCAGCCAGATTTTTTCCATCGAGCGGGATGGTGAGACAGCCTGGGTGCAGGAGCGCTGGGAGCTGGGGGCGCGACCGGCGGAGATTGCGCTCGACCTCCAAGGGGTATCCCGCCTGACCCTTCGGATGGGCATCGGCGGGAGTGCGTCCGGCCCGGGAACCTTGCTGCCCTTGCTTCTGGAGCCGAAGCTGATCGAGGCAGGGCATGAGCCGGATGCGGTTGTCTATACTTCCGAGGTCATTGATGGGGACGGAATGGACTTGTTGAACGTGCGACCGGCAGGCTCGACGGTCCAGGTTGCGGGTCCCTGGATCCGCAGTGGCAGCTTCTTCTTTCGGCATCAGGGGCGCGGCTGGTCGGCTTGGGAGCCTTGGAGGAAGGGAATGCCCTTGGGACGCTTTTGGCAGTTGAAGGCGGTCGTTCCCCAAGGGCGCGGGCTTCCGGATCGAGTTTCCCTGGAGATCGGTTACCGTTGGTCTTCAGCCGGTCAGGACGAATCGAGTCCCTCGGAGGAAGCCGCCCCCCTCAACATTCTGCTGGTCTCGGTGGATACGCTGCGGGCTGACCGCCTGGGATGCTATGGGTATCCCCTGCGGACCACCCCGGTTATGGACGCGCTGGCGGCCGAAGGCGTGCTGTTCTCCAACGCGACGGCGTTTACGCCGACGACGAATCCCTCGCACGCCACGATGCTGACCGGACGACACCATCGGCATCTGCGGTTTCACTACAAGGGGGAGCGGTTCTGCGCCAATGGCTTTCCGATGGATGAGGCTGAAGTGACCTTGGCTGAGATCCTGCGGGAGCAGGGCTACCGCACCGCGTCTTTTGTCTCGGGTTATCCGTTGCGCAGCCGGATCTCGGGGCTTAGCCAGGGCTTTGACCTTTATGAGGATTCCTTTGAGGAGTCGCAGCGAACGGCCCGGGAAACCACCGACAAGATCCTGGCCTGGCTGGACGAAGGGCCGCCGGCCGAACCTTTCTTCCTCTTCCTGCATTATTATGATCCCCATTACCTCTACCAAGCGCCACAAGAGTATACTGATGAGGTTACCTCCTCGGGGCTTTACCGGGATCTGATGAATTTTCGACCCGGCCATCGCTATGATGGAGAGGTTCGCTTTGTGGATGAACAATTGGGGCGCGTATTCGACCGATTTCGGGAGGAGAGCCTGTGGGAGCGTACCCTTGTTCTGCTGACGGCTGACCATGGCGAGACGATTGCCGAGCACACGATGAAGTCGCGTATGATCCTTCACAACCATAACGATGTTTACCAGACCTGCCTTTGGATTCCCTTGATTTTGCGCAACCCCCGGCGCTTTGAGGCCGGCAGCGTCCGCAGTTTTCCCGCCACGCTGGCCGACGTCCTGCCCACGCTGTTGCGGGAAGCGGGGCTGAAAGTGCCGGAGAACCTTCCGCTCGACGGCATGGCGCTTCCGATGAACCGGGCTGAACAGCGGCGAAGAAGCGAGCCGCGACCTTTGTTTTCGGAGCGGCACAACAGCCCGCTTTTCGAGGAGAGGGCGTCGGACTTTCCGCTGGAATGGTACTCACTGCGGCTCGATCGCTGGAAGCTGATCGTCAATGAGAAGGGTTGGCGCGAACTGTTCGACCTGGCTCACGATCCGGGCGAGAGGCAGAACGTGATTCTCGATCATCCGGAGATTGCCCGGCAGCTTCAGGAAGCTGTTAACTACCACAGCAGCCAGCCGATTCTCCGCCCGGGCGATTCGACCTTCGAGATAAGCGAAGAAGATGAGAAGAACCTGGCGGCGCTGGGCTACCTGCGCTGATCGGTGAGAACCATCGCAAGGCGAATGAGGAAAAGTGCGACGGTTCGTATTGACAGCGGCAGTCGGGCCGGTATGTAAGAGGCAGAAGGGGGCCGGGGGAGGAGGGAAGAAAGGAAGGCGCAGTTGGAGCGACCCAAGACCCTGAAAGCCTTAAAAGATTCGGGCTATCGCCCGAAGCCGGTAAAGGAAGAGATTCGGCGGAACCTGATCCGCAAGCTACGCTCGGGCGAGGAAGTCTTTCCCGGCATTATCGGCTACGGCCAGTCGGTCATTCCTCAGATCGAAAATGCTCTCCTGGCTGGCCACAATTTCATCCTGCTCGGCCTGCGGGGGCAGGCGAAGACGCGGATCATCCGAAGCCTGATCTCCTTGCTCGACGAAGCGGTGCCCGCCGTACGAGGGTGCCCGATTCATTCCGATCCCTTCCATCCGGTCTCGGCCTTCGCCCGCCGAATGCTCCGGGAGAAGGGCGACGCGACCGAGCTGGAGTGGCTTGATCCCAAGCAGCGCTTCAACGAGAAGCTGGCCACGCCGGACGTTTCGGTCGCCGACCTCATCGGGGATCTCGACCCGATCAAGGCGATGTCCCAATCGCTCAGCTTTTCGGACGAGGAGGCGATGCACTACGGCATCATCCCGCGCAGTCACCGGGGCATCTTCGCCATTAACGAGCTACCCGATCTCCAGCCCCGCATTCAGGTCAGCCTGCTCAACCTGATGGAGGAGAAGGACGTCCAGATCCGGGGATTCCCGGTGCGTATTCCTCTCGATATTCTCATGGTCTTCACCGCCAACCCGGAGGATTACACCAACCGGGGCAATATCATCACGCCGCTTAAAGACCGCATCGACGCGCAGATTCTGACCCATTATCCCCATTCGCTCGATGACTCGATCGCGATTACCCGCCAGGAAGCCTGGACCGAACGACTGGACGGGCGGCTGGCGGTGCCGCGCTATATGGAGGAGATCATCGCTCAGATTGCTATCGAGGCCCGGCGGAGCGAGTATGTCGACCCGAGCTCCGGAGTCTCGGCCCGGATGGGCATTTCGTTGTTGGAGACCATGCACTCCGCCATCGAGAGGCGGCTGATTCGCACCGAGGAGCGCTTCGGCGTGGCGCGGATGTGCGATCTCTACGCCGGCATTCCCGCCATCAGCGGCAAGATCGAACTGGTGTTCCAGGGAGAACAGGAGGGCTTGTCGGCGGTCTCGAACTATCTGGTCGGCAAGGGCATCAAGGAGATCTTCAATCGTCGCTGTGTTCCGGGGTACCGGCCGGGGAGCGACCGCAAGGTCAACCCGGAGCCGTTCAAGGCGATCCTGGACTGGTTCGAGGCGGGTCATTCGCTGGAGCTGTCCGAAGCGCTGGACGCACGGGAACATTACCAGCGGTTGAGCCGGGTGCCGGGGCTGCGCGCGAAAGCGCAAGAGCTGCTTGCCGAGGCGGAGGAGGAGCAGCCGCCCGAGCCGCTGTGCGGGGCCGCGATGGAGTTTATTCTCGAAGGCCTTTGCCTTCACCACCTGATCAGTAAGAAGAGCTCCGACAAAGCGGTGCGCTATGTGGACAGCTTTCAGGATCTGATGACTTCGGAAACGGCAGACGAAAGCCACCTCTGAAGGCTGCACGGAACGGGAAAAGCCCGGAGCGGGCAGTGTGCAAACGCGTTTGTTGCGCCGGCCCGCCTTTTTCGGAGGCTTTCCGACTGGGAAGGGCAGAATATGTTCTATCGCTACACCAAGTTTGACCCCCGCGATGTGGCGCGGCAGAGCTTTCGTTCACTGCTGAAGCTGTGGAATCAACTGCTTCTGCAAACCGGCGGGGACGCCGAGGAAGCCATGCGGGCCCTGGAGCAGCTGTGGGAGCAATACAGCCTGGAAGAGGCGGGCTTTTCTCTGGAAGAGTTTAAGCAATATCTCGAGGACAGCGGCTTGATCGGATATAATGAAGAGCATCACCTCGAGGTGACGGCCCGCGGTGAGAAGGTCATTCGGCGGGATGCGCTGGAGGAAATCTTCTCGGATCTTCGCCATGACAGCTTGGGCGATCACCGCACTGCGGATGCCGGCAGCGGTTTCGACCTCTTGCCGGAGGCCAAGCCCTACGAATTCGGCGAGCCGGTGCAGGACATTCACTTGACCGCGACGATTCAGAATGCCTTGCGCTCGAGCGCGGGCGGGCGCTTCGAAGTCCGGCAGAAGGACATCGAAGTCTACGAAAAGGAGCATCTCAGTTCCTGCGCGACGGTGCTCTGTCTCGACATCAGCCACAGTATGATCCTCTACGGCGAAGACCGCATTACGCCCGCGAAGAAGGTCGCCCTGGCCCTGATGGAGCTCATTCAGACCCGGTACCCGAAAGATTCGCTCGACGTGGTCGTCTTCGGGGACGAGGCGGTTCGTATCGAGCCGGAGGAGCTGCCGTGGGTGTCGGTCGGCCCCTACCACACCAACACCCGGGGAGCGCTCCAGCTGGCCGAGCGGATTCTGATGCGACGCCGGCACGCCAACAAGCAGATTTTTCTCATCACCGACGGCAAGCCATCCTGCGTGGACGAGGGGGGCGGCCTGTATAAGAACTCCTTCGGGCTGGACCCGAAAATCGTCAACCAGACGTTCTCGGCGGCGCGCTCCTGCCGGCGCCATGGGATTGTCATCACGACCTTCATGATCGCCCGGGATGCGTACTTGATGAGCTTTGTTGACGAACTGACGCAGGTGAACCGGGGCCGCGCGTACTATTCTTCCCTGGACCGACTGGGGGGCTATCTCTTTCAGGATTATCAACACAACAAGAAAAAGCGGGTGCGATAGGCAGGCCGCCTCCCTTCCTGTACAGCCTGCCCGCGGCCCAACGCCCGGCGGTAGCTGGAGCCCTGTGGCATAAAGCCGCCTGTGTGGGAAGGCATCTCAGTCAAGCGGCACAGGCCAGCCTCGTGCCTCCAACGCGTGGAGCTCATAGGGGCCGCCGCCCGGAACCAATCGGATACGAATTGGACCTGCAACGCGCTCCCCATCCAGAGGAATATGGTAACAGTGGCGTCCCTTTCTGATTTTGCCGGTAAAGCAGACGTCCTCGGTCTCTACCCGATCCGGGACAGCCTTTCCGAGGAGGCGTTTGACCCTGTCGGAGAAGAATAGAATCTCTGATCCTCTTGAGGGGCTGAGGACCGGGTAGCGCACGTCCACTTCAGCGTTCCCCGGGCTGCTAAGCTCCATTCGGAGAATCGGCAGCAACGTCGAGGCGCAGGAAATAGGCGCAAGGGCGACGCCTGCCGCAGGCCCACTCGACTTTAGGACAAATCCTGTCGGCGTGCGCTCACCCGAAGTGCCGAGAAGAAGAGTCATACCTTCGGGATTTCCGGAAGCTCCCAGGGCAAAGAGTACCTCCTGAGAGGCGTCGTACTTCTGCCTCAGACTCTCGTGGCTGACCTCGAGCGGATTAAACAGCTTGCCATACAACAGGCCGCGCTCGGGAACCTGATGGATGACCACGTCAGGCCGTTCCTTGAGAATCACTTCACCGTCGAATTCGGGTTTCCAGACATAGGCGATGCGCTCAAAATGCTCGGACAGGCACGGAACCATCAAGTCCGTGAAGGAATCTCGGAACATCACGGCACGGGGCAGGGCAGCCTTTCCGGTTTCCATGGCAAAGTGTTCGTGTCCCTTTTCGACCACTTCACCGGCCATGGGCACGTTGTCCACGCGCCAAGCCTTTGGCTCCTTCGGCAACAACCAGAGCTGTTCTTCGTACAGCGTGTCCGTCATCTTCATCAGGGCCGACAAGGCAACGTCTTTCTTCTCGCGCGGGCGCACCTCGAGTGCTGAGCGTGGAAGGGGCCTCAGAAGGGGAAAGTGCTGCGACAGGCGGTCGATCAGCGCTCGGTAGCCGACATACGCGCCTTCGCCGTTCCAATGAGTCCCATTGCGATAATAGAGGAGGGTGTCCTCTTTGGCTTCGATCAGCGGTTTCCGCAGGTCGAGTATTTCGAAGTCAGAATGTGCCTCCAGGTAGCGAATCCATTGATCGAGCCGGGAGTCCTTTCGCACCTGGTTTATCCGACGGGGCAAGAATTCCGGGTAGATCGTGTGCTTTTGCGGAACTACGAGGAACAGGTAGGGGATGCCTTGTCTGCCGAGCCAATCGCGGCGTTCCAACAGGATACGGCTCCAAGCAGCCACTTCCTTCCGGCTGAAGGGTTTAGTGCCTCGGTGATATTCAATGGCGTGGGGCACGTAGAACAGCCAACCCTGTTTCCCCACAAGAACGGTGGCCGGTATGGGAGAGACCCGCAACCAGTGAAGATGGACCCAGTTGTTCAAGCGGATGAGGGTATTTCGAAATCCGAGATGATCGCGGTAATAGGCTTCAAATTGTCGGGGAAGCTCGACCAGGGAGCTCCAGGTCCAGCGGAACTGCGGGAAGCGGGCCAGATCCCGGTTCTCGGTCACGGCGGGCAAGGGGTCGAGATCCAGGGCGTTGTCGGCAAGCGGTAGGCATAAGATGACGATAAACACAGTGAGGATCACTTGGTTCTCAATCTTTGCAAGACGATGGGCTGCGTCGCTCTTCATCACTCGATCCCGGCTAAAATCGGTAATAAATGAATGGGTTATATGATCCCGATGATAAGACCGTGCTGGCGGCAAGCAAAATGAGGGTATACGCGAACAGCCGGCCCGCAGCATAGGCCGCGTGCAGCCAGAGTGCAGTAGCGGGGTCGCACCGATCCACCATTCGCTGGTAAGTGCCAACCAGCCAGGGAACGAAAGGCAGCGAACCGACGCTGCCGCAGAGCAGACATAAGACTACTTTGGGATCGAGATACAGGCCGACATGAAACATGATCCCTTCTCCGGTGGCGAATCCGAACATCGCCTTGATAAAGACGATGGACTGCGTGAACGACTCGGAGCGGAAAAACGCCATCCCGACGAGAAACCCCAGCTTCGCCAGGAGATGCGCGACGGGCGCGGGAAAGGGGGACTTTCTACGGGTGCGCTGCCACAACCGCTCCATCGCAATCTCGACGCCATTCAGGAGCCCCCATGCCACGAAAGTCCAGCTCGCTCCATGCCATAGCCCACAGAGAACCAGGATGAAGATCGTATTCATCGCGGTGCGTATCGCTCCCCCGCGGTTGCCGCCCAAGGCTCGGTAAGGATAGTCTCTCAGCCAGGTATTCAGGCTGATGTGCCAACGCTGGAAAAACTCTGTCCCGGAACGGGACACGAAAGGATATCGAAAGTTCTCTTTGAATCGGAAGCCGAGCATCCGGCCCAAACCGATCGCCATATCGGAATAACCGGAGAAGTCATAGTATAGCTGGAGCATAAAAGAGAACAAGCCCAGCCAGGCAAGCCCGGGGGTGATCTCGCCCAGCGGGATGCGAAAAATCTGGTCAACGGGACCCGCGAGCGTATCGGCAATCAGGACTTTCTTCCCCAAGCCGATAATGAATCGCCGCACTCCGTAAGCAAATCCCTGCTGGGTGACGACCCGTTCGGTCAGCTGCCGGGCAACGTCCCGGTAGCGGATAATCGGGCCGGCGACCAGCTGGGGAAACATCATGACATAGGTTGTAAACCGGAGCAGGCTTCGAGTGGCCCGCGTGCGACCCAGATAAACGTCGAACGTATAGCTCATCGACTGGAAGGTGTAAAAGCTGATACCGAGAGGCAACGCGACCCGCCCAACGCTCTTCCATAGCAGGTCGCTGAAGCCGAGCAGGTCCATCAGCGCATTATAATTCTCAATCCCGAAGTTAAAATACTTAAAGATGCCCAGGATCGAGAGATTCGTTAAAATGGACAGGTATAGGGCGACTTTCTGACTCCATGTGCGTGTTCCCTTCTTCTCAAGAGTTTCGATCGGTTCGTTCCATCGACGGCCGATGGCTCCCGCGATGACGAGACCGCAAGTGTAGTCGATCAGAATAGAGCCTAAAAGGATGAGAACAAACCAGTTCTCGCTCCAAACATAGAAGAACAGACTGCTCAAGAGGAGTATCAGATTGCGATGCCTTTGCCTCATCAAAAAGTATAAGGCAAGGACAGCGGGCAAGAAGAGAAAAAGAAAGATACAAGAGCTAAAAACCATCGAGGCAGTTCAACAAGTCAAGATCAGGCAGGTTCTATGATGTACGTCCGTTTATCGCCGAAGAGTATAGCCGAGTTGGAATGTCTGCACAAGCATCTTCAGCCTGAAGACACCGGGACGGCTTTGACTTCGGCCTGCATCCAGCCGGGATCCGGGGCTGAAGACACAAGACAGGGCTGGAATATATCCCCTTTCGATTCCGTTCGCCGCATTTGAGACGCAAGAAACCAACGCAATGTCTGGACAACCCCCGAAGGGCGTGGGGAAGATGTAACGAAATGGGAATCCATCTATTCCTCCGCCCCAGGATCCGTCATCGGCGGGAGGTCAAGGGGTGGGGGCGTCATCAATACGGACGGCTCCCTTACTGCGGGCCGATACTGCAACGGCGTCCAGGTCGAATTGTCCCGATCAATAACCAGGCGTCCATCTTCAGCCTCAGTCAATGCGAATTCAAAAAGTTTATTGCCGTACTTTGGAAAATAGACCATCACCGGAAAGACCTGGACATCCCGTTTGCGGTAGTGGGGTTGCGGGCGGTAGATGGTAATGTCCGTCGAGGGATGACCCTGCGCGAAATGTTCCTCGAAATCTTCCTGGGTTGTTCCAGGGCAAAGGTGCGTGAGGCGTTCGTAATCCCTTGCACTAGCCGCGTTCCAGAATTCCTGGATCAGCATGACGGGCGTCGAAGGATAGGGTTTGGCGCAGCCGGTGAAAACGTCTGTGAGAAAGCATAGAAGCATGGCCGCTGCCAGAATGCGCCAGCGCCCGCTCGTATCGCAAGCCTGGGCGGTCACCTGTAAGGACTGGGTTAGGTTGATCATGTCAAATCCCCTCCTCTTGTATGTCGCCCGGGGCCTTTTCAAGGCTTCCAGGCCAGCGCTTGATCCAGCATTGTAAGATAGTTGTCCACCGGGATGTAGTTTGCGATCGAGTTGCCGGAACCCAGCGCGAATTTCCCGCCCGGCATACACTCGTCCATCAAGCGCCGGGTGTGTCTCCGGATCGCCTCCTCATTAGATCTCGACAACACATGAACGTCCACTCCCCCCAGGGCGGCGATCCGCGGTGCGTAGTGCCGCTTGAAGTCAATGATATTCATGATGGCGTCTTCCGTGGAGTGTTTCCCGTCGATTTTCACCTCGTCGATTAGATCCTCCATCAGCGCGTTGATGTTTCCACAGGAATGAAGAAAATAGGGGATGCCCTTATCGTGAGCCAACCGGGCCAGTTTCTTGTGCCAGGGGAGAACGAGTTCCCGCAGCAGGTCAGCCGGCAGAAAGGTGGAACTGCGAAAGCCGAGATCGTCGCCTTGAAAGAGACAGCCGACCCCTTCAATCTGAAGCAGTTGTCGGCAATAAGCGTAGATGATTTCCCCGGTTCTCTGAAACACCGCGCGGACGAGTTCCGGCTCATCGTGTAACAGGTAACAGAGACCCTCGAATCCAAGCAGGGTCTCCGCCACGTGCTCGAAAACTCCCGCCCCGTGAGAAACCACAAAGCCCATGCCTTCGGGCAGATGGCGCGCAATGAACTCGTAGCGGGACAGATCAAA
>Ga0209164_1005918_pt1 | contig 10226 bp, 6 predicted proteins | sample MTBNYHSulfiMetaG_FD_187458 | JGI IMG/M metagenome (GOLD analysis project Ga0209164, IMG submission 187458) | Enrichment culture microbial communities from rom New York Harbor, USA that are MTBE-degrading - MTBE-NYH (New York Harbor Sulfidogenic)... | ecosystem: Environmental > Aquatic > Marine >... | reverse complement strand
ATCTGTATGACGGTCGCAAGACCGATTGGACACCGGTCACGGACGTTCCCATCGAAGACGTACCCAAGGCGGATCGCCATGCCATGTCCATGGTTGCGCCCGACACCCGCAAGACCAACTTCAATGAGGTGCAGCTGGGTTACGATGAAGAGACGGCCCGTTCCGAGGCCGATCGATGTCTCGAATGCGCGGTTTGCTGTGAATGCTACCAGTGCGTGGCGGCCTGCAAGGCCGGCGCCGTCACATTCGAAACCCATGCACAACAAGAAGAGATCCTGACCATCGAAACCGGTGCAGTGATCCTCTCACCGGGCTTCGAACCCTTTGATCCTTCCCGGTTCGACAGCTATAACTACACCCATCATCCCAATGTCATGAGCGCCATCGAGTTCGAGCGCGTCCTGGCGGCCTCCGGTCCCACCAGCGGTCATCTGGTGCGCCTCTCCGACCACAAGGAACCCAAAAAGATAGCCTGGTTCCAGTGTGTGGGGTCCCGGGATATGAACCGTTGTGACAACAGTTACTGTTCGTCCGTCTGCTGCATGTACGCCATCAAAGAGGCCGTCATTGCCAAAGAGCATTCCGCCAACCCGTTGGACTGCGCCATTTTCTTCATGGACATGCGGACCCACGGCAAGGATTTCGAACACGCGTATAACCAAGCCAAAGACAAACACGGGGTGCGATTCATCCGCAGCCGGGTTCATTCCATCGAACCGGTGCCGGGCAGCGATGATCTTTCGGTGCGCTACGTCCTTGAAAACGGTGACATCCGGAACGAAATCTTTGACATAATCGTTTTGTCGGTGGGTCTGCAAACCTCGCCGGAACTGGTCCAACTGGCCCACAACCTGGGCATTGACCTGACGCCGGGCAATTTCTGCAAAACCAATACCTTTACTCCCGTGTCCACCTCGCGCCCCGGTATCTTTGCCTGCGGCGCCTTCCAAGGGCCACGGGATATTCCCCAAAGCGTTGTGGATGCCAGCGCAGCCGCCGGCGCCTGTGGGGAAATTCTCAGCAAGTCCCGGGGGACGTGCACCAAAACCGCTGAAATCCCCTCAGAGATCAATGTGATCGGCGAACGACCACGCATTGGTGTCTTTGTCTGCCACTGCGGCATCAACATCGGCGGCATCGTGGATGTGCCCGGTGTACGCGACTACGCCGCCGGGCTGCCTTATGTCGAGTATGTGGGAGACAACCTCTATTCATGCTCCCAAGACACCCAAGACAATATGACGAAGATTATCAATGAAAAGAAACTCAACCGGGTCATCGTGGCGGCCTGTACCCCCAAAACCCATGAGCCGTTGTTCCAGGAAACGCTGATCAATGCTGGCCTGAACAAATACCTGTTCGAGTTTGTCAATATCCGCAACCACGACTCCTGGGTCCACCGGAACAACCCGAAATTGGCCACTGAAAAAGCCAAGGACCTGGTTCGCATGGCCGTGGGCAAAGTCGCCCTGATGCAGCCGCTGCAGGAGACCGAGCTGCAAATCGACCAGGCCACCCTGGTGATCGGCGGCGGCATCAGCGGCATGGCCGCAGCGTTGAGTTTTGCCAGGCAGGGATATGAGACCCACCTGGTGGAAAAAAGCGCTCAACTGGGAGGCCAGGCCCTCAGTCTGTATGAAACCGCCGCAGGTGAAAAGGTTCAGGAGGCGTTGAAGGAGATGATTGAGGAAGTCGAGAACCTTCCCAATCTCCGAGTCTACCTGAATGCCGAGCTGAAAAAGGTGGATGGCTTTGTGGGCAACTTTAAAAGCACGGTCATCACCGACGGCCGGGAAAATGTCTTCAAACACGGTGTGGCCCTGATTGCCACCGGCGGACAGCCCGTGGAACCCCATGAATATGCGTACGGCAAAGATCCCCGCATCGTGACCAGCCTTGAACTGGACCGCAAATTCCTCCAAGACGATCCGGCCCTGAAGGATGTCAAGTCAGCCGTTTTCATTCAATGTGTGGGTTCAAGGGAGCCCCAGCGCCCCTACTGCTCGCGGGTCTGCTGTACCCATTCGGTGGAAAACGCCCTGGAGCTGAAACGGCGCAACCCCGACATGAATGTCTTCATCCTCTATCGCGACATCCGCACTTATGGCGAACGCGAGTATCTTTACCGCGAGGCACGGCAAAAGGGCGTCATCTTCATCCGCTACAGCCTGGAGAACAAACCGCGGGTCTCCCTGGAAAACGGCGTCTTGTCCGTAACGGTCACAGACCATGTGCTGCGACAGCCCATTACCATCGACGCCGACCTGCTGGCCCTGGCCACGGCCATCGTCGCCAACAAAGACGATGCCCTGGCGCAGTTTTTCAAAGTACCGGTCAACGAGGACGGTTTCTATGTCGAGAAACACTGCAAACTCGGGCCCTCGGACTTCTCCACGGACGGCACGTTCCTGTGCGGCCTGGCCCACTACCCGAAACCCATTGATGAGGCCATCGCCCAGGGCAAGGCGGCGGCATCCCGGGCCATAACGCTCCTGGCCCGCAAGGAGATCAAAACCAGCGGCCAGGTGGCTCAGATCGATCCGATGATGTGCGCCGGCTGCGGCGTATGCGTATCGATCTGTCCCTACTCGGCACCGTCGTTCATTGCTGAAGATGCCCGGATGCATGCCGGAAAAGCACAGATCAACCCGGTCCTGTGCAAAGGGTGCGGACTTTGTGCGGCCTCCTGCCGATCCGGGGCCATTCATCTGCACGGATTCGATAACAATCAGATTCTCGCACAGATTTTCAATATCAACGAAGCAGTATAGAAAGCCAAGGTAGACTAAAAAATGTCGACATACACCGAAAAAATAAGAGAAATCGCCCTACGGCTGCTCAAAGAGTGCAAGGTAGAGATGGTCATCGGATTCCGGCAGGGCTCCGTGCCCATGATGAGTGAACCTTGCGTCGTGCGCAAGCACGAAGAGGTTGACCGTTTGATATGGGACAGTAACTGCGGCATCAACCTTGCCAATTACCTGACCAACCGAAAGGGAAAGATCGGTATCGTTGCCAAAGGTTGCGACTCGCGCAACATTGTCACCCACATTAAGGAAAGCAGGATCAAACGCGAGCAACTGGTCATTATCGGCGTCCCCTGCCAGGGAATGATCGATAAACGTAAGATCGCCGCCAGCGTGGAAGGCGAGATCCTGGAAGTGAGTGAAAATGGTGAGCAGGTGACCGTCAAGACCGCGGAAGGCGTCCATATGTTTAATAAAAAAGAGGTTCTACAACAAAACTGCTGTGTGTGCATCCACCGCAACCCCGTGATCCATGACGAGATGGTCGCCGATCCCGTGACCGAGCAGGCCGACGTGGCCCCCTATGCCGATGTGGCTGCCATTGAGGCCATGTCCGATACGGAACGCTGGCGGTTTTTCGACGACCTGCTCTCTCCCTGTATCCGTTGCTACGCCTGCCGCAATGCCTGTCCGCTATGTTACTGTCCTACTTGCTTTGTGGATGAATCCAACCCCCAGTGGGTGGGAAAAAGCGAGGATCCCATTGATGTGCGCACGTTCCATTTCCTGCGTGCTTACCATTGTGCGGGCCGCTGCACCGATTGCGGTGCCTGTGAACGGGCTTGCCCCATGGGCATCAACATGCGGTTGCTGACCAAAAAGCTCAACAAGGATTGTGGGGCGCTTTTTGACTGGCAAGCCGGTATGGACCCGGATAGCCGACCGGCATTGGACGTCTACAAGACCAACGATCCTGAAGATTTTATTCACTAAAGCAAAAAGGCATACTATGAAGGTTCTTAAAATTGAAAAAAGTCAATGGTCCCAAGGCCTCGAAAAACTTCAAGGCACCTATCGGCTCTTTGGGCCTGTGAAGGAAAAGGGATCTCACAACTATCAAGAACTGTCGGATGGGCAACAGCCAGACCTGACCTTTCAAAACACGCGGCTGTCCCCCAAAAGCCTGGTATTCCCTCAATCGGAGGAGATGTTGAACTACTCCCTGAATGAGGGGGAAGCCGACCACCACATCCTCAAGGAGACGCCGAAGGACTATTCACCCCGTGCCGTCATCGGTATTCGTCCCTGTGATGCCAAGGCATTGGCCCTTGTGAAGATGAATTTCGATACGGATCAATACAAGGACCCCTACTGGCTCAACCTCTACAACGCCACCACACTCGTGGGCCTGGCATGCAGCGCGCCGTGCAGTTCCTGTTTTTGCACAACGGCCGGGTGCGGTCCCTTCAACGAAGAGGGTCTGGATGTTCTGCTGGTGGACCGGAACGATCAATACCTGGCCAAACCGCTGACGGACAAGGGCAGTGCACTGCTGGTGGGGGCCGGCTGGACGGACACGGCCGATGATGCCCAGGGGGGCATCGACCAGGCGAAGACCGAAGCCGAAGCCAAAATCACCGCCAAAATTGAGACCGATAACCTGCGCGGTACCGAAACCATGGATCTGTACAACGCCGAATTCTGGGAAGATGCTTCATTTGCCTGTCTCAATTGCGGCACCTGCACCTTTTCATGCCCCACCTGCTGGTGCTTTGACATCCAGGACGAAGTGTACGGAAAGAAAGGTATCCGCATGCGCAACTGGGACAGCTGCATGTTTCCCATTTTCACCGTGCACACCACCGGCCACAACCCCAGAGACACCAAATTGTCCCGGGTGCGCCAGCGCTTTATGCACAAACTGAAATACTTTGTGGACAAATATGAACAAGGGATCATGTGTGTGGGCTGCGGCCGCTGTGTCCGCCAGTGCCCGGTAAACATCGATATTCGTAAAATCAGCGCACTGATGAACAGCGTGGGCGCAAACACCAAATGTACCGTGTAGGGGCCCATATTCAGTGAGATGAGTCCAGCGGCCCGATAAGCACAAGAAGCACACCCTGAACGGAGGAACTCGTGGGAAATCCATATCTGCCATATCCGGTTCGTATCGACGACATCGTCGTTGAGAGTGAAGACCGCAGTTTAAAAACTTTCAAATTTGTTTTCCTGAACCCGGATGATGAGATAAAATTTGCTTATAAAGCCGGGCAATTTGCTGAACTGTCCATCGCCGGCGTCGGTGAAATTCCCATAGGTATCGCCTCTTCGCCGGTGGAGAAGGGATTCATCAAATTTACGGTCAACAGGGCGGGCAAAGTCACCTCCCACCTGCATAACATGAAGGTGGGCGACATCATGGGCGTCCGTGGTCCCCTGGGCAACTGCTACCCCTGGGAGATGCTGGAAAGTAAAAACGTTCTCATCGTTGGCGGCGGCTTTGCGTTCACCACCCTGAGATCATCGATCGTCTATATGCTCGACCCGGCCAACAGAAGTAAATTTAATAATATAACAGTCGTTTATGGCGCCCGTTCACCCGGTATGCTCCTTTACAAGGATGAGTTGGTTGAATGGGAAAAACGCGACGACATCAACATGCACATCACTGTTGACGGCACCGACGCTCCTGACTGGAAGTACAATGTGGGTTTTGTGCCCCCCATCACCGAACAGAAGGCCCCCCAAGGGGATGCCGACAGCTATGCCATCGTGTGCGGCCCGCCCATCATGATCAAATTCACCCAGCCGGTGCTGGAAAAACTGGGATACGATCACGATCACATCATTTTGTCCCTGGAAAACCGGATGAAGTGCGGCATCGGCATGTGCGGACGCTGCGGCATTGGTCGCGAACTGGTGTGTAAGGATGGTCCGGTATTTACACTGAACCAGATCAATCAGACACCCCGTGAATATTAGCGGGGTGTCTGCGCCGGATCATCCGACCGTGTTGTACCGTCACCATCCCACTCGTAGCGGCAAAGAGGCGCTAATCGTCCTGACAGAAAACCCTGTCGTCCTATTTGTAACCGGGCAAAGATTCCAAGGATGCCATAAAAGGAACTCGCGATGTTGCATCGATTTTCGGGTTTGCTTAAGTCAGAGTTTCCGCTGATGCCTGGATGGGCAGAGGTGACGCCGGCCGAAAGATCGCAAGTCTTCCGTTATAAGGCCCCACCCTTTAACATGGCACTGACTTTCTTTCCGGCTGGATACGACGACCGACCCGCTTGCGCACGAAAAAAGGAGCGGGTCCGGGGGCACGAGCGCCAGCCGTCAAGGTTAAAAAGAGAAATCTGCAAAACGGGTTCTGGCCAGGAGCCGGGGCAACCTGTCCGTCAATCCGGATGCTCGTAGGCGGCTACCTTACAGCCAAAAAAAGGTGCAGTTAGCAGAAATCCCCCTATAAGAAAGAGCGACCCCAGTAAGTTACTGAGATCGCTCTAAATATTGGCGTTTGGTGCCGAAGGGGAGACTCGAACTCCCACCGCCGTACGGCGACTAGACCCTGAACCTAGCGCGTCTACCAGTTCCGCCACTTCGGCTGCTACTGGCAACCATCAAGAAGGTTGCTTTCGTGCAGAGGATGCATTAAATATATGGATTCGATTTGGGTGTCAAGATCTAAAATCGTGCATATTGGATGAACATAATGGAAATTGTATCTCACTTGGAGGCGATCGAGCAGCCGTTCCACAATGCTGTCATCACCATCGGAAACTTTGACGGTGTTCATATCGGGCACCAGGCGCTTTTTCACACGGTCGTGGAAAAAGCGCATCATATCGGCGGCAAAGCAGTTGCCATGACGTTTGATCCGCACCCCATGAAAGTGCTGGCCCCGAAACGGCAACCGCCGAAGATCACCCTGGCCGAACAAAAGGCCGAATTGATCGCCAAGACCGGAATGGATGTGATGATCAGCATTGCCTTTACCAAATCGTTTGCTTCGATTCCGGCCCGGAGTTTTGTCGAAGACGTACTGTTTAAAAAGGTCGGCATGCGTGCCATCGTCGTCGGCAAGGACTACTCGTTCGGACGTGACCGGGAAGGCAACCTGGAAATGCTCCGCGCCATTTCCGAGGAACTCGGTTTTGAAGTGATCATTGTGGATTGGATCCAGGGTAATGGCAAGACGGATCGCATCAGCAGCACGCAGATCCGCAAGTTGGTAATGGCCGGGAAAATGGAAGAAGCCAGGCGAATGCTGGGCCGGTACTATCAAATACGCGGCATCGTGGCCGGGGGCCGCAACCGGGGCGGCCGGCTGTTGGGTTTTCCAACGGCCAACCTCAATCTTCAGGATGAGTTGTGTCCCAAGCAGGGCATCTACGCCGTGACCGTCGAGCACGATGGAAAGAGCTACCAGGGTGTGGCCAACATCGGATACAGCCCGACCTTCGACGACCGCCTGTTTACCATAGAGGTCCATATTATAGATTTTAATCAGGACATCTACAGTGACCGCATACGTGTCAACTTCATTCAACGTTTGCGCGACGAAATCAAATTTGAAAGTGTCGATGCCCTGGCCGCGCAAATCAAAAAAGATGTGGACCATGCGCGCACTATTTTGGGCAGCCTGCTATAGCAAGCACAGCCGTTTGGATTTTACTGACGATCAGAGGGGCGCGCGGAGGGATCATGGGGCGTTTCCCTGGTATCTTTTTTTAAAGGAGCTCTTTAAGTGAGCACGCTTGAAATCATCACCTACCCCCACGAGCTATTGAAAAGCGCCGCCCAGCCGGTGGCGGAGATCGATGGCAAACTGCAATCGCTCATCGACAAAATGGCCGAAACCATGTACGAGGCGCCGGGGATTGGCCTGGCGGCCGTGCAGGTCAATGTGGACCAAAGCCTTTTGATCTACGACCTCGCGCCCAGGGAAGAACGACGGGATTTGCAGGTCTTGATCAATCCTAAAATCATCGAACGTGAAGGGGATATCATTTCCGAAAACGAAGGTTGCCTGAGCGTCCCGGATTTCAGGGCCGATGTGAAACGTTCCGGCCATATTCTGGTCGAGGGCTTTGACCGGGAGGGCAAGCCGCTTCGTCTCGAAGCCGAGGGCATGCTGGCCATCGTGTTGCAACATGAAATCGACCACCTGAACGGCACCCTTTTCATCGATCGCATCAGCAAGCTGAAACGCCAACTCTACACCCGGCGTATCCAAAAAATGATCAAACATCAGAATCAATGACGCCATCTCCCGTCACCGTCTTTATGGGCACTCCGGATTTTTCGGTGCCGTGTCTGTTGGCGTTGCATGAGGCGAGTCATGCGGTGCCACTGGTCGTCACCCAACCCGACCGCCCCAAGGGGCGCGGCCGCAGCCTTGCTCCTCCGCCTGTTAAAATAGCTGCCCAAGACCTGGGGCTTGCCGTGGAGCAGCCCGGGACGGTGCGCGATGATGGGTTTATTGAAAGGATCAGGGCCCTGGCACCCGATTTTCTGGTGGTGGTGGCCTTCGGTCAAATCCTTCCCAAAGCCCTATTGGATATCCCCCGCAGGGGCGCCGTTAACGTTCATGCTTCCTTGCTGCCCAAATACCGGGGGCCGGCCCCTATTCAGTGGGCCATGATCCGGGGGGAAACAGAAACCGGGGTCACGACCATGTTGATGGACATCGGCGTGGACACCGGGGACATTCTGCTGCAGGCCACTACGATCATCGGGCCGGAGGATACGGCCGAGAGCATGCACACGCGTCTTTCCCAGATGGGGTCGCGCTTATTGATCGAAACACTGCAAGGCATGTGGCAGGGCACCTTGTATCCCCGCACCCAGCCGGCCGTCGGCGTAACCTATGCGCCGATGTTGAAAAAAGAGGACGGGCACATCGATTGGGGCCGGCCGCCTGAAAAAATTGACATGTTCATCCGTGCCATGACTCCGTGGCCCGGTGCCTTTTGCTTTCTCGGAGAAAGGCGCCTTAAAATCCTCAACACCCAACCGCTGACCGGTGTGAACCATCGGGAAGCACCCGGTACGATCCTTCAAGGTTTCCCGGACGAATTACGCGTGGCGTGCGAAGGGGGAGCCATTCTCATTACCGAACTTCAGGGCGCTTCGGGAAAGCGCCTGCGAACCGCGGATTTCCTGCGCGGTCATCCCATTGCGCTGGGTACACGACTCGCATGAATGCCGTCGCCTGCCACGGACCCACCTTATGAAGAATGCCCGCCAGGTTGCCCTCGATATTCTCGATCGTCTTCAACGAGGGGATCAACCACTGGACTATTGGCTGGAGAAGGCCGAACCGCAGATCGCCGAATTGAAGCGTCCGGATCGGGCGCTCGCCCATGCCCTGGTCTATGGTACCTTGCGATGGAAAGGTCGATTGGATTTCATCATCGACCAACTGGCCCAAAAGCCGGCCAAAATCGATCCCCTTGTGCGCACCATTCTTGAAATGGCGTTGTTTCAGATGAACCATCTGGATCGTGTTCCTGATTCGGCAGCGGTTCATACGGCCGTAGACCTCGCCAAAACCAATGGACGCAAATGGGCCGCCGGTTTTGTCAACGGCCTCCTGCGACGCTCCGCCGCAACGCCCGATCCTATCCGGTGGCCTGGAGAAAAAGCAGCCCCCCACGAGGCCTTGAGTGTCGAACAAGCATTGCCGGCCTGGATGACCCGGCGCTGGATCGAACGCTACGGACTGGACCAAGCCCGCCTGTTGAGCGGCGCGATCAACACCATTCCCCTGGTCACCCTTCGCACCAACACGCTCAAAACCGATCGTGACGAGTTGATGCAACGCATTGAAACCGAAGCGCAGACCGTCAAGGCTACCCGGTACAGCCCCGAGGGGATCCAAATCGCATCCCTGGCCCGTCCCCTGAGCCAATGGCCGGCTTATCGCAACGGCTGGTTTCAGGTGCAGGACGAGGCGGCTCAACTGGTTACCCACCTGCTCGCACCCGTGCCCGGCGAAACGGTCTGGGATGCATGTGCCGGGCTGGGCACCAAAACCGCTCATATCGCGCAACTCATGAACAACCAGGGCACCGTCCTGGCGTCCGATGTCCATCCGCACCGGTTGGCGAAATTAATGGATGACATGCAGCGTCTCGGGATCGCCATCGTCACCCCGCGTATCATGGACCTGACCGGTAGATCATCGGACGCAACCCTGCCCCTTTTCGACCGTATTTTAATCGATGCCCCCTGCTCGGGCCTGGGTGTGCTGCAAAAAAATCCGGACGGCAAGTGGCGTGTGTCCGAAGCGGATATTTCACGATCGGCCGCACGCCAGGTGGCCATTCTCGACCATGTCGCCCCCCGCCTGCGGCCAGGCGGCCGTCTGGTTTATGCGGTGTGCAGTTTCGAGCCCGAGGAAAATGAAGGCGTTATCGAAGCTTTTTTGCAAAAACACCCTGAGTTTGCTATAGATATTCCAAAAATCGC
>Ga0209164_1005917_pt1 | contig 10227 bp, 8 predicted proteins | sample MTBNYHSulfiMetaG_FD_187458 | JGI IMG/M metagenome (GOLD analysis project Ga0209164, IMG submission 187458) | Enrichment culture microbial communities from rom New York Harbor, USA that are MTBE-degrading - MTBE-NYH (New York Harbor Sulfidogenic)... | ecosystem: Environmental > Aquatic > Marine >... | reverse complement strand
TATAACCGGGGAAGCTACTCCCCAGTATGCGTTAAATCCGCTTGTCCCAAAGCGTATTCATGAGATGGTTCCCGGGGCAAAACTGATTGCGATCCTGAGGAACCCGACCGAAAGGGCGATCTCCCACTATTTTCATGAGGTGAGAAAAAAGCGTGAAACCCTGCCGATACTGAAGGCTTTTCAGGCAGAAGAGGGGAGACTGGAGAAAGTACTCCGCGAGAACGATTTTACGAATCCTGTCTATTTTCATGCATCGTACAAAAAACGGGGCCTTTACGCTGAACAGTTACAGCGGTTCATTCAGTATTTTCCCCGAAAAAATATCCTTGTCCTGAGCAGTGAAGAGTTTTTCAGTACTCCCGATGAAATCCTGAGACAGGTGTTTCGTTTTCTGGAAGTTGATGAAAATTTCAGAGTCAGAGACTTGAAACCTAGGAATGTCGGCTCAAACAGAACAGAAGTGGGCCAGGAAGTTTACGATTACCTGAACGATTACTTCTATCCACACAATCAGGGACTCTTTACACTGCTCGGAAGAATTTTTCACTGGTAAAGCAGGCTGCATGCACTGCAGCGTCCAAGAATAAACTTAAAAAATTTGCCATTGAAATCCACAGACAGACTGTGCTATAAAATTCCACATTCTGAGAAGAGGAGGTGAGAGCCAAAACTTAACAGTTCACCGTGAATATTTTCTAAGCAGGCTGGATGTCAGGGAAGAGGAGTGAGCCGCAATGGTGATTCTCCCGCTGCCCCGCAGCCGTGAAGGGAACGAAAGCCCAAAAAACAATCAATAGTCAATGGTCAATAGTTTAAAAAACCAGATATGAATGACTATTGACAAATGACCGATGACTAATTATGCCACTGTCACGGGGAAACCGTGGTGGGAAGGTGGGCAAGTAGGCATGGAAAAGCCCTGAGCCGGAAGACCTATCCAGCACAAAACACGTTCAGAGTCTTATGTTAACCGGACAAAAACTCTGGACACACACTTAAATTCCCGAGGGAGGAAAAACATGAACGCAACGCTGTATTGTCTCAATTCCAGGTTTTGTATCAAAAATCTTTTATCCTTATTTATCGTACTTGCCATCACACCGCTCTCGTCCATCTCATTTGCATTCGCCGGGGAAAAACCGGTCCCGCTGGAAGAGATCATCGTAACGGCAACACGGCTGAGTGAACCGGTCGAGGAAAGCACCAGTGACGTAACTGTTATTACGGGGGAAGATATAGAAAAGATGAACGTCCAGCTTCTCCCTGACGTCCTGAGGACGGTCCCCGAACTGAATGTCGTCCAGAACGGAAGTACAGGAACTGTTGCAACGGTTCTCCTGCGGGGCGGCAACTCAACACATGCCCTGATCCTTATAGACGGGATAAGGGTCAACAGCACCACAACAGGTTCATTCGATTTCTCCGGGATTTCTGCTGATGATATCGAAAGAATAGAGATCGTCAAGGGTCCGCAGAGCACGATTTACGGTTCTGAGGCAATGGCGGGCGTCATCAATATTCTTACGAAAAAGGGTGGAGGAAAAATCCGGGGTGACATATCGCTCGAAGCAGGGTCATTCGGCAGCTATACCCCTTCAGCGACCATTTCGGGCGGTGAAAACACAGTTCGCTACCGGCTGACAGCCGGCCATCTTTCGACCGACGGGATATCGGCTGCAAAATCAGGACAGGAAAGAGACGGCTACAGGAATTCATTCGTTTCAGGGAAATTCGGCATACAGCCGTCTGATGCCGTGGAGTTCGAAATTACCGGAAGATATTCTTACGACCGGACAGAACTCGACGGCTTTGATTTTCTCTCGATGTTACCTTCCGATGATGACAACTTTGTCCAGCGAAGGAATTCTTTCCTCCTGTCCGGCAAAGGCAGGGTTCTTCTTTTGCCTGTACTGGAAGAAGTGCTTACCCTGTCAACAACACTGGAATCCCTTAAATTCAGTGACCCTGATACTGAATTCAATAATTACAGAATAGACACCCGCATGGACACGATAGACTGGCGGAATAATTTTTATTGCTCGGAGGGGTATACCGTGACTGCGGGTGCGGAATTCAGAAATGAAACAGGAGAAAATAAAGGCAATTTTGACGAATCTCTCACGAACAAGGCCCTGTATCTGAATAATGTAATAAGACTTTTCAGCAGGGACCTTATTCTGAATGCCGGGCTGAGATACGACGACCACGAGACTTCAGGCAGCAAGACAACCTACAGGATCGGTGCACTCTACTCTTACAGACCCTTTGCAATCAGAATACGGAGCAGTTACGGAACAGGGTTCAGGGCGCCGACCTTGAACGAGTTGTTTTTTCCTTTCTATGGGAATCTGAACCTAAAGCCTGAAGAAAGTACCTCATGGGAAATCGGCGCAGAAAAAGATATTATTCCCGGGAAGGTAACAGTGTCGCTCACCTATTTTGATCAGAACTATAAGAATCTTATACAGACAGACCCTGTCACCTGGTCTGCGGCGAATATTGCCGAGGCAGAGATCAGGGGAGTCGAGACGAATGCCTCGGCGTCGGTGACAGAAACTATCTTTATAAAAGCGGGATATACATATCTTGACACAGAGAATAAAACTACCGGGCAGGTGCTGACACGGCGTCCGAAAGATAAAATAACTGTTTCCTCCCAGTTCTCGACTGACAAGATCAGTGTAATGCTCAGTTATATTTTTGTCGGCAAGCGGTACGATGCCAGTATAGAAAGATACCTGCCGTCATACTCCCTTGTCGGTATGAGCGGTTCCTACAAGGCAGGCAAAGGGCTCACATTCTTTGGACGGATCGAAAACCTCTTTGATGCAGATTACGAAGAGGCAGGCGGATATAATACTCCGGGATTTTCAGTCTACGGCGGGATGAGGGTTTCACTCTAGCGTAGACTTCTGAAATAATAACGGCGGATGCAGTATTTGAGCGGTTTTATCCCGATTCTTATCGGGATACCTCGGAGTCCCGTCCCGAATGCTTTCGGGACGAGAATGAGCGAAAATACTGTATCTGCCGTATTCATGAGGGGTTACAAAAACATGTTATCCCCTGGCGATATTCTCAATTATACTGACCACTCTGTTATTCACCTTCGCATCGAACAGTATCTCCGCATGGTTCAGACCGAACAGATAGTGCTCATGACACCAGGGAAGCTTTGAGCTTTCCAAAGATACCAGGCCATCTCCTTTCCCCTGTTTCATCTCTTCCGGAAAGAGTGTGTCCGGGATAATTTTTTCAAAAATATCCGGGACAGCAATGCCGGACAGCGTAAAGAGGTTCGGGCTCGTTCCCCCGACAGATGCGTAATATACACCCTCCATCGGCCTGTCATTCAAAGACTGAAAAAAAGCCGATTCAGGAAGAAGCTCCCTGAGGGCCCTGCTCCTCAGGAATTCAAGGACTCTCTGGAGGGCAAAACGGAGAGTGCCTTTCTCTCCCTTCGGAATTACAGGGGCCAGCCATGCAGCCAGAGGGGTAACATACCTGGCAATCCCGGCGACAGTACTGCCATGATGGGGAGTAGCAAGAGTAATCAGTGCCTGCACCGGTTCGTCTGTGCCCGCAAGATATTTCCTCGCGATCAGCCCTCCCCTGCTGTGACCTATGAGGAATATCGACCTTTGGTCCATTCCATGGACTATCCTGATCACTTCCTGTAATTCCTGAACTGCCGGACCGATAGGCCCTGCCGGTCTCTTCTGGCTCCAGGTCACAACCGTATACCCCATCTGCCGCAAGATATCAAAGAGTGTTCTGGCAGCTCCGGAGTCCTCATCCGGAAAACATTTTTTCAGAAGGACTTTCAGCGGGAACATCCCCCCGAGAATCCTGGAATCAGAGGGGTTGACCCATATGTCCTTATCCATTCCCAGGCCATGAATAAAGAGGATGGCGGGCTTACCGGCTTCACCCTGATATGCGACGACATCCAATTTCATAGACCTTGCATCAACCGGGATTACTGACCAAAGTTGAGCCTGACCGGAAGTCTTCCATAAAATCCCCTTCTCCCTTCGAGACACCTGATGACCGCATGCTGAGCCTGTTCTGAAACATCATATGCAGCAATGAGGATATCTGCGTTCCTGAAATGCCTGAGCACATAAGGACTCCCGAACGAGAGAACAACGGAACGCTTTGCTCTCCGTGAAAGCTTGCGAATAAGGGACAGTTCCTCCTCATGAATGCCGGAACTGCCTTTCCAGGCAGCGACACTGGTGAAGATGGCAAATACCGCCACTTCATCGTGAACATGTCCCTGCATCTCATCTCTCTCATCTGTCCGGGAGAGAACCGAAGCTTTGCCATAAAAATTCCGCAGAGGAGAATCCGGGAAAAACGATGCATCTCCGCAGAACAGAACGGAAACCTTGTCTTTCTGTGAGAGCGGAAGCACCCCCGGTGTGTCTTTCACAAGAGTAATCGACATCTCGAATATCCGCGCCGCAAGCGCCTCATTGCTTGTATATTCAACATCCGGTTCGGTGCGCTCCTCAATTTTTTTCTTGTGCCTGAGGATACGGCTTACCGCGGTGTCTATCTGCTGCTCCGAAATATCCCCGGCCTCGATCGCACGGACGACCTCCCCGACAGTCTGATCGGGATCAGGGGGATGAAGCAGAATATCGACCCCTGCATTGATACACAGCACGGAGACGTTGCCGTATCCTTTGAGGGCATGCATATTCAGGGCATCTGTCATAATAAGCCCTTCAAACCCCAGTTTTTCCCTCAACAACGCCGTAACAACCGGCCTTGAAAGACTTGCAGGCCTGTCATCAAAAACCGGCACCCTGAGATGTCCGATCATAATACTGCTGACATCGGCGCTGACTGCATACTGAAAAGGCAGAAGATCAAGAGCCATGAATTCTTCCAAAGATTTTCTGATAACCGGAAGACTGATATGAGAGTCTACGGCGGTATCTCCATGACCCGGGAAATGTTTTGCGCAGCTGAGCAGACCTTCCCTTTCAAGCGTCCTTATCGTGCGCGACCCGAACAACGCGACTGTTTCAGGGTTGTCAGAGAAAGCCCGCGTGCAGATGATGGGATTGTCCGGATTCTGATTGACATCGAGCACCGGTATGAGCGGCATATTGATTCCCACAGCTTTTGATTCCCGGGCAATCTCTTGTACTGCCCGATCAAACAGGATTTCTACTTCAGCATTGCGGATATCGAGTGCTGCCGCCAAAGCCATTTGGCAGGGGAATAGGGTAGTGCCCCGAATCTGCTGGCCCATGCCTCTCTCGATGTCCGAGGCAAGAAACAACGGGATATCTGCTCCCGGACGGAGAGTCCGGAGAAAGCTCCTGACTGCCTCTCTCGTTCCACCGAAAATGATGAATCCTCCAATCCCCTTCTGCACAAGGGCCCGGATTTTCTCCTCATATGCACTGTCCCCGATATTGTCACCATCAAGCCTGCCGATGATAAGCTGGTAAATCTTTTTCCCTAATGTGCCCGGTGCAGTGCTCATCCTTGTATCACACAATTTCTGTCTCCTGTAAACTGCTCTCGACAACCAACTGGTATTCAATTATGATTATAATATGTTTTCGCTTGCAATTTATTGATATCCGGGTATAAATTTAATGGCTTATTCCAAAAAGCGATTTTCTGAATAGGGGCATTTCTTATGAAGGGGAAAAGAATCCTTCTTGTAGAAGACGACAAACTGCAGGCAAAAATCACAGGAGAGTATCTTGAATCGGTCGGGTACGAAATCATCCTCGCAGACAACGGCAAAGCAGCAATCAAATCCGTGAAAACAGAATCCATCGACCTCGTTATTCTCGACCTCGTTTTACCGGATATAAACGGGAACGAAGTCTGCCGCTGGCTGAAGTTAAATGAAGATACCCGCGGCATTCCGATTATTATGCTCACAGCAAAAGGATCTACCATAGATAAGGTCCAGGGGTTGCATGCGGGCGCCGACGACTATCTGTCGAAACCATACAATGAAACTGAACTGAATGCGCGGATATATGCTTCTCTGCGGACAAAAGCCCTGCAGGACGAATTGAGAGAAAAAAACCGTCAGCTTGAAGAAGTCCTCTCAAAGGTCGAATTTCTTGCAAGCACCGATCCGCTGACCGGACTCTACAACAGGAGGTATTTTGAGAAAATTATAGAAATTGAATTCGCAAAAACGATGCGGTACAACTCTCCCCTTTCCTGTATTATGGTCGATGTTGATCATTTCAAGAAGATTAACGATACCTATGGTCATCACACCGGGGATATTGTACTCAAGGAAGTCACCCGGATCATTCAGGACAGTATCAGGAAAGTTGATACCGCAGCACGCTGGGGCGGCGAGGAATTCGTTGCCCTCCTGCCCCGGACCGGTAAGGAACAGGCATTATATGCCGCAGCCAGGATATGGAAATCAATTGCAGGATATGTCTTCCCGACGATCGATACTCAAATTACTGTAAGTATAGGCATAGCCAGTGTTCCGGATGCTGAAATAGACTCGGCAGAAAAACTTGTTGACGCCTCCGATATTGCGATGTACAGGGCAAAAACCTTGGGGAGAAACAGGATAGAAACTGCATCATAAAGTATGCCTCTGCCTAATATTTGCTAATATAGTATAAATATATATTTTTGTTTACAAAAATAAAGCGTTATGATATCGTTATACAAGAATATGTTTCATGACAATCCGACCAGAGAGCGCATCCTCCTCCTCCTGAAAAGAAGGGGCACAATGTCTATCGATGAACTCAGCAAAGAACTGGACATCACATCCATGGGGATCCGGCAGCATCTTCTGTCTTTAGAACGAAGAGCCCTGATAGATTTTGTCACAAAACGGCAGGGGATAGGCAGACCTGCCTTTCTCTATAAACTCACGGAAAAGGCCAACGAAATATTCCCAAGAAATTACTGTGAATTCACCGTCGATATGCTGAAAGACATTGAAAAAAACAATGGACCGGATAAGATAAACGAAATCTTTAAATGGCGGAAAACGAGGATCATGAAAGAGACCAAAGACGCCCTTTCCAATAAAAGAACCTTTCAGGACAAAGTATACGCGCTGCGCGATCTTCTTGAATCCAAAGGCTATTTTGCAGACCTCGCCCCTGTCAATAACCATTATGTACTGAAACAGTTCAATTGTCCTATCATGAAACTTGCCTCCGAATACAGGGAAGCCTGCCAGTACGAGCTGCAGATGTACAAAGAACTCCTCGGGAAAGAAGTAACCCGCGAAGAGTGCATCGCTGAAGGGAATCTGTCCTGCACATACTTCATTCCCAAAGCTTTGCCCAGAACATAATCTCAGTATATTCTTAAATTTACCCGCATAACATACTTAAAAATAACCTTTTTGGCCATATTTTTCCAAAATATTTCCCTTGCCATAATCAGCGGGTTTGTTTTATTCTAAACATGAAGAATGAAATACCTGAAGGAGGCAATAAGTTCAGGGTGTTTGCCTGCCCTGTTGGTGATAAGGTGAATATGTTGATCCGGCAAATTAGATCTTTTGGGAGCCTCGGTAAAGCACCGGTGTGCATGCTCCTTGGCCTGACCATGGGGAAGCCTGAAGGTTCTTTCAGGGCACCCACCTATACTCTAGGCGGATCTAATATCGCCTTACACGGCAGGGTGGGCTTTTTATTCACCCTTATTGCAGGACTGGTTTGTATGATAAGCATGCGTCTATGGAGGACGGCATTCGGTATCTTTACAATAAAGAGTAATGGAAAAATTACTTATAATATAATCCATTTTTCACCTCCAGGGATGTCTTTACAGTCATAATCCAGCCTCTGCAGTAAAAACAGCAACCAATTCCTTATCCCTCAACAGGGGAATATCTTGAAAGGGGGTTTTCTATAGATATGGATATCGCTTTTTATGTACTCGCCGGCATTCTCGCCGGTATTCTTGCAGGCAGTATTATCGTCCTTATCTCCCAGACAAAACTCAAAAACACAAAAACCGCCATCGACAAGGAAAAAGAAAAAATCTTTGGCGAGGCCAATCGGGAGACGGAAAGAATTAAAAAAGAGGCCCTGTTAGAGGCAAAGGATGTGGTCTATCAGGCCAAAGCAGAGGTCGACAAAGAGATACGGGAAAGGCGTTCAGAATTAAACCATCTTGACAAAAGGCTCAGGCAGAAAGAAGAAAGTCTCGACAAAAAATATGAGCAGATCGAAAAACGTGAGCAGGAACTCACAAAAAGGGAAAAAGATTACTCGATCAAAGAAAGAATCATCGGGGAAAAAGAAACAACATACGACAAGTTAATAAAAGATCAGACAGAATTGCTCGAAAAGACCTCCGGTTTGAGCTCACAAGACGCGAGGGACGAACTCTTCAGAAAAATTGAGGAAGAATCCAAGTTTGAGGCGGCAAAACTCGCCAAGCGTATCGAGGATGAAGCACGGGAGCATACAGAAAAGAAGGTAAAAGAGATAATCGGTTCTGCCATACAAAGATATGCGAGCGACTATGTCACTGATGCAACGGTTTCCTCGGTAAGCCTTCCGAATGACGAAATGAAGGGCAGGATAATAGGAAGAGAAGGCAGAAACATCAGGGCCCTCGAGGCAGCTACCGGCGTTGATCTTATTGTCGACGACACGCCGGAGACAGTAACCCTTTCGGCGTTCGATCCGGTAAGAAGGGAGATTGCCCGGCTTTCTCTTGAACGGTTGATTACCGACGGAAGGATCCACCCTACCCGCATTGAAGAGATCGTTGAAAAAGTAAAAAAAGAAGTGGACTCCTATATCCGTGAGGAAGGAGAAAAAGCCGTATTTGATTTCGGGCTCTCAGGGATTCACCCGGACCTGATAAAACTCATAGGAAGATTGAGATACCGCTCTTCCTATGGCCAGAACGTCCTTCAGCACTCACGCGAAGTCGCATACCTTGCCGGCCTCATGGCCAGTGAGATGAGGATCGATGTAAAGCTTGCCAAGCGCGCAGGAATTCTCCACGACATCGGCAAGGCGGTAGACCACGAGATTGAGGGTTCCCATCAGGAGATTGGAGCAAATATTGCACGGAAACTCGGTGAAAACCATAAAGTCATTAATGCAATCCTGGTCCATCACGGGGAAGGGGAACCGACGACTGTCGAAGCGGCGCTCGTCGCAGCTGCGGATGCCCTCTCTGCTGCACGCCCCGGGGTGAGGAAAGAGAGCATCGAAAACTACCTCAAACGTCTCGAAAAACTTGAGCAGATGGCCATGTCTTTCAGAGGGGTTGAAAAGTGTTACGCAATACAGGCAGGAAGGGAGATCCGCATAATCGTGAAACCTGAAGATGTGACAGATGAAACATCGTCACTCATTTCCAGAGATCTTGCGAAGAAAATAGAATCCGAAATGACCTATCCCGGACAGATCAAGGTCACGGTGATACGGGAATCACGCTATGTAGAATATGCAAAGTAGCACATATGAAAATATTGTTCATTGGTGACATCGTGGGCAAGGTGGGCAGGGTTGCAACAAAAGCCCTGCTCCCTTCAATAGTAAGCAAGTATAAAATAGACTTTGTAATTGCAAACGGGGAAAATTCTGCCGGTGGATTCGGTATCACCGACAAGATAGCGACAGAACTCTTCAACTACGGTATTCATGCCATCACTACCGGCAACCACGTATGGGACAAGAAGGAGTTCGTTCACCAGATCGCAAAGATGGACCGTGTTTTGAGGCCATTGAATTACCCTCCCGGTGTACCCGGCTTCGGGAGCCTTCTCTATACACTTCCCAACGAATTAAAAGTCGCGGTCATCAATCTCTCCGGTCGTGTATTCATGTCGAATTTCGATTGTCCTTTCAGAGTGGGGAAAGAAGAGGTAGAGAAAATGAGACGTGAAACGAAAATTATTTTTATCGACTTCCACGGAGAGGCTACGTCAGAGAAGATCGCATTCGGATATTATATGGACAGCAAGGTAAGCGCCGTTGTCGGAACCCATACCCACGTGCAGACAGCCGATGAAAAAATACTGCCCGGAGGGACCGCCTACATCACTGATGTGGGAATGACCGGTCCCAGTCATTCCGTTATCGGCATAGAAGTGGAGCAGATTATCGAGCGCTTCCTTACCAGCATGCCCATGCGCTTCGAAACTGCAAAAGGTGAAGCCATTTTTTCGGCTCTCGTAATTGAGGTTGATGATAAATCAGGCGCGTCCAGCGCCGTACAGAGACTCCAGCTTAC
>Ga0209164_1005916_pt1 | contig 10228 bp, 3 predicted proteins | sample MTBNYHSulfiMetaG_FD_187458 | JGI IMG/M metagenome (GOLD analysis project Ga0209164, IMG submission 187458) | Enrichment culture microbial communities from rom New York Harbor, USA that are MTBE-degrading - MTBE-NYH (New York Harbor Sulfidogenic)... | ecosystem: Environmental > Aquatic > Marine >... | reverse complement strand
AGTGAGCTTTGCGCGGGTTGCGTAACTCGATTCCGGCATATCATCAGGAGATGTGACTTCATCGACATCGACCGGATGGGCAAACCCTGGCGGACGCAACCAATATCGTCCCGGACCAAAGGTTTTCTCCCCACCGCACGCCTCGCAGTCACGGGTTTCATTGCGGTTTGCCTCGCCTATGGGAAACGTTCTCGCGAAACCGCATTCACGGCATTCCATGTAAATGCGCTTTGAATTCCAAGCAGCAAAACGATCGTCGGGTAGTACGGAGTAAATAGCGCCGGAAGTGTAGCACTTACCAGAGATCCAAACCTGTTTGCCTGGTGCGTATTGCGTTAGGGCAAGAGGAAGGCTTTGCTGTGGTGCAAAACACATGATTGGGTGGAAGCGTGTAGAATTCGCATCGAACACATGAAACGTAGCCACATCGGTTGGAAATGCATATCGAGGCAATTTACCGCAGTAAAGAAGTCGATCAAGGAGCTTACTGGGGCCGGAGGCCTGCTGCGGGCTCTCCTCTCCCTGTTCTGGGGCATTTTCGGTCTCAATTGTCTCGCCAGCATCGCCTGTAATTTCTGTCTCCCCAGGGCGAAGCTGGATGGCTTCGTCAATCGCCTTCAGGCAATCATCCACCATGGAGTTTACAAGTCCCCGACGTTCTTCCAGTGAAAGTTCTTCGGGTAACCAGGACAACACACGCTGGTGCAATCGCTCTCTATTATTAGTAAGCCAGGCCTCAAAGTCTTGCCGATTTAGTATGGAAGTACTGTTACGAAAGTCAGTTACGGAACCGAGTACCGAAAAAAGATCATGCGGCTGGCTGGAGTCGATTTCCGATATTCTATCTTGATGATAATTCTGCAAAAGGAATGCACGTATGTGACGTTGCACTATTTCGCAGTTATCCAGGGTCAGTTTCGGATCGACGACATCGCCACGTATCATGCTATCTGGTTCACTGAAATAGTGTTCATCATGGCTGTCCGCGCTCCCGAACGCTACTACTGTGGCGATTGCGTTGCCGCGGCGGCCAGCACGTCCAGATCGCTGTTGGTAGTTGGCGCGGCCCGGCGGCATATTACGTAAAGCAACGCCCGATAATGCACCAATATCGATACCTACTTCCATAGTTGTTGTGCTTGAAAGCACGTCGATGGCAGTCGATCTACCCATCTGTCCGCCTATGGCTATGTCCTGAAAAAGCAGTTCGTTCTCTTCAGCTTTGGAGAAGACATCTTCATTCTGGGTTGCGTTTAATTGTGCGGTATGCTCGGCGGCGATGAGCGCCATCGGCTGACGAGGTGGATCATTGAGTGCCTCTATTACGGGTTTCCGATAGAATCTCTTACGAGCAAGAAAGACTGGATCGGTATCGGGATCAAGTTCGTTGGTACCTTCATAGCCGCAATCGATACAATGAATAAGACCAGGCACAGGGCGATGTACGGATTTACAAATTGGGCATTGCATCCATGTACCTTCGAATAGAAGCGAGAGCTCGCTGCCCTTAAGGCGTTTGAATCTACCATCCATTTCCTCAGTAAATATTTTTAATAACTCAGGAGACCATTCACTCCAGAAAGTTTTTCGGGCAGCCTTGTCCTTGAGGATAATGTCCATAGCCTTGATCTTGCCTCTACGGCCGCGGATACTGGTACCTTCTGTGCGTGATCGCTTCCACCAATCGTGTGGCATTGTATTTAGCCAAAAACCGTGATTCTGCCAGCATCGAAGCCACGCGCGCGCAAGCCCAACTTTGGTCTTAGGGGTCTCGGCGATCCCCGAAATATCAGGTAGTTCCTCCAGTGAAGAAGTGTGTTTACTCCGCTCAGAAATTGATGCCAGCGCTAATGCCTCAAATCCTAGGAAGCGATCTTGTATTGTCGAAATAATATTATCGAGAAGGGCTTCCGGAGGACGCTCGGTGCGGATTTCCATACATAGAGGAAAAAGGTCTGCTTCATTATTTGTCTTGCCTGAACGAACCGCGTTTTCTACTAACATTTCTGCGCCGAAGCTCTCACCAGATTTCATTTCCGGACGCAGGCGAACGTTGAGTTGCTTTGAGGCAAGCAATACAGCGAAATAGAGATCTTCGAGGTTTAGAAAAGAGAAGAGGGCGGAAGATGCCTGAAGCCTGCGGTAACCCCAGGCGATAAGCGGGCGTAAAGAGTCGCGGATAGAATACATCTGTAAGTTCGGGGCAAGTCGAGCCGCAACTTGCCTGGAATCCGAAAAAACCAGTACCTTACGTCCTTGCAACGGTGCAAAGCGGCTGGCGGCGACAGGTGCTGGCGGCTGAATCTGGAGTTGTCGGGCAACCAGTGCCTGGAAGGGCTGATCACCTTTAGTTTGGTGGTCCTGCACATAGGAGCGACCAAAGCTAGCTGTCTTACCGCATATCGCACAAGGCGCGAACTGGCCACGTGTATCAAATTCTATGACATTATTTTCGTCTTCAACTATTGATTCAGAAACGCGGTTGCTACGTAAATACACTGTTCGTTTCCGTGGCCCTAATAATGGAGGATTGATGCGTCCGGTTTCGAGGTCATAGTATGCAGGCTCTGCAATTTCTTCATTTGTGGGCTTTTCAAGAAGTAGATCAAGTGGCAACAACGGTTTAGTTTCTCCGCCTACCATCCGGAGGCTTTGACCCGGCTCAGGCCATAAGGAAGATGGAATATCAACATCATCGGTGTAAGCCCTGGCGTATGCTGTGCCACAGTTTCTACAGGTGTATAGTTCTAGCACCCGAGCGCCACAGCCACAGCGCTCATGAGGCTGGCTATACATTTTTCCACAAATTCCATCCTTGTCCTTTTGGGCGAGTTCGCTACAATCGGGGTCCATGCAAACCCAGAGACCTGGAAGCCCTCGGAAGAAACTGTGAATACGGCACGGGAGGAGACCTGGGGTCTTTGGCTCGATTCGCGCAATACTACCGAGTGCCATCAGCACTGTAACTGCGATATCGGCTTTTTTAGACTCCGTGTCAGGGAAAAGATCGCGCCCTAACTCAGCGATTGGGAGCGCCTGCTCCATTGTCGCGTTTATGAGCCGCCCCATCGGCCCGAAATTGGATAGTGCATTAAAGAGGGCTGATTCTGGGGTGTGTTTGCCCTTAACTTTCCGGTAGTCGAGGAGAGGCTTTATGGCCGCAAGGCGCTCCGAATCTGTTGGCCCTTCATAATATTTTTTAAGATCAATGGAGGCCAAAACGTCGGCATCTTGGTCAGAGCCGACCGCGTCATGCTGTTTTAAGTTGAGAGTGCCTGTAATTGGGATGAACGTTTTGGCAGGAACTCCGGAAATCTGTGCGCCAAATTGTGGAGCATATTGGTAATCGCTAAAACTCGCCGTAGCGCAAATTACTTGAAAGCGGTCAGTAGATATACCCAACCGATCACGCAGTCGCCGCAGCAACAGGCCGACTTCTGCGCCAGCGGCGCCCCTGTAGAGATGAGCTTCGTCGAGCACGATTAAAAATTTTCTGTCAGGATTACTATCAAGCCACGCCCGCGTCTTGTCGAAGATTGGCCGCTCAATAGGGCGCATCAGCATGTATTCAAGCATCGAATAGTTGGTTAGTAGTAGGTCCGGTGGAGCATTTTGGATCTCATGCCGGGTAAGTAATTCAGAATCGTTCGGTTGAGTAACTGCTCTTATGAATTCTCCAGTCACCGGGTCTTGCCATCTACTTCCCTTCTTACCCAGCCATGCCCTAAGGCTTGGCTTGGCCGGCCATTTACCACGTTCCCTCAAGGCTTGAAGTAGTTGCTGTGCCTCCTTCCTTTCGTCTATCCCTCCTTCTTGCGCGAGTCGTTCGTTGTTTGCATAGAAGCTGTCGAAGGCCTTGAGCTTTACAGAATCCTTTTTTGCCGTCCGGATGCCCGCATAGGGCGTGCGGCTTGTGTAGCGTGCAAAGCGCGGTGGCCGACTAGCCCAGCCCTTGAAGAGTGCCACAAGACGAGGATCGCCGAATAAGGCCCTAAGACGCCCGAGTTGATCGTTTACTAATGCGTTCATCGGATAGAGAATCATTGCCCGTATAGCAGGCTCTTGGCCAAATGACTCAGGCCTTAATTTTGCTTCGCAGGCTAGCTTACCGAGAATCGGCAGTAAGAATGATTCCGTTTTACCTGAACCGGTACCGGTCATAATGACAAGGTTTTGGTTGTTAATGAGGCTACCATGAATGGCCTCCGACTGATGCTTATATGGGGGGTCGTAAACCAGCCTCGGCAAGGTGCCTTCGGTTTTGGAAACCGCCAGGAAGGCTTCGAGCGCCGCCTGCGGGAGTCCTCTCATATCTATAAATTTTATTCCAATTTGATATCGTGGAGTCGATTCTATATAGGGAATCTGATGAATGACACCAGCCTGATTGAGCAGTTCCTTGCGGCGCATAATTAATGGTTGAACCCCAATATGATAAGTAGCCTCAATGTAGTCACGAAGCGCGCCATGTAACTGATCTATTGTCGCCTGGATGGTCTGCATCAGCATCCCCTTCTAGTTTGAATCCTCCGAAGGTATGAGCCAGAGCCTCTCTCTCAGAAAATGCTCCTCCGTTTTTGCCTCAGCGATTGGCAGTCGATATGACATGAGGCTAGCATCTCGTTGTATGGCGCACCCAAAAACCATAAGGCGCCGCTGCGACCATAAAGGCAATGGTGAAAAGAAATCGAAACGTACACCATCATTACTATTCCGCCGCCGGTAGCGTTGTGGACTATGGCACAAGCAATCTATGGCCATCTGAAGGTGCCACGCTAAATCGCAGGCACGCCACCGAGTTTTCCCCGATGACAGGTCTAAGAGTCTGACAAGCTTTCCAGACTTTAGTTCTGCAAAACACCATAATGGAACTCCAAATTCCTGAGGCCTCCTCGCAATGAAGGTACCGCTTTGATTACTTGCAGTAGCCCACCGTCCTTTGTAATAGGTGACGGGCCGAATTGGATCGAGGATATCCAGGTCCTTTACAATGCCACTCAGCGGCTGCGAGAGAAGGAGCCGCTTATAACGATTGAGCATGTCCGCTGCCGTTTCTGCCCTGGGACATTTTATCCAAGCGCCTTCAGACAGTTGTTGTAAACCCTGCTCACGAAGCCTTAGAGGCAATTCTTCACCGGGCAGTGGCGTAATAACACGGGTGAAACCTTCGTACCTGACGCGTGAAGCCAGCGATTGAGGCAAGAATGTTTCTTGATCGGAAACAATCCCAAAAAGAAAAATACTCCCGCTTGGCCGAACGACAAAGCTCGGAGGAGCCGCGAACACCCAGGTCCCCCTGACCAAGGGATCTTCTATAGTCACATCATTTAGTTCAAGAAGGTCGCCTCCGATAATAAGGCCCTCGATGATTTCATCGATTCGATTAGAAAGAGTTGCTTCATCCTCATGCAGGAATTTAAGACTTTCAATAAGTGAATTCCGTAAAGTGGTACGGGAGCATGGACAGTGTATGCCTGCACTACGCCGGAGTAAGGCTACGAGTAATTTATCGTCAATATAGACTTTATTGTCAGTTGGCAAACCTAGTGTCTGCCTACAACTGGCAATAACCATCTCTGGTACTACCTTGGCAATCACTATGTCTTACTTAAGACCATTGTGGAATGTTATTCACAATTCTGATTGGCGTTTAGGAGCCTTAATAGCCGAGCGCCTCGTAAAATTATAGGATTCTCTTTGATTTTTTTAATCATTTGATTTAGTTCAAGGTTAAATGTGTCGGATACATTAAGAGATTGGCAAGACAACCTGAGAGCGAAATTACACAGATTCCTGTCCTCGCAGACACCAAATCGTGCTGCCATGTCTTCGTACCATCTCGACACCTTATTTATACCTTCTTTCATTCTTGAATAATTTTGACTCAATATTTCACAGAAACCTGGATGGTGACCTACAGCCCTCTTTAGTTGTGAAAGCATTTGAGGTGACTTCTGGTTGTTTAAAAAATCATCCTCAGCCTTTATCCATTTATACCCGCATAAGGCACCTAAAATTACACGATGGAGTCCATCAAGTACCGTCTGATACCTTATATTCACAAGGAATCCGTAAAGTCGAGAATCATGCCAAAAGCATAGTGAAATCAACGCATCGGCAATGGAAATAAGACCTCTACGCAATTCGGAAAAATTGGGCTGCACGCCAAGACCTTTTAAGCCGTTTGCAGTCAACCCCGTACTGACTACGATGCTATCGAAATGCCTTCCATGCATGGCAAAAAAAAGACCTCCAGCAGGTTCTACCTCAATCCCCGAAAAGCCTTCATCGGCTGAAAACCGTATTCCTTTTAAGGGGTTTTCCATGTGAAAGAAAAGAATAGTAGGTTCGCTTTGTTCCTGTCCCGTGTCATCGACCAGGCGAATGAATATACTGCCATGATGGCGCTGTAAAGCCCAGCGAAGAGGTCGGGCTTCATGTTCAAATGTCAGAGAACATTCGCCGAGTGCTTCACCCATTATAGTCAGGCGACCACTTGCAGCCCCTAGGTAGCTCCAAGCGTGATCTTCGTGCTCTAAAAACTGTCCGAAAGATTTCCTCCATGTTTCCGGAGTGACTGGCAGATTCATAGGGCCACCAACCGGGGCAGCAAGAATTTCCCTTCCGTCTCTTGCTTGAAGGCTTACGGCAAAGGCCACTGTGTAGCTCTCTGGACCATAAGCCCAGAGTCTTACTTCATTTCTCCAAAAAGTATCAAGGTCGGGGTCATGCGGATCGCTTGAAACGATGAGCCCGGAGTGCGACATATTACCTGGAATCCATGGTTCAGGTTCCCGCACCTTTAATTCAACAAATCCTTCTAACGAGTGTTTCTGTGTGAGCGCGTCCCGGGAATTATTTTGGTGCGCTTTGATGGCAAGAAGGTGTCTACCAACGGGTAGCGACGCAATCCGTATGAAAGTCGGATGTCCCATCTTCTCGGCTTTTATAGTGGCTTCCGCGCCATAATTGAGCCGAACTACATAGGAGTCCAAGGGGTGGTCATGCGCAATACCGAAACAAGGCGTTTCTGTTGTCAGCCATTCACTGCTTCCTTCGCCGTCCCATCCGCGGCCCGGAAGCCCGGCTGGCCAAATCCTGATAGTTCGCGCTACCTGAAGGCCAAGTTGATCCAGCCAGGCATTTGTCTCCTTTAAAACGTTAGGCGGCATTGAAAGGCGAAGTGCCTTTACGCCCATACAATCAATTTTACATGGGATGGCGCAATCGTGAGGCCGAGGCAAATCATCTGTCGTTACTATAACATAGCTGCAATTTGGTCGAACTATACGGCCGATGATTTCTCGGGCAGTGCCATCACTGGCGAGACGGAATAGCCATACAGGACCAGGACTCATTTGGCATTCAGAATCGAGAAGCAGCTCTAATTTACTGTTTTTTTGCTCAAATTGAATGAGTGGTTTTTTATTATCGGGCCATATCTTGAGAATGCCTTTTCTATTTCTGGATAGAAGCCATCCTCCGGGTTTAAAATCTGCGGCACCGTTGAGACGGCACCTCGTGCTTTGCAGAAATGACTGAAGGTCAGCGTTGAGCTCTGCTACGTCTTTGAATGACGAAATCTCCAATACAACAGACCAAGTGCCACCTCCAGAATGGCGTAACATTAGGTTCGGGCGTATGTTCAAACGTGCTACATTGGACAATATAGGGTCTGAGTCGCCATCGATCGTATGTGGTCGGGTGGACCAAGTTCCGTTACTAATGCCTTTGAAGCGGTCCCTGACCGTTGTGCGGGTTTCATTCAACCAATCGCGTGCACTCTGGATTTCCTCCAAATCAGAGATGATTCGCTGAAGAGTTGGCTTATATATTGGCTCCATGCCTTCGGCAGGTGCTTCACCAAGTAGCGCCAGGACGATGCGCCCCGCTAGCTCTTCTTGTTGGAGGAACTCCCGAAAACGCGAGGAAGGATGTTGTATGTTTGCTACCAGAAGTCGCCCGAGCGAGGCTGGGACGAGCGATACCGAACTGGCAAGGCGCCAGCGGAGATTATAAAGCGCCTTAGCAAATTGGTACTGGAGATATTTAGGTAGAATCGCATGGGTTATGGGCCAGGCAATTATCCTGAAATGGGTAGCCCAAGGACCGGATGGGATAACCCCATCATAAGCTTCGCAGAACTTCCAAAACCACCCGAATACTTTTGTGCGGTCTGCAAATTCCCAGTGCGGCGTTTGTTCCTCAAATGATAACCAGTATTCATCTCCCTTGTACGAGTAGCCGCGTTCGGTAGCGTAAATTAGCCAAAGGAGCCAATGCGGTGTAAATGGCAATCGGGACTTAAGGCGAAAAAGCAGGAGTGATGATATCTCTTCTATCTCGTCGATGTGTAGGCCGTGTTCAAGAGCAAAGATAGGAAACCCAGAACCCGCCCTTGTGCGGGCGATAGATTCGAAATGTCGTTCAAGCCGTTCCTGCCATTTATCAAGGGACATTCCCATCTTCGCAAGTCCTCACTTTAGATCACCTCTCTCATCCGGTTTTGCATTGTGCAGTGTGTCTTGTCCAATAATTGGATCAGGTTTTCACTTGACCAACGGCGGAATTCTGGATGTCGCTCTGAACGTGGCAATATCCAGCGATCCACCGCCAATTTTCCGATTTCGTTTGCACTAAGCAGTGATGAAAGGTTGGGTTGGCCCTCGCCTGTCCGAAGAATATTGATACCATTGGAGGCCAAATGGGAAATGAAGACCTCGCGCTGAACTCCGTGACGAAGTAAGTCCTCTCTGAACCCAAGTTCAACAAGAGCAGCCCGGGTGGTTCGTAACCTCCAATTTGGGCCTTTTCCAAACTTGTGTAAGTCAGCATAGCTATGCCCAATGCTGCGTAGATATTCACGAAGCTCCAGGAAAAGCTTATCGGGAATATGGAAATGCCCCCATCCTCCTGTGTAACCGATGGAGTCGAAATAAATAACTTCCCCTAGCTTTAACCTGTTATAGACGGATGATCGGCCCATAGATGAAGACGTGGTGACAGCGAGCAGGTGTGCATTTTTTTTCTGCCGCGAAATGATGCCAATGGTACCACCATATTTATTGTAAAAATCGTCGTATACATCATGGCTTCGGACAAGGCACGCGACCATCTTACCACCCAGTAACAAATTGTATGGGGGTAGGGCCCCGAGTACATAGGCGTCCATCATGTTTACAAGGCGGGCACGGCGATCATCAATACTCCACCCAATAAAATTGTCACGAACAGAAAGGTTGAATACTGGATCTCCGATTGCAATTAAGCCTATGAGCTTATCGTTGTATCCATCCCAAACCAAATATCTAAGTCGCCGGCCAAAGCCGTTTGATACCGGTATAGACCAAGTCAAGGAGGCCAGCTTGAATAGTTCTGACTGCCATGTACAGCCGACAATCCTTTCTAAAACAGGCATTATTCTTGAAGGATTAATTTCTGACCCTGACGCGAAGAATCTAAGCAGTTTCGGAGCACGTTGTGCAATGAAATTTGTATTAGCATTTAACCGCTCTTTTCTCTGTAAGCTATGTAGCGCTCGTATGGTTTCCTTTCCGTTGTCCTCAAATTCAAGAGCACCTTCCTTTGACTTTCGAAAACCGAGTGTTTGTAAGTGCTGTCGTAATTTTCGCCGGAGCTTTGCCTCGCGTGCAGTGATTTTAACAACTTTCTTGGACTTCCCGCTCACTATGTCTGCCCTCATTCTATTCAACCATACCAGTTAATATATCCGTCCAAAGCTTGAGACAAGACTTGTTGGGACAGCGGCATTGGCAAAGGCGCGCGTGGTTATTTTTTATCACGATATGTTAACTTATTTAGGTTAATATAAATTGGTAATCTGTTGGATTGGTGGTTCCATGGCTCCTTTTTGACGAGTGCGGCTATAGTCTCCACTGCAGACAAAAGGGGGATCATAAGCTAAACTCCCCAGTATGATCCATTATATACATAAACTTAGATTGGTTGCCAAACCCTTTAATCCAGAGAAGAGCACAAATCCACATTTAAAAAATCCCCGTTAGCACTTGACGCCTCCCTTTCTAATAGGTGTGAAGGACATCCAGTGGAATCCCTACCCTTTCATTTCTGACTCGTAGCATGACCTTCAAACGCATATTATGTCTGTTAGGGAGCCGGCCCAGGCCCTGGTCTCCGGTCCGGAGGGGCTGGACTTCATCCGGGCTCTGGCGGCCGGGGTGAGGGACCATCTTCGGCCTGGGGGCTG
>Ga0209164_1005914_pt1 | contig 10230 bp, 9 predicted proteins | sample MTBNYHSulfiMetaG_FD_187458 | JGI IMG/M metagenome (GOLD analysis project Ga0209164, IMG submission 187458) | Enrichment culture microbial communities from rom New York Harbor, USA that are MTBE-degrading - MTBE-NYH (New York Harbor Sulfidogenic)... | ecosystem: Environmental > Aquatic > Marine >... | reverse complement strand
GGAAGAAGGTAATCCATCAAAAGGTGAAATAACCACATTTGGCCTTGCACCGAGACCTGTAAGCGGTCACAGGTGCCGGAGATGCGCGAAAGCGGCCTGTGAGGCTGTACTCGGGTACGCGAACAGGTCACTGACTGATTGTCATCCCGGCGGAAGATATTTTTTGAGATAGAGGGGGAAGGCGTATAGTATTGCATGATGCAAAAGCTGATTTGGCAGGATTGCAATTTAGTATTGTATTTTATGTGAATACATCTGAATATGTATGAATATGCTGTCTGGAGGAAATGACATGAAGACCACTACAATCCGTTTGGAAAACAAAACACTGGATCGGATCGATGCAATGGCCAAAAGCCTGAGCAGGTCGCGGACATGGGTTATCAATCAGGCGATTGAACGTTTCTTAAGCTATGAGGAATGGTTCGTCCGCGAGGTTAACGCCGGTCTCGAGGAAATGCGGGATGGTGATCTTGCCTCTCCCGAAGAGATCCGGGCAGGATTGCAAAAGTGGGGCGTGAATGCGGATTAGGTGTACCAGGAAGGCGCTGGGCAATCTGGATACCGCAGTAAAATATATCGCGGCGGAGAGCCCCGGCAACGCCCGGGAGGTCGCGCAAAAAATCCTGGACAGCATCCAACTCCTGAGCGGGCAACCCGGCATGGGCTGGCCAGGACGGGTTGCAGGCACCAGGGAACTGGTAATTCCCGGACTTCCATTCATTGTTCCCTATGCAGAGAATGACGGCGAGATTGTTATATTACGCATCGTTCACACTTCCATGAAATGGCCTGATCACTTCTGAAAATAGAATATATTGTCTCTGACGATGCCAAATCAACACAACAAGTAAAAGAGAAGCCATGCTGGTGTTATCTCTTTTTCTCTCTATCACCCTTTTCCTTCTGCCGGGTCATTCTTGCGCGCAATCAAGCGAATACACAAAGGTATCGCTGTCGGAGATAAGCGCTGATCTGTGCCGGCAACACCCGGGCAAAAGCGGCGCCTTTGTCCTTGAAAGAGGAATAGATGCGCTGCTCACCCGTGCCTGGCTCGCGGACCATGCCGCCGCGAGCATTGAAGTGCAGTACTTCATCTGGAGCACTGACAATATCGGCATTCTGGCTGCAGAAAGCCTGCTGCGGGCGGCCGAAAGGGGAACAAAGGTCAGGGTGATCGTCGATGATTTGCTGATCGATGCGCCTGACGAGAGTATGCTTGCCCTTTCCGCCCATCCCAACATTGAAGTCAGGATCTACAATCCGACAAATTCGGTGGGGGTTTCAATCCCGGAACGGGCCTTCGGTCTCATCAGTAATTTTCGTTCCTGCAATCAAAGGATGCATGACAAGACCTTTATCGTCGACAACATGGTGGCCATTACCGGCGGCCGAAACATGGCGGATGAATATTTCGACTATGATCATGAGTACACTTTCCGGGACCGGGATATTCTGCTCCTTGGCCCGGTGGCGGGGCAGATGCGGCAGAGTTTTGAGAGTTCTGGCAGAGCAGCCTGACCGTCCCGGTGGAGCATCTCCTGGACAGGAAAAGAAAACAGCTGACAGCGGAGAGAATAGCGACAATTTATGCCGAGCTCCATGCCTATGCCGCTGATCCGGAAAACTTCGCGCCGGAAGTGCGGCAGGCGATCGGCGATCTGTCAGGCAGGATTCCCGTGTATGCGGAAGATCTGACCTGGGAAGATGTCCGGTTTATAAGTGATGTGCCGGGTAAAAACGAGGATCCTTGGTTCAAGGGCGGCGGCAGATCGACGGAAATGCTCGTGGGGGCCGTCAGCAAGGCCGAAAAGAGCGTAACCATCCAGTCTCCCTACCTGGTTTTCCCCGATGACGGGATCGAATTTTTTGCCCAACTGGTCAGGAAGGGGGTTGAGGTAAAGATCAGCACCAACTCGCTGGCCTCCACCGACAACCTTATGGCCTTCAGCGGTTACAGCAAGCAGCGGAGCAAGATACGGAAAGCCGGGATCAGGGTGTACGAATTCCAGCCCCATCCGGCTATCGAGAAAGTCCTGCTCGATCGGTATGCGGAGCGGGCCAGTATCCCGACTTTTGCCATCCATGCTAAGACAATGGTCATAGACGGGGAGCTGCTTTTTATCGGCACTTTCAACCTCGACCCGAGGTCGGCGAATCTGAACACCGAGGTCGGGGTCCTGATCAGGAACCGGGAACTGGCAAGCAAGGTTGAGGAGGCGATAGAAAGGGACATGCTGCCGGAAAACAGCTGGGATATCTCTACCTCTGATTCAGACACCCATGCGCCTTGGTGGAAACAGGTGAAACAAACCCTATGGGCTATCCTGCCGATGGATGCGTTGCTGTAGAGGGCTTGCCGTCACTTTTTATTTATTGATCCATGTCCTGAACCCAGACATACCATTTGGGTCGCTTCCAGCTTGCGCGAAAATTTTCCACGTCCGACTCAACAGCTTTCTGCTCCTTTTCTCCTTTTCATTACCGTCGAGAAAGGCGACCATTGTGAACTGCTCGTCGTCCCTGCCGTATTCTTCATCAAAAATCCTGGCGATCTCGTTTGGTGAGAGCAGGGGGTGGTCGAGAACCATCGACAGCGGCAGGGATAAGCCTGGGAATTCTCCGGTCGGTTCATAGGCCTTGTAAATGAGTTCCGAGCAGACCAGTTGGGAGTCGGTGCGGAAATCAAAATTAAAATCGTAGGGTCTGCCGCTGTAATGAAAGGCCCTGATGATGGCCTGGGCGATGCTTTTTCGAGGAAGATTCGGTCGCAGTACAACCAGGGAATCCGCTGCTGCCGAATGCTCAAGCGATGTAAAGGATACCCCCTCGGCAATGGCTTCGAGAATGCGGGGTGCGTGGTTTTCCTCCTGGGTTGTCACGCTCAGTCGGTACTGTTCCGGGTAGTGGACCTGCAGGACACTGTCGAGGGTTCCATCTCTGCCCCCCTGCCCGACAAACCAGTCTGTCAGCCCGGAATCGCTAAAAAACCGGGTTCTCTCCTCCGGAGTTCCAATATACAAAGCAGCATGGGTCCAGAAGCCTGGAATGCCGACATTGGTTGCATACCATTCCCGACGCTGCAGGAGGATGTCTCCCGGTTGAAGTGTTTGTTGCAGTTGGTGGATCTGCCTTTCCGAGATCAACGAGATTCCCGGGCGCCAGACCTTGATGGTTCCCATCAGCTCGGAAACGTTTTTCTGCACCGGAAACCAGGCGGTAACCCCCAGGTCGCCGACAATCCGCTGAGCATTCTGCGTGGTCAAGGCAGGGCCTGTGCCTTTTCCTGCCTGCCAGATGTTGTCGCTGTCCTCCTCGATAATCGACTGCAGGGCGCTCCGGCAGGATTGCTTGAAATACAGGTACAGGATATTGAGGCGGGCAAACTCGGCCCCGCGGATGACATTGAGGAACCGGTACTTGATTTTGCTGTACATCCCTTTTTCCAGCCCGAGTTCCGGCACCGCTTCATTGAGCAGGATGTGCATGTCCGGGTTCTTTTCCATCCTCTCGATATACTCCAGGGCGAAACGATACTGGGCTAGAAAACAGGCAAAGGCCGCATAAAAAGATTCTTCTTTCTGCTGTTTCTCCCCGGCAGCGAGATATAAATCCGCATACATCCCCCCCAGCGAATCGAAGAACAGGACGTGATCGAGAAAATTTTGCCAGGTCTGCCAGGCGATCATGCGCTGTTCGCGATTCAACCGCAGTTCATTGGTTTCAACTTTGTCGACCGGGAATATTTCCGGATGCGCGTCGATAAAATCGATAATCTTCGCCATGCCGAGCCGGGACGATCGGATCATCTGCAGATCACTGGCGTACCGCTGCTGGTAATTCGTTGCCGCCGGGGAAGGAGCGGGAATGGTCTGGAAACAGATTACCGGGACAAGGACCATGAGTAACCATGTTTTCACATCGACGTGTTTCATCCCGGGATGTCCTTCGGAGAACAATTTTGGAGGTGGAACGGGTCAGGATTCAATGTATTTTTTGGCCGTCCGTCGATCCAGCCCGGTATGCTTGGCAACGGCCTCGAATGTTCCGAATTTTTCATACAGGATTTTGCAGTATCTGCCTACGAGTTCCTGCGCCGTAAGATTTCCCTCTGCCAGTATTTTTTCAAAGGCTCCTGTCTCCGGTTTTTCGGTAAGTATTGTATCGCCCTCATACTGCCGTTTGAGGAGGATTCTTCTGACGCATTGTTCCAGCTCGCGTACGTTGCCGGGCCATGGGTAGTCGGGGGGAATCTGCTGCCTGAGGATCTTCAGAGTACTGAGGACCAGCTCTGGGGATGCCTTGCCGATTATTCTCCCGACGGTATGGGCCAGAAGATCGTCGAGTTCATCCGGATTTTCCTTTATACGACGGGACAGGGACGGCACATGAATGATATCGGAACATAGGCGGTAGTAGAAATCATCCCGGAACATTTTATTGCGCCGCAGTTCATCAACCGAACGGTTGGTGGCGGCAATGACCCGGCCGGAAAAACGCTCTTTCCGGTGGCAACCGACCGGCGAGAAAACTCTCTCCTGCAGGACTTGCAGCAGCTTTATTTGTATCGGGATGCTGACCTCGCCGATTTCATCCAGAAAAATGGCCCCCGAGGGGCGGCACAGGGCAAAGATGCCTTCATGTCCATCGATGGCCCCCGTAAAGGCTCCTTTCTTGTGGCCGAACAGTTCTGACTCCACCAGCTGTTCGGGATACTGGGAAAGGTTGATGGCCACGAACACCAGGGTAAAGCTCTCGCTAAAACATTTTTTCCTTTCGTCATAGGGAATATAGCCCGACCTGCCGATGGCCGCGGCGGCAAGCCCCTTGCCTGTTCCGGTGGCCCCGAGCAGCATGGTCGAAAAGTCCTCCATCCGGTTCCAGAGGTACTGGTCGTAGAGCCAGATGTCGTGGGTGAAGATATTGTTCCATAGGTTGCGCCGCAGGTTTTTCATACAGGGGCTCTTGCCCACTATCTGATCGATGAAATAAAAGGCTCGCCGCATCTGGAAGAACAGGGAGAAGAAGCGGACGGCTTCATTCCGGGCAATACCCATGGCTACCAATTCCGCCAGCACGTCATCAGCGAAATCGACCCGGCAGGGCGCCTCGCCGTTCTTGATCTGTTCCCGGATATGCTGGTCCAGTCGGTCGCAGGTTTTGTGATAGATATGGAAAAGGATTCCGTACTGGACAAGTTCGCGGTCCTCGCCTCGAAACTGCAGCACGGGCTTGGTCATTTCTGAGCAGGTCTTGTCGAGCTGTTCCGCAACCACCTTGGTCAGGAGCTGTACCAGTTTGCGGGCGTCAAGCGGAGCCCGGTTGCCGGTCAGGCGGCTGTCGATGGCCGCCCGTTCATCGCTGAACGGATTGGCGCCGATGGCCAGCCGGACCATCCGGAAGAATTCTTTTTCCGTTGCGTTCAGTTTTGCCTTCTCCATAATCACTAAATGTACATTGGACATGCATTCAATGTCAAATCATTGCATGTCCTCCTGGAGAACTTTTTCCTGTTTTGCAAAATAAGCCTTTTAATTCCGAGATGTTAACCAGGAGGTCGAGAACTGGCACGGCTCTGGCTAATGCTGCGGCAGGTATTTGTCCAACTTCAACCAAGGAGGATCATCATGCAAACAAAGCAAAAGAACGGAGCGGTAAACAATGTATTTCGATGGATCACCTTCCTCGCCGTACTGGTATTGATTGCCGGTAAAGGGGATATGGTGCGGGCAGCGGGACTGCTCGTTGCCGACGGTGGATTCGGCGGCGCCCTGGAAATCGTCGAACACGACGTCCAGGTGACCATCAATAACGGTATCGCCGTAACCAGAGTCGAGCAGGTATTCCGCAACAAGGAAAACAGGCAGGTTGAAGCCCTGTATACCTTCCCGGTCCCGAAAGGGGCGTCGGTGTCCAACTTCAGTATGTGGATCAATGGCAGGGAAATGGTCGGCGAAGTGCTGGAGAAGAAGCGGGCCCGGGAAATATACGACAGCTACAAGCAGCAAAGAAGGGATCCCGGCCTGCTCGAACAGACGGATTACAAGACCTTTGAAATGCGGATCTTTCCCATAGCCCCGAAGGCGGAGCAGCGGGTTGAGATCACCTATTACCAGGAACTTGATTTTGACAACGACTGGGCGACCTACGTCTATCCCCTGGCGACCACCACCAGGACGGCGATCGACAGCAGGGTAAGCGGCCACTTCAGTATTGCGGCCAATATCAAGTCGGTTGTGCCGATCACCGTGGTGCAGAGCCCCAGTCACGGCGATGCCTTTCTCATGGTCGATCATACGGCCAATTATCATGAGGCAAGCCTGGAAAACCGCGACGGCGATCTGGCCCGTGATGTGGTCCTGGCCTTCCAGGTGACCAGGCCGGCAACCGGTCTGGATCTGCTGACCACCAGAACCGAAGGCGAGGACGGCTATTTCCTCCTTACCTTGACCGCAGGCCAGGAGCTGGAGAAAACGCAGACCGGCGCCGATTTCGTCTTCATCCTCGACATTTCCGGCAGCATGGCCAACGAGGGAAAACTGAACACCTCGGTGCAATCCCTGGATGCCTTTATCAGGAGCCTGGGGCCTGACGACCGTTTCGAGGTCATCACCTTCAACAAGAAGCCGTACACCCTGTTCAATCAACTGACCGCTGCTGACCAGGAAAGCGTTGCCCGGGCGGCAGCCTATCTGAACTCGCAGGAAGCACGAGGCGGCACTTCGCTGCAGCCGGCCATGGCCACCGCCTACAAGTACGGTACGGCTGACCGGCCTCTCAATACCGTTATTTTGAGCGACGGCATGACCGAACAGGACGAGCGGCGGATTCTCATGGACATGATCCAGGCACGGCCGGCCAATATCCGGGTTTTCTGCATCGGGGTCGGCAACGAGATCAACCGTTCTCTTCTCCAGCAGATGGCCGAGGATACAGGCGGGCTGGCGGCGTTTCTGTCCCGCGGGGACGACTTCGACCGGCAGGCCAAGGCGTTTCGCCGCAAACTCATGCATCCGGTGGCCGAAAATCTGCAGATCGATATCTCCGGTGTGGATGTCTACGATATCGAACCGGAAAAACTTCCCAATCTCTACCACGGCATGCCGGTCAGAATGTATGGGCGGTATAAAGGGCAGGGCACCGCGCAGGTCCGGGTCAGTGCCGAAGTGAACGGCAGACGGATTTCCACCACCGCGGAAATGGCGTTTCCCGGACAGGGTGACGACAATCCGGAGATCGAGCGCATGTGGGCCTGGCAGAGAATGGAGAGACTGAAGCGCCGGCACGAGATGACCCCTAATCCGTCCCTGGTGGACGAAATAATCAGGCTCGGTGAAGGCTATTCGATAACCAGTGAATATACCTCCTTTCTGGTGCTGGAAAATGATGCCGAGTACCAGCGCTGGAAAATCGAACGGCGCAATGCCACGCGCATAGAGCGAGACCGCAGGGCCCAGGAGCGTTTGCGTCAGGAATTGGATGAGCTCAGGACCAAGTCGCTGAGCGAAATCGGGCCGATGGAGAACGATAACCCTGGCAAGCCCCAACCCGTTCCAGCGTTCGCCCAGGCTCCGCAACAGGCTATTCCGCCGGCATCACCGCAGACACCCCAGGCAAGTCGACCTGAACCCACTCGCAGTTTCGACATGCCTGGGTTCAGCGGTGGCGGGGCGATGGATCCGGTGAGCACCCTTATAGGAGTTGCACTTGCAGGTGGGGCGTTTTTCGGCCGGAGAAAAAAGCAATAACCCTCAACAAAGGAGTCCATGAAAATGAGTGTATTTTGTGCCGTTACCCATAGGAAGGAGGATGCTGCAAAAAAATGGTGTCCCTTCGCCTGGACAAGAAATTATGCTTGTAGGGAATCAGCGTTTTCCTGCAAGGGAAATCCGCAGGACCTGGAACAGTGCCATAATGATGAACAGTTGACCGGCAGCCGATGCCTGACCAACCGCTGCATGGCCTGGATAGACGAGACGGATTATTTTCAGGGAATAGCCATCGGCAGGTGCGGCCTGGTATCCCTTTCCCGAATATAGAACACGGAAAAATATGCTGCCGGGACTTTTCACTGAAGCCCCGGCAGCAATAAGAAGATCAACCGTCAGGAGAATGTCAATGACACAAATCATCAGAAGTAGATTCGCCTGCAGGTTTCCTTTCATAACCATGGGCATGGGGATCTTGGCCTTGGTTATGTTTTCGTTCAGCGACGCCGGTTCCCTCTTCCAATATGATCGTAGGGCCATAGCCGCCGGCGAGGTGTGGCGATGCATCACGGGCCATTGGCTGCACTGGTCCTTTGATCATTTTCTTTGGTGCACGATTACCTTCCTGGCCATCGGCTCCATCTGCGAGAACATATCCAGGAAAGGATATCTCGCGACTCTCGCGTCGGCAAGCTTGATCATCCCGCTGGTCTGCTGGCTCGCGGCGCCCGGTCTTGCCTATTACCGGGGTTTGTCGGGACTGGCATCCGCCATCTTTGTTTTCGGTGCCATGATGATGGTCGGAAACGCCTATCGAAATCGGGACTGGCGCGGTATCTGTCTGCCGGCTACCGCAGGCATTGCCTTTGCGGGCAAGGTGCTCTTCGAGCTTCTCACCGGCTCCTTGCTTTTCGTCGACAGCACGGGTGTATTTACCCCGGTTCCGCTTGCTCATCTCTCAGGCGGAGGGACCGGCCTGCTGGCGGCTGTCATCTTTCGGCACCCGAATACATGAAGGGATTTTCATACCGTCGGTGGATTCAGTTTATGTCTATGTTCAGAGAATGAACCGGCAATGTACATAAATTGCTGATTGGATGTATATCGCTGGGTCTTCCATCCTTGGATTTTCGGCACCGACCTCACTCAAATAGTTAGCATCAGTGTTTTGACGGCGCATGTGCTGTTTTCCGACACGTTTCAAATCCTGATGATTGGAGTCACCATTTGTTGCTTGCCTCGAAAAAAGTGCTGGTTTCCTGTTCCTCTTTCAATAATCCCGGGAACTGCTCTGAGCAGAAAGCGGGGCAGATATCAAAAGTGCTAAGTGTCAGACAGAGGTGATAGCATGTTCTGCACGAAGTCCCGGTTTTTCGGTCAAAAAACACCCTTGATCAGGTTTAGGTTGATAAGGTCCGACAGCCCCGCGGCGCGGAAAACTATCATGCTGCCGACAACGATGCAGACGATTCCGACAAAGTTTCGTAATTGTTTTGTCTTGGCGCTATGGGCCAGATGAACGCCTACAAACACGCCAATGAGTTCGATAATTGTTACCCATGCCCCCACCGAGAAATCAATAGCGCCGAACTGAAGATTGCCAAGGGTGCCTGACAGAGCCGCTACTATCTGGATTACTTGGCTGGTGCCTATAGCTACGAGAGGAGCGAAACCGATAATAACCATTATGGGCACGGAGAGAACGGGTCCACCTACACCTGTTAATCCGGAACCGAAGCCCACTGTTGCCCCTATACCGAAAAGCATGGCCTTTTGTCGAGGGGAACGACCATTCAACCGGCCTGATTCATCTGTTGCACGGGGATATAAAGTGTAAATCCCTGCAAAAATAATAATGAGGGCGAGAATAATGTTGAGCATATTGGCATCTACTCTAGCATTAACCAGTGCCCCAAGATATCCGAAAAAGGTTGCTCCCAGACACACTGGTATGGTCACTCTCCAGTCTATGCTACCTCGCCGTTGAAAGAGATAGGTCCCTACGACGCCCGTAAAAATGAAACTGAAGAGGGCTGTGGACATTGAAATATGCGTCGTAAGATTGGCAAATGCCGATAGGGCTGGGATGAGTAGTATACCTCCCACTCCCACGCAACCTATCAGCGTGCCGACAATTAAAGAAATTACAGCTAACATGACAATCATTTCATATTCTCCCGTAGTAATAGTAGGAAAGTTTGTGATTCCTCGACCTATTTCCAGCTGATCAACGCTTACATATAAGTTAGCAAAGGCCATGCCAAAAAAATGCATAATGCAACATATTGATATTATTCAATTTGTGAATATTTCTTTAGGACGAGGAAGAGGTAGTGTATCATTAATGGTGAAAATTGTTTTATTTTTAAAATAATTTTGTGGGATAAATGATATCTAGGAGCCTGTCGGAGAAAAACCCCTTAAGGCTCTCATTATTTTTAATTAACCTATTGTTTTTGCAGCATATTATTTGATTATATGCTATTTATTCTCCATGAAAACTTCATCACGATTCCGGCCA
>Ga0209164_1005913_pt1 | contig 10235 bp, 7 predicted proteins | sample MTBNYHSulfiMetaG_FD_187458 | JGI IMG/M metagenome (GOLD analysis project Ga0209164, IMG submission 187458) | Enrichment culture microbial communities from rom New York Harbor, USA that are MTBE-degrading - MTBE-NYH (New York Harbor Sulfidogenic)... | ecosystem: Environmental > Aquatic > Marine >... | reverse complement strand
AATATTTACTCCGGGCGCCACCGAGGAGGAAATTGTATCGTCGGTCAAAAAGCTGGTTTCGAGCAAGAGAAACCGGGGGGAATAATTTTTAAAAAAAGCTGTTAGCTATTAGCTGTTAGCCTTTAGCCTTTAGCTATTAGCTATTAGCTTAATTGTTCAGTATTTTTACAAAAAGGAGTGTAGCGATGGAAATCAAATGGCCACCTCAGTATGATAGGAATTACCGCCCCGCCGACAACGAGCCTTACTGGAACAGGGACGTGGAGACCATGGATCCTCAAATGCGAGAGGAGCGGGTGATCCTGCCGAAATTGAAGGCTCAGCTTTCCTATGCCTATGAAAATTCGCCGTTTTACAGGCGTAAATGGGAGAAAGAGGGGATTCATCCAGGCGATATCAAAACACTCGAGGACTTTGAGCGGATGCCGTTTGTCACGAAACAGGAAATCCGCGAGGACCAGGCGGCCCACCCCCCCTTTGGAAGCAACCTCTGCATCCCACCGGAAAAAATCGCAAGAATTCAGGGAACCTCCGGCACCACCGGTAAGCCGACGGTGTTTGGTATCGGGGCGGGGGACATGGCCGGCATCGCAGAGGCCCATGCCAGGGCCATGTGGAGTTTCGGTGTGAGGCCGCATGATATTGTATTTATCGCATCATTTTTCAGCCTGTACTGGGGGAGCTGGGGAGCGCTGGCCGGAACGGAACGGCTGGGCGCAGCCGGTTTTCCATTCGGCGCCGGGGTGGCCGGACAGTCGGACAGGGCTCTTGATTGGATGAAAGAAGTGAAACCGACGGTCTTTTACGGCACACCTTCCTACAGCCTTTATCTGGCGGAGAAAGCCAGATCCAGGGGTATGGACCCGCGGAAAGATTTCAACTTCAGGATCCTGTTTTTTTCCGGCGAACCCGGTGCCGGGGTTCCAGCCACAAAGAAGCGCATCGAAGAGACCTACGGAGCCATCTGCATCGATTCGGGTTCCACCGCGGAAATGGCCCCGTGGATGGCCAACTGCGAATGCGGCCACCGCCAGGGCATGCATTTCTGGCAGGACATTGTTTACGGGGAGCTTGTGAACCTGGAAACGAGAAAACGCGTACCGTACGGGCAGGAAGGCGTCACGGTGTATACACATCTCGAGAGGACCTCTCAGCCCATGATCCGGTTTCTGGCCGGGGATATCTCCCTTTGGGTGCAGGACGAATGCGCGTGCGGGAGGACATATCCACGGCTTCCCAGGGGAATATACGGAAGAGCCGACGACATGTTCGTCGTCAGAGGGGAAAACGTCTATGCGAGCGCGATCGAGGACGTGATCCGCAGTATCCCGGGATTCGGCGACGAATTCCGAATCATCATAACCCGCGAGAAGACCATGGACGAAATGGCTGTCCAGGCCGAGCGGGCCCAGGACAGCGGTCCTGAAATCGAGGCCGGCATAAAATCCGATCTCGAGGCGAGGCTGAAAGCCAAGGGGCTCAGGACGGTGGTGCAGATGGTGGAACCCGGGACGCTCGAACGAACCGAGTTCAAGGCGAAGCGCATCATTGACAAGCGGGCGCTTTACGAAGAGGCGACGAAAGGCGCATAAGAGGGAGCAATAGGCACCATCGCGCCGTTGAAGGAGAGGAGTATTCAATGCTGGATATCAAGGGTTCCGTGGCCGTGATCACCGGCGGCGCGAGCGGCATCGGTGAGGCTATGGCCCGATACTGGGTGCGGAACGGGGGCAGGGTGGTGCTTGCCGATGTTTCGGAGACCGCGCTGGAAACGGCGGCCGCAAAGCTTGAGGCCTCCGGAGGAGAGGTTGCGACGATGGTCTGCAACGTTACCCGCGAGGAGGACAATCGGAAGCTTGCCTCGCTGGCAGCCGAAAAATTCGGAGGCATCAATCTGGTGTTCCCGAGTGCCGGAATCATCCGGGACGGCATGATGCTTTCGATTGATCGCGAAAGCGGCAAAGTGAAGGGGAAGATGAGCCTGGATCAGTTTCAGAGTGTTGTCGATGTAAACCTCACCGGGGTGTTTCTGACCGTGAGGGAATGCGGGGAGAAGATGGTGGACACCGGCTCTTACGGGCTCATATGCCTGATTTCCTCGATCGGATCCCTCGGTACCGCCGGGCAGCTTAATTATTCGTCGACGAAGGCGGCGCTTTCGGTGATGCCCAGAGTGATCACAGCCGAGTTTTTCCGGCGCGGCCTTGCGGGGCGCATCCGATGCGTCGCCGTGGCACCAGGCTATGTGGGCACAGAGATGGTTCGGGGGATGAATCAGAAAGCGCTTGACCGCATTACGGCGGAAATCCCTATAGGACGCCTCGTTCAACCGGAAGAGGTCGCCTCCCTCGTAGGAGAACTTTACAGAAATGAGGCGCTTGCAGGCGACGTGTTTTTCGTCCACGGCGGACTCAGGTTGGGTTCCAGGGGCTGAACAAGCTTATTCTCCAATGATTTTCACCAGCACCCGTTTGCGCCTGCGGCCGTCGAATTCGCCGTAGAAGATGCGCTCCCAGGTGCCGAAGTCGAGCTTCCCGTCGGTCACCGCGACCACGACTTCCCGCCCCATGATCTGGCGCTTCATGTGCGCGTCGGCGTTGTCCTCCCCCACGTTGTGCCGATAAGCTGAAACCGGCTCATGGGGGGCAAGCTTTTCGAGCCACACGTCGTAGTCGTGATGGAGCCCGGACTCGTCATCGTTAATGAAGACCGAAGCAGTTATGTGCATGGCGTTCACCAGCACGAGGCCCTCTCGGATTCCGCTTTCTTCAAGGCATTCTTCCACCTGCCGCGTGATGTTCACGAACCCGCGCCGCTGCGGTATGTTGAACCATAATTCCTTCCGGTAGCTTTTCATGGTTTCCTCCTGATTCCTTGGTGTGTCGCCTTGATTTCCAGTGCAATGGCCTGGAGATTTTCCCGGGGCATAACGGGTTTCCCTTTGCATGGAAATTTTTAAAAAACTCAGATAAACTAGAGTTATCAGTTGTGATAAGCTATTATTCTTGAAACGTAGAGTTGGTGTCAACGTCTTCCGCCACGTTTTCCCCATTTCGGCCCGGCGCCGTTTTCGAAAGGAAAGGTCATGAAATGAATGAGCATCTACCAGAAGCCGATTGGAAAAAGATCAGGGGACTGAAGCCCGCAGCCCTTCAAACCGCATGCAATGAAGTATTTGAGAAACTATCAGCGGTCATGGAATCCCGAGGCGCTGACAGTCATAAGGCTTATTTGAGGCTTTGGAAAATACTCAAGCAGGAAGATAAAAAAATTAGGCTGATGTTCGATGATCTCAAAAGAAACACGGCTATATTGAAATTGGCAGAATGGCATAGAAACGGGATATTATCAGACGAAGAACTTAAAGCGTTTACCGAGGAAACGCAGAATAGACTAAAAATAATATGCAGCATTTAGCGCGAAGCAATCGATGAACCCGAGAAACACAAACAAGTCAAATATTGATGCCCTCGTAAGAAGTCAGGCGGCGATTTTGAGCGGATTGGCTCTCATTTCGTCCGCCGGAACCAAAATATTTCCGAGCCGACGCCACCGGCTCAGAAATTGCTCTTTGACAGCATAAATAAGCGATCCGATCCCGGATAAAGCCCCTACCGGGGCTGCTTCCAGGGCCTCCCGGGCCCTTTTCACCCTGGCCGCCCTGAAGAGATTCACTCCAATGGCTTTCAATCGGGCGCAGTAGCCCACGGCGGGCCTACCTCGTACCCTGAGCTTCTTGAACCCTGTCCTGTTGGCCATCTCCGAGAAGGTGGCTTCAACTCCGGCCCGCCACCGATACCTGTCCTTGAACTCATCGGTGCCCTCCTCAGCCCGGCGGCGAGATACCCTCAGAGCTTTCAGGGTGAAGCGAAGATAATGACGCTTCTTGCCTTTATCGACAGGGCACTGACCCTGGAGAGGACAAACGTTGCAATGGCCAGAGTCAAAACCGATGCTCACATTCTTCTTGCTTTGGCTTCTTTTCACAGGGGCATGGCCACGGGGGCAGGCGATGATGTTTCCTTTCTCGTCCTGGGGAAAATCAAGCACGCTCAGCGATTTTTCCTCCTCTTTTCCCATGGTCGGAGCCACAAGGTCGACGCCCATTTCCCGGGCTTTCTCATGGTTCTCGTCGCTTCCGTAGAGGGAATCAGCCAGTACCCCTTCCGGCCCAAGACCCCGCTCGCGAGTCGATTCCAGGGCGGGAACCAGGGCATGGGCATCGCTTTTGTCAGCGGATTCCACCTCTACATGGGTGATCAGGTTCAGAGTCTGTTCGCGTTTCTCTTCATCATCGGAATCACAGTAGGTCTCCATCACCTGAACGTGGTATCCTTGGCCCTTATGAGAAGAATAACCCGCATCAGGATCCGAGGGGTTTTGAAGGGAGGAGGAGGGTATCTTCTTGGGATTTTTAAGCTTCACCTCCGGGGAACTGCCATTGCTCTCGTTCACCTCACATTGTTCCATGAGCACCCGGAGAAGAACCCCAAAGGTGTTCATGGATGTGACCTTTTCATGGCCCCTGAAACGCTGAACCAGGGAGGACAGATCCTTGCTGACGATCTCGAGAGTCTTTGCCGACTCCGAGGGTTTCACCATGGAAAAACACCCAAGGGCTTTCTTGGTGAGATAACGCTCAACCAGATCGGAATCGAGGGCGTCGAAGAGCACCTTGTGATGGCGCTTCAGGTTCACCAGGAAGTTATGGATGCTCTGGGAGAAAATGCAGATCCTGCCCAAGCGCTTCATGTTGGAGCGGATATGAACCGAATCCATTCTTTGGTTGGAGGTTTCCACCTCGAAGACCTTGGCAAGGATTTCGGTTGTGATGTTAAACAACTCTTTATCCAAACCCTTGTCCATCACCCGCTGCCGAAGCGTCCAGAGGGTCTTGGCGCTCAGGTACTTGGCCTCGTCCGACTCCCCCGGGATGTCGAGTGCATAGTGCCACTGGAGGTTGAAGGAGAACTGGGAGACGGTCTCCTCATCGGTCAGGTCGTGCATCTGCTGGAGGATCAAGGCCCCCAGTGCGGCATAGAGTTCCTTGGTGGGCCTTCCGAAGTCTTCGGTGTAATAGGAGGCCAGCCTGCTGACCGGCAGTTCGGCGAGGATATGTTCCCGAAAAAGGCCGGCCCAGGAGTTGTCCAGAAGCTTTCGACGTTTGGGTCCCAGATATTCCCAAGGGTCGAACATGTAGGCCGTTTTGTGATCGCGTGTATGAATCATGAGATAATCACCTATGTTGTTGATATTAGACATGATTCATACCATTTTATGAAGTTGCTGTCAATAAAAAAATAAAGGAATTTGCAATTATTTCTAGTATTTATATCAACTGGTACTTCTTACGAAGCCGTCAAATATTGATGTTCCCGTAAAGCGTCAACGAGCTGTCATTCCTTCGCAGGCCGGAATCCAGAAGTTTTTGAAATCACCTGCCCACGGCTCCCGGATCGGAGTCCGGGACAGGCTCCGGCGTGGTGGCGATAAAGGCCATTCTCGAACTTTTTACGGTTTTTTGATGATTTCAAGCCTCGTTGTTTTCCTATTATGTGGCTGTGCAGGGACAAAGAAAATGCCGGAACCGGTTGTTGCCTTCATAGCAGATGACAGCCAGGCCCATCACCGAAGCCAGATCCTGGATCTCGCTTCAGGAGAGGCGCTTTCCTTCAGTGATTTGATCGGTCGCCTGGAATCTTTCGATGTCATTTTCGTGGGGGAGGTTCACACCCATGCCGAACATCACCTGATCCAGGCACAGATATTACAGTCCCTGATAACCAGAGACCCGAATCTGTGGATAGGGGTTGAGTTTTTTCAGAGAGACCAACAGGAGCTTCTCGACCGCTATCTCTCCGGCGATATGGAGGAAGGGGATTTTCTGGAAACGATTCAATGGAAAAAAACATGGGGATATCCCTATCACCTGTACCGGCCGCTGTTTCTCACCGCCAGGCGGGAGGGGGTTCCGGTCCTTGCGCTCAATGCACCCAGGGACACAGTACGGAAAGTGGCAAGAGAAGGACTGGCCGCTCTGGATGAGGAGGAACGGTCCGGGATTTCCCGGGAAATGGATCTGAACCATGAAGCTCACAGGGCGTATGTTCGGGAGGTCTATGAGCGGCACGGTCATGGAAATCTCAAAGCGTTTGAATGGTTCTACGAGGCCCAGGTGGTTTGGGACGAGACGATGGCCGAGACGATTGCCGGGGCCGTTCGAGAGCATGGAAAGAAAATGATCGTATTTCTGGGAAACGGCCACATGACCAACAAATTCGGTGTTCCCGACCGCACACGGAGACGCGTTCCGGTTTCCTCTGCAACGGTCGTTCCTTATCCCCTCCGGGAAACCATCACCCTGGAAAAAGGAATGGCCGATTATGTCTGGTTGACCGGTCCATGAGCAGGGAGAAATATAGGTGACGATATGGCCAGGAAACAAAAAAAGAAGAAAAAAGTGAGGAAGGAGCTTACGTATCAGCGAAAAGCCATGGAAATGGCACGCGAGCACTGGGAGAAGCAGAAGGAAAAAGCGATCAAAGAACGTAAGGCCTTTCGAGGTCTGCAAATTATTCCCACCGCAAGTTATTACGATGAATCCGGCGGGCATAAGCCTGGAGAAAACAACTGGGCGGGATTCGGATTCGATTTGCATCCTCAAGTCTCTTTCGCAGCAGGCGGCTTGGTCCTTCTGTTTATCGTATTGACGCTCCTTTTCAAGGAGCAGTCGGGCGCTTTTTTTCAGAGTCTGCTGGACGGCATAGGAGACACGTTTGGCTGGCTGTATATTCTGGCAGCCAACTTTTTTGTCATTGTCATGGTTTTGATTGCCATGAGTGATTATGGGAAAATCAGAATCGGAGGACCGGATGCTCTTCCTGAGTTCAGCACCTTCAGCTGGTATGCCATGCTTATCAGCGCCGGTATGGGCATCGGGCTGATGTTCTGGAGCGTCGCCGAGCCGGTCTTTCACTACATGACCCCCTCACCGATGTTCAATGTTCCCCCTGAAACAGCCCAGTCGGCTCAGGTGGCCCTTGGCCTCACCTATTATCATTGGGGGATTCATCCGTGGGGTATCTATGCACTTGTGGGAATATCCCTGGCCTTTTTCGCCTATAATCGGGGTCTTCCGCTGACAATCCGATCCATTTTTTACCCGCTTTTAGGTGACAGAATATACGGGTTCTGGGGTAACCTCATTGATATCCTTTCTGTGCTGGCCACGCTTTTCGGTCTGGCGACATCACTCGGACTGGGAGTCAAACAGGTGTCTTCAGGACTGAATTATTTATTCGGTTTTCCCGGTACCACAGAGTTCGCCGTATTGTTAATCGGGGTGATCACCTTTTTCGCTGTCATCTCGATCGCAACGGGACTCGATAAAGGTGTTAAAATGCTGAGCATAACCAACATATATACAGCAGGCCTCTTCATGTTTTTTTTGCTTCTAGTAGGGCCTACTGTATATATATTAAAAGCTTTTACTCAAAATATTGGATTCTACATCCAAAATTTGCCTCAATTGAGTTTCTGGGTGGAAACGTTTTATGGCGCGGAAGGAAGCAGATGGCAGAATCCATGGACCATCTTCTACTGGGGATGGTGGATATCCTGGTCTCCGTTCGTAGGGATGTTTATAGCGAGGATTTCGAAGGGCCGTACCGTACGTGAATTTATTGTCGGTGTGATGATCTTCCCAACGTTGCTTTCTTTTCTATGGATGTCCTGCTTCGGAGGATCGGCGTTATGGCTGCAGATCACCGGGGTTGCGGATATCGCCGGCGCCGTGAACAAGGATGTTTCAACCGCGCTTTTCGTCATGTTGGAGAACTTTCCTCTGGCAAAAGGAACCTCCTTTATAGGCATATTACTGGTAACGGTTTTCTTCGTAACGTCCTCGGATTCCGGATCTCTGGTTGTGGATCATCTTACGTCCGGTGGGAAACTCGATTCTCCGGTGCCTCAACGTATTTTCTGGGGAATTCTGGAAGGGGTTTGTGCAGCGGTGCTGCTGATGGGTGGGGGGCTTGTGGCTTTGCAGAGTGCCTCTATTGCCACAGGTCTGCCGTTCACGGTTGTGTTGCTGGTCATGTGTTACAGCCTATACCGAGGCCTGCAGGAAGAACATTACCACGCGACGATTATCGAAAAAATGAAACCTGAAACGCATAAAATCGAAATCCCGGTGGACCAAAAAGATTTAACCGTTGAAGGACAGCCGCCTCCGGCTTTATGAATCGTGCAGGTTGGACAGTGTTTCACGTTATTGCTTAATAAAATTCCATCCGGAAAATTTTTCTGCGCCCACCCGGCATTTCCGGGTGGGTACAGGTTAGCAGCGCATCCCCCTCCTTTTTACTCCCAGGTTGCTCGATTCGACCTGGTAGGCCATTTCCACCCAGTCACAGAGAAGGGGCCTTGTATCCCTGGGGTCTATGATATCTTCTATGCCAAAGGCCTCGGCCGTTCGAAAGGGGGAGGCGATCGCACTGTAGGTATCCTGAAGTTCTTTCAGGCGCGCATCCGGGTCTTCCGCGGACTCTATCTCGCTGCGATGAGCCGCATAGACGCCGCCTTCAGCCGGGATGTTCCCCCAGACTGCTGAAGGCCAGGCATAGCGCCAGCTCAGGCGGCTACCCCCTTTCTGAGCCCCGCCGGCCACTCCGAAACATTTCCGCAGGTAAAACACCGCGATGGGTACGGTGGCCTGGACCATGGCAAAGCTGGCGCGAACCCCTTTTCGGATGGTTCCCATCTGCTCACTTTTTTTGCCGACGGTAAAGCCGGGTTGATCCACCAGGTTCACGACCGGAAGGTGAAAGGTGTCGCACATATCAATAAAGCGCTGAAATTTCTCGGCAACATCGTAGTTGAACGAGCCTGCAAGGAACCTGGGATCATTCGCCAAGACGCCGACAGGGTACCCGTTGAGCCTTGCCAGGGCGGTTATTTGAGGCCTTCCCTGGTCTTTACCGATCTCGAAGATCGAACCCCGGTCGAAGATGAAATCGAGAACCCTTCGCATATCGTAGGTTTTTCGCTTGCCCTTCGGAATCACGTTCAGGAGCGCATCCTCCCTGCGGTTGGGGTCATCACGATCCGTTTTTCTTCTCGCCGGCATCTCCCACACGTTGGTTGGGAGGTAGGACAGGAAGGTCTTCGCCTGCTGCAGGGCCTCCTGCTCGTCTTCGGCTGCGTTGTCTACGACGCCTGTTTCCCTGGTGTGGAGTTTGTAGCCGCCGAGTTCTTCCTTTGTAAGCTCCTGGCCGGACGCCCATTTGACAAGAGGAGGGCCACCGACAAACACGTGGGCCTTTTCCTTGACCATCACGGAAAAATGACTTTGAACGATGTACATGGCTCCGAGTCCTGCCACCGAACCAAACCCGACCGAAACCACCGGGACCTCCGAGAGAATCTCAACGCGATTTTGAGTGCACTCATCGCCCGAACTCGGAAGTTCCGTATAACCGATCTCAAGAATTTCCCTTATGGAGCCTCCCGCGCCCTCGAGCAATCGAACCATCGGAATCTGGAACGCCCGGGCCATCTTGATGAAGTAGGCACCTTTCTCTTTGTACATCCTGCCGACGGAGGCGCCTTTTATGGTGAAATCGTCCCCGTGAACGGCCACCCGTTTCCCGTCGATTCTTCCGATTCCCATGACAAAAGGGCAGGGGACCAGACTGTTGAGATTCGTTTTATCTTGTTCATCGTAGGTGGCGGCCCCGGCAAGAACACCTCTCTCCTGGAATGTGCCCGTATCGCATAGCAGGTCGATTCGTTCACGGACGGTCATCTTACCGTGGCGATGCTGCTTCGAAATATGCTCCTCACCCCCCATCCGATAGGCAATCCGCTTCCTCCTGTTCAATTCCTCTATTTCATCCTTCCACATCTCTGTCTTCCTCCAAGGCGGATCTCAAACCTCGACTTCTCCCTTTGATTACCCCGACCCCACCTGCATACAGCTGAATTTTGCCGAAGGGTTGTATAAATAGGGATAGAGAACAGTTGCGATCATACTCCATCCTTGCTGTTTATGTTACTTCGAGAAACTTCATCAGCAAAAATGAATTTTCCTATTTTTGCATTATAATAAAAAAAATCAAAAATCATATTTGATTCCCCTTATCAATTCTTTTCACGATATCACGCTGAAGATTACATGTCTATACGAATCGAGTCCTGGATTGATAAGACGGGCTTTGTGAAAAATCCTGATTTTG
>Ga0209164_1005912_pt1 | contig 10236 bp, 8 predicted proteins | sample MTBNYHSulfiMetaG_FD_187458 | JGI IMG/M metagenome (GOLD analysis project Ga0209164, IMG submission 187458) | Enrichment culture microbial communities from rom New York Harbor, USA that are MTBE-degrading - MTBE-NYH (New York Harbor Sulfidogenic)... | ecosystem: Environmental > Aquatic > Marine >... | reverse complement strand
TGAACATCCTCAAGGGGGGCAATTCGGTCTTCATGCGCGATGTCTCCCTGGGGTGTGGGCAGATCAATCAGAAAATCGCCAACTTGATCGATTGCACCAGTGAAGAGTCCGAGGCGATCAAATTCGGTGAGGGCAGCGACAAGATTTCGGCCGAGGACCTTTCGGATATCATCTCTTCGGTAGTCACCGACTGGTGCACGGAAATCAGACGGGCCCTGGACTTTTTCTATTCCACCTACCCGGACGATCACATCAAGAAAATCATTCTCAGCGGCGGCGGCGGCAATATCCAGGAGCTGCGTCAGCTGTTGGCGGTGGAGACATCGGCCGAGGTGAGCACCATCAACCCGTTCCAGCATTTTTATGTCGACAGCGAAAAATTTGATACTGAGTATCTTGAAAAAATCGCCCCCCAGGCATCCATATGCATGGGGCTGGCCACCCGCAAAATGGATGACAAATGATACGCATCAATTTACTTCCATATCGTGCAGCCCGGAAAAAAGAGAACATTCGCTACCAGGTGAATGTGTTCATCATGTCGGTGGTTTTTGTGGGCCTGCTGATCTTTTGGGCCAACGCCTATCTCAAGGGACAGGTGGATGACCTCAACAGTGAGATCACCAGCACTCGCGAACAGGTGGCCAAGTATCAGCAGATCAACAAAGAGATCGACGAGATCAAGAAGAATCTGGCCGTCCTGGACAAGAAGATCCAGGTGATCGAATCGCTGGACAGAGACCGCAAGGCGCCCGTTGAAAACCTGGATGCGCTCTACCAGGTCGTGGTGGAGAAACGCATGTGGTACACCCAGGTCGAGGAGCAAGGCGGTGGCTTCAAGGTGAGCGGCATCGCCGTGGATAACCAGACCGTGGCCGACTACATGACGCGCGTCGAAAAGTCGGAGCGATTCAAGGCGGTGCGTCTGGCGGCGATCAAGCAGCAGACGATCAAGGCCGGAAAAGAGCTGAGCCTCAAGCAGTTCGATGTCAACTTTCAGGTAAAGCCACCCGAACAAGCGACCGGTGAGGTTAAACAGAAATGAAAAAAGGCAAAACGTCAAGCAGCGCACTGGCGTCCCTGTTTGAAAAGATTGAAGGCTTGAGCAAACCCCAGCGCATCGGTATTTATGTGGGTGCTCTGGTGGTGATCATCGCGTTGTCGATCTGGCTGCTTCTCTATCCCAAATACGACAAAATCGGTGCATTGGAAAAACAGCTCGCTTCGGTTCAACAGGAGCTGGCCAAGGCCAAAAAGAATGCGGCCGAACTCAACGACTGGCGCAATAAAATGAAGCAGAAAGAGGCCCAGTACAAACAGGTGATGCGGGCACTGCCGGAAAACGAAGAGATTCCCTCGCTTATCACCGGCATTTCCCAGGCAGGAAAGGATGCCGGATTGGAATTTCTGCTCTTTCAACCCAAACCGGAGAGTCGCAAGGATTTTTATGCCGAGATTCCCGTGGATATCAGTGTGAGCGGGACCTACCACCAGGTGGCGGTCTTTATGGACAAAGTCGCCAACCTGCCGCGCATCGTCAACGTCCGGAATATCAAGATGGCCCCCCAATCCAAACAGGACGGGGGCAACACTTTGACCACGGTCTGCCAGGCCGTGACATACAAATTTGTGGAACAGGCCCCTGCACAACCCAAAAAGGGCGGACCCAAGAAGAAATAGAAAATAGGTGACGGCGAATATGAAGAGGCAACTGATGGTACTGCTTTTCAGGTGGGGAGTGATCTTGATGCTGATCAGCCTGCTCGGATGCGGCGAGGAACCCCCTCCGGCCCCCCTGCCCAAAGCCACGAGCAAGAAGATTTCGGTGCAGCCGACGCCGGTTCCGGCCCCGGTCACGCCCGGTCCGCAGACCGAAGCGTCTCCCCAGGCGCAACCTTCGGCTCCAGATGTCGCGCCGGTTGCGGCCCCCTCTGCCGAAACTTCCGAATTGATCCAGGCGTCTCTGCAAATCGCAGGCAGTTACAATCCCGATGGGCGCTTCGATCCCTTCGAACCGCTTTTCAAAGAACAGCCTGATGTTCAGGAAACACCCAAGGCGACGGGCAAACGCGAAAAGCGTAAACCCCAGACACCACTGGAACGCGTGGCGCTCAGCCAGCTCAAGGTGACGGCCATCATCCGATCTCCCAGCGGGAACCGTGCCCTGGTGGAAGACGCCACCGGCAAGGGCTATGTGGTCAAAAAGGGCACCTATGTCGGATTGAATGCGGGTCAGGTGGTCGATATCGACAAAGACCGCATCGTGATCGAGGAAGAGGTCGAGAACGTGATGGGAGAGCTAAGGATCGAAAATTCGGAGTTGAAACTTCAGAAACCTGCTGGAGAGTTTTAATATGACAACGAAAATTGCAAGAATCGCGGCCCTGATTGTATTCACCCTCGGCATGGCGGTCATGTTCTTCGGATGCGCATCCCAGCCTGGACCCAAGGCGGCTGGTACGCCGGAGGCCTCGGCGCCATTGACGGCCATATCATCGATTGCGGCCATCGAGACAGACGAAGGCGTCCAGGTGACCATTACGGCCGACCGGCCCCTGACCTTTTCTTCCCTCAAGCAGCCCGATCCCCTGGCCGTGGTGCTCTATTTTCCCGAGACCACCGCCGGACAGGCGCAGATCAGCCAGCCCAATTCGATCGATATGATTCCGTTGATTTCGGCACGCCAGGGCAATGGCCAGCGTACGGCGCGGGTCGAAATCCAGCTGGCCGGAGACGCCAGTTATACTGCGGTCCAGGAAGGTAATACGGTTCAGGTGCGCTTTGCCCGGCCGACCGAAACCGCCGGAGCCAATGCCGATGCTGCACCGGCTGCGGCGACCGCCGCTGCTTCGGCAGAGCCCCTATCCCAAGAGACGGCAGCCCGCACATCGTCCGCCCAACCGATCGTCAAGAGCAGCAGTAAAGCGCCTGCTTCTGGAGCATGGGTCAACAAGATCGATTTTCTAAGCGAGGCCGAGGGAAAGTCCACATTAGTAGTCGGTACCACTCATGCCGTGGACTACCGCCTCGAAAAGGTCGGCCCACGGCAGCTCCAGATCCGGCTGCTCAACACGCGTATCCCGTCCTATCGGCAGCGCCCGCTGATCACTACCCGCTTTACCAGTGCCGTGGACCGGATTCTCCCCACCCAAGCGGCCCAAGCGAAGAACGAATCCATCGTCTCCATTGAGCTGCGCGAAGCGGTGCCCTATGTGGCCGAGCAGGCCGACAACCTGTTGATGGTTCATTTCGAGGCGTCCAGCGTGCCGCCCAAGCCGCTCGAACAGGCCAATCTGCCGGATTGGAAGCGTGTGCTCAGCGATACCGAAACCGCGAGCGTACCTTCCGCCGCCCCTGCCGGCGAAGCCTTGGCGCCCCTGCCCGCCGCCGCGCCGACCCTGGCCGCAATGGGAGACACGGCACCCCAGACGATGAGTGTGTCAGAGAAGTCACAATTAGAAGATGCAGAAGTTCAATCCATGCTCGGCTATCAGCGTAAGGTGTACACCGGTGAAAAAATCGCCCTGGACTTTTACGAAACCGATATCAAGAACGTCTTCCGCATCTTGCGGGAAGTGAGCGGCAAGAACTTCGCCATCGACAAGGATGTCACCGGTAAAGTGACCATGACCCTGGACAAGCCGGTGCCCTGGGACCAGGTGCTGGACCTGGTGCTCCGCATGAACCAGCTGGGTATGGCCAAGGAGGGCGACATCGTTCGCATCGCCACGCTGGAAACGCTCAAGGCCGAGGATGACCTGCGCAAGGCCAAGCTGGAGGCTTACCGAAAGGCGCGCGAGGAGGTCAAGGCCCTGGAACCGCTGATCACCAAGTACATTCCGGTGAGCTATTCGAATGCCGCCGGCGAGATTCAACCCCATCTTCAGAATATTTTGACCAAGGATCGGGGCAGCGTCAGCGTGGACGCGAAGAACAACCAGGTCATCATCACCGATACGTCGGAAATCGTGCGGCAGGCCCAGGAGATCGTGCGCCGCATCGACAAGGTCACCGCCCAGGTGGTGATCGAGGCGCGCGTGGTCGAGGTGAGCGACAATTTTTCCAGAGAACTGGGTATCACCTGGGATTTGAATTATGGTCCGGGTATGCTGGGAGATTTTATCACCAGCACCGATATGGCCATGAATTATCCATCCGAGGGCAATTCTTCCATCGGTATCAACTTCGCAAGGTTGACGGGTGTTCCATTTGTGATTAATGCCCGGCTCAATGCCCTCGAGACCACGGGTGAAGGAAAGATTCTGTCATCTCCTAAAATTTTAACTCTGGACAACAAAAAGGCCAGGATCAAACAGGGCGTCGAATACCCTTACCTGGAGCGAGACTCCTCGGGTGGTTCTTCGGTCAAATTCAAGAATATCGATCTGCTGCTAGAAGTGACCCCGCATGTCACGCCGGATAACCGGATTTCGATGATGATCTACATCACCAAAAACGACGTGGCCGGCATTACTGCGGGCGTACCGTCGGTGGCTACGAACGAAGCCCAGACTGAACTGCTGGTCAACGACGGCGACACCATCGTCATCGGCGGCATCATCAAATCGTCAGAAACCAAGGGCCAGGACGGTTTCCCTGGGTTGGCCAGCATCCCGATCCTCGGCTGGGCCTTCAAAAATACGACCAAGAAAAACCAGAGCAATGAATTGCTGATTTTCATCACGCCGCGCATCGTCCAACTGGAGCAGGTCGTGGCTGCACAGAAGTAACGAGGAAGCTAACAAATACTTGGAAACAACAGTAATGACAAAATCACAAGGGACTGACAGGAGGACCGATTGATGCGATTCAGGAAGGTGATAATTCCGCTTATAATTTTAGGAACCATGTGGTTATCTGCTTGCGGGGGCGGCGGCTCGGACGGCCCATTAGATGAGGTCGGTCAGCGCTATACGGCTAGCCTGTTTGTTCTGGATAATGACGAATCGGTCATTCAAATTGATATGATTCAAAGTGATTGTGATGGTGAACCTGAGGAGTACTCCGATACACTTGCAGAGGTGGATATCAGTTTGAGCGCAGATGCCCCTGGCATTACATTAAAGAGGTATACAATTGATTATGAGCCGCTCGAGAATGAGTTTTCCGGTGGCAGTTATTATTCACCAGAATTGATTTCCTCACCGATAGTTGGCTATGCCACTTTTAGTTTGGGATCAGGTGGGAGTGGTACGATAGGCGAGTTTACGTTCATTGCCATAGAAATCAAGGATAAATTTGCTATCGAGATGGGTTGGTTAACCGAATCAGTACCAGGCTCTGGAGTATACGATATTTATGATCCACCTGGTTTAGGTGAACCGCGCGGGGCAAGGTATAATGTCGTCATGAGATTGGTATTTGAAGATATCACAGGCAATGAAAAGGTCATAAATGTTGAACGGACAGTCTATTTTAGGAATTATGATAATTGCTAGAAAAGGTCTGATTCAGGTTGATGACTGAAAAATGAACGATTGAAGTTCCCACGCTTCAGCGTGGGAACTTTTTTTGTTAGAAACTTTCATAGAGCAATACTATCGTCCTTTTCCCAACCGCTGTTTTGCCTTCAAAGTCAACTCGCTTTCCTGTGGCGCCAGATCCACCACCGTCTCATACGAGGCCCGCGCCTGCTCGATCTGTCCGGTCAGCAGATAAGCTTCCCCCAGATGAAAATGAATCTCCGGAACATTGGGTGCCAGCTGGACGGCCTGCTCCAGGTAGCGCAGGGCGAGGCGACCCTGATTCATCGCCAGGTAGGTGCGGCCGGTGCCGAAAAGGGCGTTGACCAGGTCGGGCTGCAGCTTGAGCGCTTCCTTGTAGTACTGCAGCGATGTCGGGTAGTCGCCTTTCCGGTAGTAGGCCAGCCCCAGGTTGGATAGCGGAAACTGGGGCGTGGCGTAGAGGGCGTCTTTGGTGATCTCTTTGAAGGTTTCGATGGCCCGGTCCCACTCTTCCACGGCCAGGTAGGCGGCGCCTAAATTGTTGCGGGCCGGGGTGTAGCTCGGCTTCAAGGCCACGGCCTTCTGGAAGTGGCTGATGGCATCTGGCATGCGTTTTTTGGCCATGTAGCACAAGCCCATGCTATTGTGCACGAAAGGGTCTTCGGGGTTGAGCGATTCGGCCTTGGTGAGTTCCCGCAGGGCCGATGTGTAATCGCCCTGGCGCATGTAGGCTTCGCCGATTTCACGCGTGGCGGAGGCCATGGCTTCATCGCGTTGAGCCTCCTGTCCGCCGCAGGACCATAAAAGGCTGCTCAGCAGCAAGGTCGCCAGGAGCATGCCATAGTACTTCATCGTCGGCCTGTTGTTGGAAGAAGTGGAAAGTATGAAAGTATGAAAGTATGAAAGGGAAGGTATTCTGTCGATTTTTATCATGATGACTCCGTATTGCGTGTCGAAGATTTCGAAACGGCTTGGACTACCATGTGATCACTGCGATGCCTTCGGCGCTGAGAAGGTCGGTCACGGCTGAATGCAGGTCCGCGGCCGAGAGCAGGGTGCGGCTGGCCTGGGTGTCGGTGTATAGAATACCCTGAACCGTGACCAAGGTGTTGTACTCGGACGAGCGCCGCGCGGCCGGCAGCGTCGGGTTTTCGGAGTAGGATATCCCCAGGCCGTCCAATATCTTGCGGACCATGGCCGTGAAGGTGTCGTCGGCGCTGATCTGAACCACCTGCATGCCCGATGCGCCGATAGCTTTCACGGCATCCCCGTAAAGATCGCCGAAATCCACCAGGATCTCTTTTCCGCCGGGCGCCGAAACCAGATTGGCATAGGCCTGGATCTGGATCCCGGCATAGGGGAAGGTGACGGCCACATCGGGGGAGTAGGTAAATCCGAGCGCACGGCAGAGACGCTGGGAAAAATCCTTCTGGCCGGTCGGGGCGATGGCGAGAATGTTTTTCACCAGGTGCCGTTGACCGGCGGCAGCCGGGTCGGCCGTGACAGCCTGGCCACCGGGGAACACCTCTTTGAGTTCGATGCCGTTCTGAGCGAGATAGCGGCGAATCGATTCCGGGGTCTGCTCGTCCGGTCCGGCGATGGGTGTGATGCAGAGCCATCGCTGATCGGCCAGCGTTTTGACCCACTTGGCGTGAACCGTCACCTGTACCCCCGCTGCGGTGAAGCCGACCTCGCTCCGGGTCTGTCCCTCTGCCCCGCCGATGGCTTCGAAGATGGCGGCGACAATCTCTTCCACCGACGCCTGCTCATCGTAGGTGACCACCGTGCCTTCGGGCCAGTTGGGTTTGAGGGTTTCCGGGTCGATGCCCATGATGCGGCCGTCGCGCGTGAAGAGCATTTTTTGCTCGGGAAGCGTCAGCATGGGGTGCTGAGAAAGATCGATTTCAAAGTCGTCGCCCTTAGGCTGTGGGATGAAATAGGTGCCCTTCTCGTTGAGTTGACCGCCGACCGTGTCGGCCGCTTGGGCCAGTGCGCTGGGTGGTGCTTCGGGCTCGGACGCCGGCAACCCGCTGGTGGGCAATGGCCGTCCCGCCGAGTCGGCGGCGCCGGCAGAGCCGATGTCGATGGTCTCGCGCAGGTTGCCTTCCGCGTCGTACATGGCCGCATACCACTCTTTTTGTCGGATGGCCGGGTCGGGCAGGTAGACATTCTGTCCTGCATAAATCTTATCGAGGTTTTCGATTTGCGGATTGGCCGCCTGGAACAGCTTGACACCCTCCTGGTAGGCACGGCTGCCATAGCGGCCGTAGTATTTGGCAATCAACTGGGAGACCGTGTCACCGCGCTGCACGGTGTGAGACATGGCGTTTTGCAGCACGGCCTCGGTCACCTTGGTCAGGGTAACGAAAGGGATGGTGACCACGCCGCTGGCCTGGCCGGACAGGGTCCCGTGCTCGAGTTTGCGAAGCGGGATATCGATGGCCTGGCCCGGCCGGAGCAGGTTGATGTCGGTGACATGGGGGTTGAGACGTTGGAAAATGCCTAAAAAATCCCGAAAATCTGTGTGGGCGATCTCCCCCTTCTGACGGAAGATTTTGAGAATCCAATCGTTTTTTTGGACCACGTACGGTTCACACAGGATGTCCCACCCGCGGTCGTAGCGCACGATGTAGTTTTTGTAGATCATGCTGCTGCCGTCGGCCGGACGGTCAGCCCCGATCAGCGGCAACAACAGGGCCAGCAGCAACAGCCGCCGAAGCAGCCTCTGATTTCCGAAAGTGTTATTCATAAAGGGTTTGTTTTTAAATGTGCTCATCCTTTACGCGCTTGTTTGGGGCTCAGGTTTAAATCATCGGCGATGGCCTCTGTCACTGCCTTGACAAAAAGGTCGAAGGCCGGGCCGGCGAGCGGTCGCCCCGGGGCCGGGAATTGATCCAATTGGTCGGGGTGAAGGTAGACCGGCGCATTGATCAGCCTGGGATCGGGGGTCACCTCGAATTCCGGGGGCATGGCATTTTCGAAATACATATCCTGGAAGCCGCTGAATTTCAGGGCATGGGCCGTGGAGTCGACCACGGCCACCGTGGAACGGTCCACCAGACCGCGATCCACGGCCTGTTTGAGCCCGGCCAGACTTTCACCACCGTGGGTACAGGCGATATGGCCGTTTTTGTTGGCTCGCAGGTGCCAATCCATGATCTCCTGCTCGCTGACCTGGATGAAATGAATCCGTTGCCGTCCGGCCATCTCGTTGTAGCTGTCGACCAGTCGGATGACGCGCGGCATGGAGACCGGGTTGCCGATCATGGCCGCCTGGGCGACCGACGGCCGAACGGTCTGGGCCTTGAAACACCGCTTGTTTACGTCGGGTTCCTGGTAGTATTGATAGACCGGGTCGGCGTGGGCCGACTGCACGCCGACGATCAAGGGCAGGTCGGAAATCAGGCCGATCTGGTAAAATTTGATGAATCCGCTCATCACGGCCGTGATGTTGCCGGCGTTGCCGATGGGCACCACGACGACCTTGTCGGCCATATCGTATTCGAAGGCCTGGGCGATTTCGTAGGAATACGACTCCTGGCCGAGGATGCGCCACGCATTCTTCGAATTGAGCAGGGCCACTTCGTACTGTTCGGAGAGGGCCTCGACCACCTTCATGCAGTCGTCGAACACCCCCGGAATTTCGTAGACCCGGGCGCCGCTGCCCAAGGGCTGGGAGAGCTGCTGGGGGGTGACTTTTTTGTATGGCAGTAACACCGCCGATTTGATATGAGGCCGCAGATAGGCGGCATACAGCGCCGCCGACGCCGAGGTGTCGCCGGTGGAGGCGCATACGGCCAGGATATCCGATGCCTGGCCGCTTTGAATCAGAAAGTTGATGTAGCTCAGGGCGCTGGCCATGCCGCGATCCTTGAACGAACCGCTGGGATTCTGGCCGTCGTTTTTATAGAAGAAGCGCATGCCCACGCACGCCTGCAGGTGGGCGTTGGCCTCTACCACAGGCGTATGCCCCTCGCCCAGGTAGACGACTGCGTCCAGGGGGATCACCGGTCCGATGAATTCGTGGTATCGGTAAATTCCCTTGAGGGCCGGCAGGGTGAGCATGGCGCGGTAATCGAATAGTTGACGCCATCGCTCCGGCGGTATGGCCTTGAGACGATGGAACTGGTCGTCATAGAGCAGCAGGACCCGCCCGCATTCCGGGCAGGTATAGAGCAGCTGGTCGATTCCGAATTCGCTATTGCAACCCAGGCAGCGATAGATCAAACGGCCCGACGGCTTGGGAATCAGGAGGTCGCGGATCTGCTCGGGAAACTGTTCCGGCATCATGGCGCGATTATCTCCTTCCCCCCCATGTAGGGCCGCAAGGCTTCGGGTATCACCACCGATCCATCGGCCTGCTGATAGTTTTCGAGAACCGCGGCCACCGTGCGTCCCACGGCCAGACCGGAACCGTTGAGAGTGTGGACCAACTGGGTTCCCTTCTGGCCTTTGCGTTTGAAACGGATATTGGCCCGCCGTGCCTGAAATGCCTCGAAATTGCTGCAAGAAGAGATTTCGCGGTACATGTTCTGAGCCGGCATCCACACCTCTATATCATAGGTTTTGGCCGCAGAGAAGCCCAAGTCTCCGGTGCACAGCGTCACCACCCGGTAGGGCAGTCCAAGGCGCTGCAGGATCGTTTCGGCGTTCTGCAGCAGACGTTCCAGCTCCTCGTAGGAGTGCTCCGGTTCGACGAATTTGACGAGCTCCACCTTGTTGAACTGATGCTGGCGGATCAGTCCGCGTGTATCCTTGCCATACGAACCCGCCTCGGAACGGAAGCAGGGGG
>Ga0209164_1005911_pt1 | contig 10237 bp, 8 predicted proteins | sample MTBNYHSulfiMetaG_FD_187458 | JGI IMG/M metagenome (GOLD analysis project Ga0209164, IMG submission 187458) | Enrichment culture microbial communities from rom New York Harbor, USA that are MTBE-degrading - MTBE-NYH (New York Harbor Sulfidogenic)... | ecosystem: Environmental > Aquatic > Marine >... | reverse complement strand
GAGCAGGGCTACGAGAAGTACCGACGACGCAAGAGCCGGGTCCCAGGGTACATGCACCTGGTGACTCTGAGCGAACAACGGTGCGAGACTTTGAGTGGCCGCCAGACCCAGCAGGTAGCCGAGGACGCCCGCCACCACGGAGATTACGCCTGCTTCCAGCAGAACGATCCGGACAATGTGCCCCTTTCTGAAGCCTACGGCTCCTAAAATCCCAAACTCGGAGGTTCGTTCCCGTACACTGCCGATCATGGTGACGAACACGAGTAAGGCCCCTACGGACATGACCAGTATGGAGAGTCCGTAGGAGAATGACTTGAGGTGTTTCAAGGTCTCCATCCGTCCCTCGACCACCTGTCGGATGGCCATGACTTTGGCGGCCGGGAGAACCTCGGAAATCTGAACCACCATCTCTTCTACGGGACAGCCCGCGCATAGCGCGGCCACTTCCGCCATGGAGATCTTTCCCTGCTTTCCCAGGACTTCCTGGGCCGTCTTCAGGTGAACGAAGACCAGCTGGTCGTCCTGGGATCCGGTATGCTCCAGGATTCCGGTCACTTCGAGTCGCGTCCCATTTCCCACTATCAGGGAATCGCCCACGGATAGGTTCAAGAGATGGGAGACTTCCGACCCCAGCAAGGCTCCTTCTGCATGGGGAGATTGACCCACCATCCTCCACCACGGACGAAGGACGGCCGATTCTTCGAATGCCACCCCGGCCAACAGAAGGTGCGTTGTGGCGGATTGGACCGCTCCCAGTACCATGGGGCCGACCGCCGCTATGTTCGCCGCGTTCTCAATGGCTCCGATACGAACCAGGGATTCTTCGAGGAGTTCCTGCATTTCGAAAGAAACGCCTCCCAGCGACAGCCCGCCATAAGAAAGGGAGAGTTGTTCCGTTTTCGGTATAATCAGAATATTGGCTCCGTACATCTCCAGCTTGTGTGTAATGTCGTGGGTCAGCACATCCACTAGGCTCACAAATGCCACAGTCGCCGAAACTCCGATAAGAAGTCCCAGCAGCACAAAACAAGCTTTCGCTTTTCTCCGTTTGAGATTCGAAAACGCGATGTGTCTAAGGGTCATCTTCTCCTCCTCTGCGAAAAGTCAAAATAGGACCTGCCTTCCAGGATGTCGTTCACTTCCAGAATCACCTGGTCGTCTTGCACCGTCCTCCGGAGGGGCGCCGGATTGCAGCCTCCTTTTTCCTCGTTGACCTTTACGGATACGAACCGTTTGCCGCAGTTGCGGCACACCATATAATCGCCTTCCTGATAATATCCTTTGCCGGAAGGCCAACACACGTCGCAGGCATCGAACGCGGCACGGATCACACCGTCGGAACTACGGACAATGAAGTACTTGATTGTGATTCCATCCGGAGTCCGATACGTGAAATGCCGCGCCTTTCCATCGGCGAATTGCTTTACCGGGTAAGTTACCGTTGGGTAGGATTTCGCTCCCGACGCCACAAGTTCCTCGATGGGTTTCGCTGAACTCCCGGCGGCCTGCAGTCCGGTCAAGTTCATCGAAACCAATGCGACCAGTGCTGAGATCGAGAGGATCCCGGCCGTAATGATCCACCTGGAAATACGTTTTCCCTGTTGCCAAGTCTCATTTCTCTGCTCGGCCATCCCTTCAGCTTTCTGGAGGATGTCCTTGGAAGTCCTTTGCGTTCGTCTCATGTCGTTCTCCTTAGTCTTGTCCGGTATTGCTGTGGGGGAGACAACGATGTCGTTTCGGGCGCCCTTGTCGTACCGCACTTAAGCTGAAGCGCCGACGGTTTGCTTTCCAAAAGAAGCAGGTCCGCGTCTCAGGCTTAATACCCGTCATGCAAACGGCGGTCGAACGAGGAGACCCGAAGCGTTCGGTTTTCTTCTTCGTCGAAGCGGCGCAGTTTCACCAGCGAAGACCCAACTTGCCGGGAGTCGCACGCCCCGCATCTCATCGCCGCTTTTCTCCGATTACAGCGCCGTCATTCAGTGCGCGCCTGGAGATCTTCGTTCAGGTTATGCAATGAGGGTGGGTTTAGCCGCCGTTGAAGGGAGGCGGCGAGATCAAATAAGCCATACACTATGTTGGATATAGAGGGGTTCGAAAGATGAAGGAGGGTCATTGGGCTTGAGGAAGACCAATATGGAAAGGGCCACATGAGGGAACCCGGATAGGGATGCCGCATTGGATGCATAAATTCCCGCATCGCCGGAGTGGCGCCAGGAAGAGGGGAATACGGCATCAACCGGAACCGTCTGATGAAAGGGTGATACGCAGGAACAATCCGTATACCGCATGGTGGGACAACATGGCGGCAGTGGTTCCTCCGCCGTTACGGGCCTGGGGCAACACGAGAACTCTTTCACCGAGCAGCAGGCGGCGGCGCAATCCATAGGAACCCCGTACGGGGCCGACCAAAGCAGAGTTACGAGAACGAGAATAACGGGTTTGTACACTGTTGATTCTTTCCGAATTTATTGACGTGATAAGACCAGAGTAATGGTCGTACAAGGCGATGTCAAGGTAACGGAACGGATTCCGTTCTACGCAAAGAGCTCTTCGGGAGAGAGACTCACTGGGCCAAACATAGATGCTTGAGGATGCGATTCGTCGATATCCTAAAGTAATTCATCAGGAAAATCCCAGGTTGCGGATGAATGATCGTGTTGGGAAACCGTACTCGCCGGACTCTCGGAAAACACAATACTGGCTGCACCGCTTCCTTTCTGGTATTGGGGGCATCTCCTGGTTTCAATACATTCCCGATGATTGGCCTTTTCCGGTTCTCGGTTTCTTATCCGCCCGGCGTCGTTGTGTTCGCATTAGGGGCTAAGATTGGGGGGCGGAGGCGTCATGCACCGGTTTCCGCCAAGGATTCGGAATCGGAGGATTCATTGCCGTCGCGTCGATCGATTCGGGTTTTTCTCCTTCCGATCCGCCACCTGTCCGAAGATTTCTATAGCGAGGATTACGGCTATGGCCAGCCCCACAACCAGGTAAAAATCGAGCATCCGATCCCCCCTGCAAGCGACTTCCTTGTCCGCCGAAAAGCCGGTTCATTCTTCCGAATTGAGGCCAACGGTAACTATAGTAAGCATACTACAATTTTTATCAAATTACCACGGCAGTGAAAAACGCGATCTGCTGTGCTGCGCTTCATCCTCCCTTTGCCCGCAATACGGCCTATCAACGGACTGATGAGCGGTTGCAGGCGATTGGGTCAAGGCATGGGGCGCACCCTGGGAAGATCTTCAGGTTGATGAAAGAGCCCGGCAACGCCGATTCTTCCTCGCTATCGGCTGCGCCGGCGCACGATACCGGATCCGGGATCTGGGAAAAAAGCGTTTGTCAGCATCCGGGAGCTACGTGTATATAGAAGGCATGCAGGAGAAGAGGAGGGGATATGTCGGCAACTAAGCAGTTTTCGGTGATCCTGAAAAACGAGCCGGGAGAACTGGCCAAGTTGTGTGAGATCTTGTTGGAAGAACACGTGAACATTCTGGCCATCAGCATCCAGAATGCCAAGAATTATCTCATGGAGCTGTTCCGGGCCCGCGAGGTGACCGGTCGCCGGATCACCGTGGCGGACCATTATCAGGGTATTCTACGGGAAACCTCGACGTACTCGGTGATACGGCTGATCGTAGATCAACCGGAAAAGGCCCGGGAAGCGTTTGAAAGGCACGACTATCCGGTGGACGCAACCGATGTACTCGTGTTGACGCTGAAAAACGAACCTGGTGTCCTGGGTTCCATGGCCAGGAGACTGTCCAAGCACCAGATCAATATCGATTATGTCTACGGGTCGGTTCAAGGCGGGGATAAGCAGTCCATATTTGTTTTTCACGTGCATGAAAAAGATTGGGAGCGGGCCAACGAGTTGTTCCATGAGATCGATTGATGGCGGAAAACACGGAACGGGACGGGTGCTTGACCTGCTCCGCCACACGCCGTTGGGACAGGAAGTACGAGCTCGGGGTTGGGTGCGGACCCGGCGGGATAGCAAGGCGGGGTTCTCCTTTCTGGAATTGAATGACGGATCGTGTATGGCGAATATCCAGGTGCTGGCGCCCCGTGCACTGGAGAATTACGAAACCGAGATTCTGCGGATCACGGCGGGTTCGAGCATAGAGGTGGAAGGCGTCATCGTGGAATCTCCCGGGGCCGGCCAGGATGTGGAATTGAGGGCAAACCGTCTGAAGGTTCTGGGATGGGCTGATCCCGAGAGGTATCCCCTTCAGAAGAAGCGCCATTCGTTGGAGTTTCTGCGAACCGTGGCTCACCTCCGTCCGCGGACGAATGCATTCGGAGCCATGGCCCGGGTCCGGAACTCCGCCGCCGACGTCATTCATCGATTCTTCCAGGAGCGAGGGTTCATTCAGTTGCATGCTCCCATTCTCACGGGCAACGATTGCGAGGGCGCCGGCGCCCAGTTTCAGGTGACGACCCTTGACTTCACCCAAGCCCAGGGTGGAAGGGAAATGGCGTATTCTGAGGACTTCTTCGGAAAGCCCGCGTATCTCACGGTGAGTGGGCAACTTGAGGCAGAGGCCTATGCCATGGCTCTAGGCAGGGTGTATACGTTCGGTCCCGCTTTTCGCGCCGAGAATTCGAACACTCCCAGGCACCTGGCCGAGTTCTGGATGGTGGAACCCGAAGTGGCGTTCTTTGATTTGGAAGACAACGCGGATCTGGCGGAGGAATTCTTGAAGAGTGTGGTCTGGGATGTATTGGAACGATCGGCGGAAGATTTGGATCTCTTCTGCCGATTCGTCGATGCGTCCCTCCCGAAAGCCTGGGCTCTCCTGGCGGAACAATCGTTCGAACGAATGACGTATACGGAAGCGCTGGCAAGGATTTCCAGGGCTCCTCGATCCTTCGAGGTGACACTGGATTGGGGGGCGGACCTTCAGGCGGAACATGAGCGCTACCTGGCGGAAGAACTGTGCGGCCGACCCGTGATCCTGACGGACTACCCCAAGGATCTCAAACCCTTTTACATGCGGGTGAACGAGGACGATAAGACGGTGGCGGCCATGGATATCCTGCTTCCTCGAGTGGGTGAAATCGTCGGGGGAAGCCAGAGGGAAGAGCGTTACGATATCCTGCTGGCGCGAATGAATGAGGCCGGTTTGGATGAGAACGAATATGAATGGTATCTGGATCTCCGACGATACGGGACAGCACCCCACTCGGGGTTCGGTCTGGGATTTGACCGTCTGCTGCAATTCGTCACCGGCATGGCCAACATCCGGGATGTCGTTCCGTTTCCCCGCACACCCCGCCAACTGGAGTTTTAGCACAAATGGTCAAATCATGGGTGGTTGAAGAAAGTCGACGCGATACTTCCTATCGCGTATTTCATCTTCGAACGGACTTGGCTCGGTCTCCGCTGTCGGGGCGTAAACATGAGTTTTACGTGATGGAATCCTGTCCCTGGGTCAATGTGATTCCGATTACTTCGGAAGGGGAGGTCATCTTCATACGCCAGTACCGTCATGGGATCCGTGAAGCCACTTTGGAGATACCGGGAGGTTTGGTTGACCCCGGCCTGACTCCGCGGGCGGCGGCCGAGAAAGAACTGATGGAGGAAACGGGGTATTCATCCTCGAATTGGGTTCCCATGGGGTGGGTTCATCCGAATCCGGCCATTATGAACAATCGGTGTTATACGTTTCTTGCCCGGCGTGTAATGCTCTCAGGGGTTCAGCGATTAGACGAAGCCGAAGATATCGACGTACTGTCCCGTCCCCTTTCCGAAGTGCCGGAACTTATCCGCAAGGGCGAGATTACCCATTCGCTGGTGGTTGTGGCTTTTTATCGTCTATTTTTCGAACTTGCCCAGCCGGGGGGGGTGGGGCGATTCCCTGTTAACGGGCTGAACGGGTTTGGCAGTTGAAAAACGCGATCGTCCGTGTTGCGCTTCATCCTGTCTGCCTGTGCGTCTCACGCAGACAGTCGTCCTTGCGGCGTACTGTATGTACGCCTGATTCTATAGGATTCGCGCGCCTTGCATCTCATCGTTTTTAAACAGCCTGCCCGAAACGCTGTTTTCCAACGGGCTGTTAAGAGTGACCCGCGCGAAGACTTGTTGAAGTTGTTGGACAGGTTTTCCCTATATTGCATATAATGACTGACAATCTCATTTCAACGGCCCGGTAAGAAAAACGGAGGCAGGCGGGCCGGAGAGGTATCAGGAGATGCAAGAGGTGTGAATCTTAACTGAACAGGCGGACATACGTGCGCCGAAGTGACCAGGGATGACGCAGGACACCTTAAGTCGCGTTCTCGGACAGCCTGCCAAGGTTACGGATTTCGTGTTCCATCCGACCGGCATTATGGATATCGACTGGCGGAAGGAATACACGCGGGAAGGACACCGTGTGACTCTGGCGGGCAGTTCTATTGTCATGCACTGCCACCATTACAACATCAATCTCCAGAAGATGTTGGAAGACACGTTGGGCGAGAGGGGCGTGGATTTGATGATCCGAGCGGCGGAGTCGGCTTCGCGAAACGGATTCGAGTCGCTGCTCCGTCATTATCCTCAGATTCGGACGGCCAAGTCCCGGATGGAGCTTGCCGAAACCATGTACCAAATCTGTGGGCTGGGTGTGCTCCATTTTCGGGAAGCCGAGCCTCAGTCCGCCGTGGTGGAATCTCTTTCCAGCCACCATGTTACCGGATGGTTGGCGAAGCATGGTCGAAGAGCTACGCCCGGGTGTCATTTCACACGGGGCTGGATCGCCGGGGTGCTTTCCGTATTGTTCCAACGCAAATACCTGGTTTCCGAAAAGGCGTGCAAGCTCGTCGACAGTCCCACCTGCTGCTTCATCGCGATCGAGGGATCTAATGGCGGTTGACGGAGCACGAATCATTCAGGCGGTTATGCGCCGAAGTCGCATACGGGACGCCAAGGGGATTATTCCTATCTTCGGGGTCTACCTTTCCCTGAACCAGGTGGAGTATTACAACCGCTTGTCTTTTGAGTTCGAAGGATCTTGGGATTCCCACAATTCCCACGAAGCGCGGGCTCTGTTGATCGAAGCGGCACAGGAGTGTGGCTACGCCACGTTTCAAGGAATCCGCACGTCCGTGGAATGGCAGCAATTGGTGGAGCCCATGGTGGAAACGGAGGAAGATCAGATTCATGCCTTCTCGGCCATTACGGTTGCGCTGGGGTGGGGAGACCTTTCCGTGGCCGAATTCATTCCCGAGGAGAAACTGGTCATTCGGGCGCGGAGCGGATACGAGGCCGAGGGATTCCTTCAACACTACGCCCATGCGGATACGGGGAAGTGTTTTATGCTGTGCGGCGTCACGGCGGCTTTCATGGATCTGATGTACGGGCCGGACTACCCGGACGGATGTTTTACCTACAAAGCCATGGAGACCCGGTGTCGCGCCATGGGAGACGACTATTGTGAGTTTGTTGCCCAACAGAGACGTGTCGAGCCTTAGGGAAGACGGCTCCGCTCCGGAGATTCCTTGCTGGGAGCAGCTAGGCTGCAAAGAGGAATTTTGTCCGGCTTACAAGAGCGATAAGGGTCCCTGCTGGATGATACCGCGGACCCACTGTCAGAGCCGTGTTCAGAATGATTTCGGTTCGAAATTGGATATGTGCCTGGCCTGTAAGGTATTTCGCCGAGAAGCCGATGGAGATCCCCTCGGGTGGAATCATTTTTTGGCGGAGCAGGTCCGCGCATATTGCTCGGATGTCCTGAAACATGCCTATCAGAGTGAGGAACGCTTTTTCCAGATTCTCGATCGACTCCCGGATGGATTGTTCACCACCGACAGTGAGTGGAAGATCACGTATATGAATCCCGCTGCCGAGACGATCATCGGGATCTCGGCTTACGACGCCGTGGGCATGTACTGCAAAGACGTCTTCAAGAATACCATCTGTGAGATGGAATGTGCGGTGAAACAGGCCGTGGTGACCGGCAGAAACATATATAATCGCGAGTACCGGATCCGCAACGCCTATGGCAACGAGATCCCCATCATTTGCAGTACCGCCGTGCTTCGAGGAGAGCATGGGGAGCCCATGGGGGGCATCGAGGTTTTCAAGGATATCACGGAAAAGAAGCGGCTGGAAGAAGAACGCATTGCATCGGAGCTGAAGTTCCGGCGCATTTTTCAGAATTCCCAGGATATGATTTACCTGGCCACGCCCGAAGGGGCCCTTCTGGATGTGAATCCTGCAGGCGTAAGCATTATGGGGTACCGGAACAAAGAAGATTTGCTCTCCGTCGGTTCCATGCGGAGATTATTCGTGAGCCCGGAAGATGCTGATAAATTCTGGGAGCTTATCCATAGGGATGGTTGGGTCAAGGATTTCGAGAGCGAACTTGTGTGTCGGGAAGGCTCCACGATTACCGTGCTGATCAACGGAAACGCGGTGTACGATTCCGAAGGCGATATCACCTTGGTCGAAGGTTCCATTAAAGACATCACCCAGCGAAAAGAGGCCGAGAGAAGTCTCCGGCAGCGAAACCGGGAGCTTCAACTGTTGAACAATATCGCCCTCACCATTAATTTGACCATGGATCTGGACTCGATATTGCAGTTCTCTCTGGAAAGCCTGCTCAGTATGCTAGGCATCGATACCGGAGCGGTTTTCCTTATCGACCGCGGGGCAGGGGGGGCTGTGCTCAGGGCTCAGGTGGGTCTCAGGGGTCAGCGGATAGGGGCGAGAACGGACGTCCAGTTCAAGGACGAACGGTTGATGCAGGCGCTCTTCGAGGAGAACATCACATTTGCACCGAAGCCCAGATTCCCCTCGTTCCAGGCGTTGATTCCCGCAGATCCAAGAGGAAACCGCAGAAACATGCACTGCTTCCTGATCACGGTCAAGAACAGGGCATCCGGTTTCTTTGCCCTCGAGATTCCGCCGGGGCGCGAGTTCCATGTCAAAGAAAAGAGCCTGATGGGATCCCTGGGCAACTTCCTGGGGGCCGCCATTGAAAATACGCGGTTGTTGGATGCACAGAAACGACACCGGGAAGACCTGCAGCGGCTCACCGGTGAGCTGTTTCAGAGCCAGGAACGGGAACGCAAGCGTATTGCCCGGGAACTTCATGACGAAGCGGGCCAAGCACTTACGGGAGTCAACTTCAGTCTGGAAACCGTCTTGCGGGGGATTCCCGAGAATCTTCCGGGTCTTCGGGCGGGGGTCCTGGAAGCGAAGAAGCAGTTGAGTCGTACCTACAATGAGATCCGTCGCCTGTCACACCGCCTGCATCCCGCAAGCCTCAGTGATCTGGGTTTGGAGCCGGCGCTGAGGCAATTGCTGGATCATATTTCCAAAAATTCGGGACTGAACGTGGCGTTCAACATGGTGGGTTTCGACTCGCGTCTCGACCCGGAAGTGGAAACGGTGCTCTATCGGTTTTCACAAGAAGCGCTTCAGAATACCCTGAAGCATTCAGGAGCCGAGAATTTCAGATTGTCGCTGATCCGGAGCTATCCCCACATCATCTTTGTGGCCGAGGATGACGGAGTGGGATTTGATCCGGAAAGCCTGGAGAGCAGCAAGATGAGCCTGGGATTGTTGGGCATGCGGGAACGCGCGGCCATGCTGAGCGGCACATTCGCCATCAAGACGGTCCCCGGCAGAGGCACGCGCATCCGCATTGAATTGCCCGGCAAGGAAATGTACGAGGATGAAGAAGAGTATTAGAATTCTGTTGGCGGATGATCACACCATCGTCCGGCAGGGGCTTGAAAAGCTGTTGGAGGGGCAAGAGGGATTTCATATTGTCGGAGAAGCATGCAACGGACGAGAGGCTTTGGAAATGGTCGCCAAGTTGAGGCCGGACGTGGTGCTCATGGATATAGCCATGCCGCTCCTGAACGGGATTGAGGCGACTCGGCAGATCAAGAAGCAATATCCCGAAGTCAAAATAGTCATTTTGTCCATGCACGCCCACGGCCACTATGTCAACGAACTGTTCGAGGCAGGGGTTTCGGGCTATCTCGTAAAGGAATCCACAGGAGATGATATTGTCCAGGCCATTCATGCGGCGATTCGGGGTGAGACTTTTTTGAGCCCGAACATCTCGAAGATGCTGGTGGATGATTACCTGGCCTTGAAGCGGAGTTTTTCGAAGGAGAATCTCTACAATACCCTATCCAACCGGGAACGTGAGGTTTTCCAGATGATTGCGGAAGGCCGAAGCACCAAGGAGATTTCCGAGATTCTGTATATCAGTCCCAGTACGGTAAAGACGCACCGGGCCAA
>Ga0209164_1005910_pt1 | contig 10239 bp, 5 predicted proteins | sample MTBNYHSulfiMetaG_FD_187458 | JGI IMG/M metagenome (GOLD analysis project Ga0209164, IMG submission 187458) | Enrichment culture microbial communities from rom New York Harbor, USA that are MTBE-degrading - MTBE-NYH (New York Harbor Sulfidogenic)... | ecosystem: Environmental > Aquatic > Marine >... | reverse complement strand
GGAATTAGACGAGCGGGTGGATATCGCACAACAGACCCTTGCCACCAGGGAGGAGTCCTATCGCATCACCAAGCGGCGATATGAGATGGGAACTGCGTCCAAGCTGGATGCGGTGGAGGCCGAAACATTGTTGAATCAGGCGCGGGCCGATCTCCCTGTATTGCAGCGCCAGCGGGACCAAACCCGTAATGTGTTGACGCTTCTGGTCGGCATACCGCTGGTCGATTCCGGGACTCAGCCTCTGTCCCAGATCGAATCAGGATTTGTGCGGGAGATATCCGCAGGACTCCCATCGGACCTGCTCCTTAACCGTCCGGATATCCTTGCGGCCGAGCATCGGTTGAAGGCGGCCAATGCCAATATCGGCGCGGCCCGGGCGGCCTTTTTCCCCCGCATTGTGCTCACCGGGGGCCTGGGCACTGCCAGCGCCGAATTGAGTGGTCTGTTTGGTGCAGGGAGCGGCTTCTGGAGTTTTGCTCCGAGTCTGACGCTCCCAATTTTCGAGGGCGGCCGCAATCTGGCCAACCTCGACGTGTCGGAGGCGCGGCGCAATCTGGCTGTGGCAGAATATGAGCGAACCATTCAGGGGGCCTTTCGCGAGGTAGCCGACGCCCTGGCCGACCGTCGCTGGCTCGCCGAGCAAATCGCTGCTCAACAGGCAACCGTGGCGGCCCAGGTAGAACGGGCACGTCTGGCCGGCTTGCGTTATCAGAGAGGCGTAGCGCCATTCCTTGAGTTCCTCGATGCCGAGCGCGACCGGTTTGTGGCCGAACAGGCGCTGGTGCAGGCACGACGGTCACTACTGTCCAGCAGCGTAACCCTCTATGCCGCTCTGGGAGGGGGAACTGTGCAGAAGGCGCAATAGGTCAAACGGCGTTGCGTGCGCCATAAAAGTAAAAGGATAGAAAGAGCGCCATGACCCAACAAAGGAAGAAATGGTTGATCAGAGTCGTAGCGGTGCTGATCCTAAGTGTGCTGGCTGTCGTCGTGTGGCAGAAATTTGCCGGGGAAGATGCCCTTAACGGTTTTGTCAGCGCCAATGGCCGCATCGAGGCGGTGGAAATCGACATTGCGGCCAAGACGGCTGGACGGGTGAAGGAACTTATGGCGCGGGAGGGCGACTTCGTCAGAGCCGGAGAGGTATTGGCCGTGATGGATACCGAGGTCCTTGAGGCGCAACATCGGCAGGCCGAGGCACAGTTGAGACAGGCGCGGAGCGCGGTTGAGACCGCGCGAAGCCAACTGGCCCAGCGCGAAAGTGAAAAAACGGCAGCCAAGGCGCTGGTTGTACAGCGCGAGGCCGAACTGGGTGTTGCCCGAAAGCGTGCAGGCCGCTCATCAATTCTGGCTTCTGAAGGCGCGACGTCGCAACAGGAGGCCGATGATGACAGTGCACGGGTTCACAGTGCCGATGCCGCGGTTAGTGCGGCCCGTGCCCAAGTGGCAGCCGCCAACGCGACCGTTGCGACGGCGCGCTCCGAGATTATTGGCGCACAGTCGGCAGTCGAGGCTGCGCAGGCAACCGTCGAACGCATCGAGGCAGATATAAAAGACAGCGCCCTCACGTCTCCCCGCGACGGGCGGGTGCAGTACCGCGTAGCTCAGGCCGGCGAGGTGCTTGCAGCCGGCGCACCGGTGCTGAACCTGGTGGATTTGAGTGATGTCTATATGACCTTTTTCCTGCCAACGGCTGCGGCAGGGCGGGTCGCCATCGGCACCGAGGTGCGGCTGGTGCTGGATGCGGCCCCGCAGTACGCAATTCCGGCGCGCGTGTCGTTCGTTGCCGATGTTGCCCAGTTCACGCCAAAAACCGTGGAGACCGCCAGTGAACGAGAAAAACTGATGTTCCGCATTCGGGCGCAGATTTCTGAGGATTTGCTCAAAAAGCATATTACCCAGGTCAAGACCGGACTGCCCGGCATGGCGTATGTACGGCTGGACCCCCAGGTCGAATGGCCGGCGCATCTGCAGGTAAGGCTGACGCCATGAGCGAGTATGCACCCGATGCCCATATGCCGGACGCGGGGCCTAGCAGCGAAGACTCGACCCTGGTGGTGCGCCTGTCGAATGTGAGCTTGCGCTACGGTAGGACGCAGGCGTTGGATGCGATCGACCTGGATGTACCGGCCGGGAAAATGGTCGGCATGATCGGCCCGGATGGAGTTGGCAAGTCCAGTCTGATGTCGCTGGTGGCAGGCGCCCGTGAAATACAGGATGGCCATGTGGAGACCCTGGGGGGCAACATGGCCGATGCGCAGCACCGCCGTGCCGTATGCCCGCATATCGCCTACATGCCGCAAGGACTGGGCAAGAATCTCTATCCTACCTTGTCGATTGAGGAAAACCTCCAGTTTTTCGGCCGGCTGTTCGGGCACGACGCAGCCGAGCGCCGGCGGCGCATCGACCAATTGACCGCCGCCACTGGTCTCCATCCCTTCCTGAAGCGTCCGGCGGGCAAACTATCAGGCGGTATGAAACAAAAACTCGGCCTGTGCTGCGCGCTGATCCACGATCCTGACCTCCTCATCCTTGACGAGCCGACTACCGGTGTTGATCCACTGGCGCGCAGCCAGTTCTGGGATCTGATCAACAGCATTCGCACCCAACGCGCCAGCATGAGCGTACTCGTCGCCACCGCGTACATGGACGAGGCCGAACGCTTTGACTGGCTGGTCGCGATGGATGCAGGCAGGATCCTTGCCACCGGCACGCCGCGCGAGCTGCATGAACGAACCGACACCGCATCACTGGAAGCCGCGTTCATCGCACTCCTCCCTGAAGAGAAGAAACGCGGCCACCGGGCTGTGGTGGTCCCGCCATTAGACGACAGCAGCGCCATTGACATCGCCATCGAGGCCCGTGATCTGACCATGCGCTTCGGCGCATTCACGGCGGTGGACCGCGTGAGCTTCCGGATCCGCCGCGGTGAGGTCTTCGGCTTCCTCGGCTCCAACGGCTGCGGGAAGTCCACCACCATGAAGATGCTGACCGGCCTGCTGCCGGCGAGCGAGGGCCAGGCCTGGCTGTTTGGCCATGAAGTTGACCCGCGCGATATCGCGACCCGCCGTCGCGTTGGCTACATGTCGCAGGCCTTTTCTCTGTACTCAGAGCTCACCGTGCATCAGAACCTGGTGCTCCACGCGCGTCTATTCAGCGTATCCGAAATGGAGATTCCGCCTCGTGTTAAGGAGATGGTTGCCCGTTTTGGCCTCGGCAGTGTACTCCATGTTTTGCCGGACAACCTGCCGTTGGGCATCCGCCAGCGCCTGTCACTGGCGGTGGCGATGGTTCACAAGCCGGAACTCCTGATCCTGGACGAACCGACCTCGGGCGTCGACCCGATCGCCCGCGATAACTTCTGGCAGTTGATGATCGACCTGGCGCGCAAAGATCAGGTCACCATCTTCATCTCCACCCACTTCATGAACGAGGCCGAGCGTTGCGACCGGATCTCGTTGATGCATGCCGGGCAGGTGCTGGCCAGCGACGCCCCGGCTGAGTTGGTGCGCAGGCGCGGCGTCACAACGCTGGAACAGGCCTTCATTGCCTATCTGGAGGATGCCGGCGCGCAAGGCGATCAGGCGAAACCACCCGCAGATGACACAATCGCTCATCCTCCCAAGACCGCGGGGATACCTCCCAATCCGTCACGCACAGCGAGGCAAGACCGGTTCAGTACGGCTCGCGCGTTCAGCTATACGCTCCGCGAGACGCTGGAACTACAGCGCGACCCTGTGCGGGGAACGCTGGCCCTGCTCGGCAGCATCATCCTGATGTTTATCATGGGCTACGGCATCACCATGGACGTGGAGCACCTCAGCTTCGCGGTTCTCGATCGCGACCAGACCACACTGAGCCAGAACTATGTGCTGAACCTGTCAGGTTCCCGCTATTTCGTCGAGCACCCACCCATCAGCGACTACGACGACCTCGACCGGCGCATGCGCAGTGGCGAACTTTCCCTGGCCATGGAGATCCCGCCCGGATTTGGGCGCGACGTAAAGCGCGGCGCGCCGGTCCAGATCGGCGCCTGGATTGACGGGGCCATGCCCTCCCGTGCCGAAACCGTGCAAGGCTATGTGCAGGGGATGCACCGGGGCTGGCTTATCGATGTGGCGAAACGCCGGCTCGGCCAAGACATCTCTGTCGGCGCCGCCGCCATCGAGACGCGCTTTCGTTACAACCCGGATGTGAAGAGCCTGCCGGCCATGGTGCCGGCGGTGATCCCGATCCTACTCCTGATGATTCCGGCCATGCTGACCGCACTGTCCGTGGTGCGTGAGAAGGAGCTGGGATCCATCATCAACCTCTATGTCACCCCGGTCACTCGAAGCGAGTTCCTGATCGGAAAGCAATTGCCCTACGTCGTCCTGGGAATGCTGAATTTTTTGCTGATGACGCTGCTGGCGGTTACCCTGTTCGGCGTCCCGGTGAAGGGGAGCTTCGCTACCCTGGCGCTGGCCGCATGGATTTTCGTCCTCTTTTCCACCGGCTTTGGCCTGTTCGCTTCCACCTTCACCCGAAGCCAGATTGCGGCGATGTTCGTGGCCATGATCGGCACCATGCTCCCGGCCATTCAGTTCGCCGGCCTCCTTAACCCGGTCTCTTCCCTGGAAGGCGCCGGAAAGCTGATCGGGCAGATCTATCCGGCCACCCACTTCCTCACCATCTCCCGTGGTGTGTTCAGCAAGGCCCTTACGCTGTCCGACCTCCACGCCTCATTCGGCTCGATGCTCCTGGCGGTCCCGGTAATCATCGCGCTGTCGATCGCCCTGCTGAAGAAACAGGAGACGTGACCATGGGCCGCACGTCCAATATCTACCGGCTGGGTGTGAAGGAACTGTGGAGCCTGATCCGCGATCCGATGATGCTGGTGCTGATCGCCTATAGCTTCACCGCGGCCATCTACATCGCTGCCACCGCCATGCCGGATTCCCTGCACAAGGCGGCGATTGCGATCGTGGATGAAGACCGATCCCCGCTGTCGCAGCGCATCGTATCGGCCTTTTATCCTCCACACTTTATGGCGCCGACGATACTATCACTGACACAGGTCGATCCGGGCATGGATGCCGGGCTGTTCACCTTCGCGCTCGACATTCCACCGAATTTCCAGCGTGACGTGCTGGCCGGGCGAAGTCCTGCGATACAGCTCAACGTAGACGCCACCCGGATGAGCCAGGCCTTCACCGGCAGCGGCTATATCCAGCAAATCGCCCTCGATGAAGTCAATGAGTTTGTGCGGAGCTACCGCGGGACCGCCACTCAGACGGTCGATCTTGCTTTGCGCGCGCGGTTCAATCCGGCCCTGACGCCGGCGTGGTTCGGTTCTCTGATGGAGATCATCAACGCCGTTACCATGTTGTCGATCATTCTCGCCGGGGCTGCCCTGATCCGTGAACGCGAGCATGGCACCGTCGAGCATCTGCTGGTGATGCCGGTGACCCCCGGCGAGATTATGCTCGCCAAAGTTTGGTCCATGGGCTTGGTGGTCTTGCTGGCAACGGCCTTTTCACTGCCTGTCATTGTCCAGGGCGCGCTGCACGTGCCCATCGAAGGCTCAACGCTCCTATTCCTATTCTGCGCGGCGCTGCACCTGTTTGCCACCACCTCGATGGGCATTTTTATGGCGACCCTGGCGCGATCCATGCCTCAGTTCGGCCTGTTGATGATGCTCACGCTCCTGCCGCTCCAGATGCTGTCGGGGGGCATGACGCCGCGTGAGAGCATGCCTGTGTTCGCCCAGAATGTGATGCTGGGCGCACCGACCACGCACTTTGTTTCCGCGGCCCAGGCGATCCTCTACCGTGGGGCCGGTCTTGATGTGGTATGGCCGCAATTCCTCGCTATCGTTGTGATCGGCATGGCGTTTTTCATCGTCGCCCTGACACGCTTTCGCAAAACCATAGGGACGATGGCATAAGTGAGAGGCAGTCTGTCACGTAGCATTTTGTGCCACCGGCAATTGGAGGAGTGATCATGTCCCGACTACTTTCGAGCCTTCGCTTTCAACTCATTGCAATCGTACTCCTTTCGGTCCTTCCGGCCATCGCGCTCGTGCTCTATTCCGGGTTCGAGGCGCGAAAAACCGCCGCCCTTCAAGCCCAGGAGAATACCAGAAGGCTCGTTGAGCTTGCTTCCTCGCATCAAGCGCGCATCATCAACGAATCGAGCCGCCTCCTCGCTCTTCTCGCGGAAAACCTCCTTTCACGCAGCGGGGATACGGACCAGTGCTCCGCATACCTTCGCGATTCACTCAAAAAACATCCTCAATATCTGAATCTTGGCGTCATCGGAGCCGATGGTAAAATCCTCTGCACTGCGATTCCCTTTGAGGACCACCCGGACTTCTTCGACAGGCGTTATTTTCAGAACGCACCCGATGGGGGCGGCCTTGCCATCGGCGCCTCTCAGTTTGAGCCCATCACGGGAAAGGCAGCAATCAACCTCGGCTACCCGCTCCATGATAAGAAAGGCCGCGTGAATGGAGTGGTGTTTGCATCAGTGGATTTGGCCTGGCTCAGCGATCTGGCTGCTTACCTTACGTTCCCTGATGGTGCGACGCTTACCGTAACCGATCGTGGAGGCGCCATCCTTGTTCGATATCCGGAGCCCGAGCGCTGGGTTGGTAAAGTTGTGCCGGATACAGGCGTCCTCAAGGCGGTTTTGGACAAAGAAGGCAAAGGCACGGTTGAAACCGAGGGGATAGATGGTGTTAGGCGCCTGTATGCCTTTACCCCTCTCGACGATTCCGCTCATTCAACCATCCTTTACACAGGCATTCCAACCAGCGCCGTCTATGCAGGGGCAAACCACTCATTGACCCGGAACCTCATCGCTCTTGGCCTGGTTACGGTCCTGGTGGTTGTAGCTGCTTACTTGTTTGGAGACCTTGTCGTGATGCGCAGGCTGAACGCCCTTATCGGAACCGCGCGGCGGCTTGCGGGCGGGGACCTCAGTGCACGAACCGGCATCCCATCCGGAAGCAGTGAGCTCAAACAGCTGGGAATTGCTTTCGACGCAATGGCGGCATCCCTGGAAAAGAAAGCCATGGAGCGAGATCAGATGGGGACGGCTCTTCGCAGGTCGGAAGCCAGATATCGGGCCCTCGTCGAACAGATTCCGGTGGTCACATACACGGCTGCGCTGGATGAAACACGCACAACCCTCTTTATCAGCCCTCAGGTTGAACGTCTTCTGGGGTTTGATCAGGACGTGTTTCATAAAGGTCGGGATGCCTGGAACAAGAGTCTCCATCGGGACGACAGCGAAAGAGTTCTCAAAGAGTTATCGCGCTGCAGGAAAGAAAACGATCGCTTTATCTGCGAATACCGCATGCTCACCTTCGACGGATATGTGAAGTGGATAAGGGATGAGGCCGTCATAGAACTGACTGATGCCGGGGAGCCTCTTCTTATACAGGGTGTGATGGCTGATATATCCGCGCAGAAGAAAGCCGAGGAGGACCTTTTGAGGGCACGCAACGACCTCGAAATGCGTGTTGCACAAAGGACTGAAGAGCTTGCCAAGGCGAATGAGAACTTGCGCGAGACCAGCGAAAAGCTGAAACTATTTGCCTGCTCCGTGGCGCATGATCTCAAGAGCCCGGCCATTGGCGCTTATGGGCTCACAAAGCTGCTCTTGAAGCAGTATGGGAATTCGCTCGATGAAAAGGGGGTGCAACACTGCATTCAGATCATGAAGGCTTCCGAGCATATTGTTGACCTTGCCGAGACGATAAATGTGTATATAGCGACAAAGGAGAATCCTTTAACGATTGAATCTGTGAAACTGGGCGAGATCCTGGAGGTGTTGAGGGAAGAATTCTCGTCGAGGCTCGTGACTGGCTCCATTGCCTGGTTGGAGCCTGAACCGGGAATAGAGGTAAGGGCCGACAGGGTCTCCCTTCTAAGGATGTTCAGAAACTATATCGACAATGCTCTCAAGTACGCTGGTGAACGATTGAGTGAGATAAGGATTGAATACCAGGAATCGGACAACTTCCACATTTTCTCTGTCAGCGATGACGGTCAGGGTGTGAGGAAAGAGGACGCAGAAAAGATTTTCGAGATGTTTCAGAGAAGCGGCAGATCGAGGGGAATTGAAGGCGCGGGGCTTGGGCTGTCCATAGTCAGAGAGATAGCGGAAAAGCATGGGGGGAGCGTATCGGTCCAAGCAGGCCCCAAAAAGGGTGTTACATTCAGGTGCTCGATTTCCAAAGATCTATAATCGGATGATCGGATTCACTCAACTCCCGGACGTTTCGCCTGGAATGTCCTCCGGGGTGTTCCTGCGCTGCCCTGGCATTCTTCATGATGAAAACTTGATTGAGGAACCAAGCCGCACATAAAGAATCCGGAATGAAAGGAACTATCCTGAATTGGTGAAGATGATCTACCATTTAAATATTCTGAGATTGATCTGGGCGGTATCTCTTGTGGCCCTTCTTGATCTTGTCCCTGCCATGGCCATGGCCGAAGAGCTCACGGCCAGAGACGCGCAGACCCTCACCCTTTATTTTGAAAACGACACCTTTTTCGGCACCGATTATCTGTACACCAACGGGGTGAGGCTGTCGTGGACATCGCCGGACCTGGAAACCTGCCGGGATACCTCCACCGTGGGCTCATGGGCCTATTCACTCATCGGATGGCTCCCCTTTACAAAAAACCCTGAATTCCAGCGCTCCGTATCCCTGTCTATCGGCCAGAACATGTATACCCCTCAGGACACCGAATCGGAACAATTGATTAAGGATGACCGCCCTTATGCGGGGGTATTGTATCTTGACATGCAGTTGATGGGCAAGAATGTGCATCAAATGAACACCTGGGAAATCATGTTGGGAATGGCCGGTCGGCACTCCTATGCCGAAGATGTTCAAAAGACCATTCATCGATGGAAAGGGGATGAAATCCCCCAAGGCTGGGACCATCAGATTGGGGATGAGCCGGTTTTAAACCTCTTTTTTGAACACAGAAGACGAATATTTCAATCCGGCGTCGGCAGGGGGTGGGGATTCGATCTCATACCCAATCTGGGCGCTGGTCTGGGAAATCTGTACATCGGTGCCCATGCCGGTGCACAGGTCCGGTTTGGGTGGAATCTCCCCAATGATTTCGGCACGAGCCTGATCCGACCGGGCTCCGATACCAACGCTCCAATCACTGACCAAGACCCCCGGTTCTTTCCACTGCTCCGCAGGTGGGGCATCCATGTCTTCATGGGGGTGGACGGACAATGCGTACTTCGAAATATGACCCTGGACGGCAACACCTTCCGGGACAGTCACAGCGTGGACAAAGAGCCCTTTGTAGGCACCCTTATGGCCGGCGTGGGACTTATCATCTACCGGTTCAAGCTCACCTTTATGCAGGTTTATCAAACCAAAGGGTTCAAGACTCAGAAAAATCACGAGAGATATGGCTCCATGACGCTCTCCTATACTTTCTGAATGCATTCGAAAAAGCCCGGGCCCATCCATCCTGGATTTCCTTCGTTTGCATGTTCCCATTTTACTGACCCTATTTGGTATAAATGGCCATCCTCCCCATATGGTCAGATCTCAATGGCCTCGCTTCGCTCACAGCGGTTCCGGGCATTTTCCCGCAGCTTACAAAAATGATATATTTTTACGTCGGAGTTCGATGATGCCTATGTTTACATTGACATCTGCCATGCTCTGTTTTAATGAATATCCAACGTCTAAAAAGGAATATGGAGGGGAAAACATGAAGGTCAAAAATTGGCTGATTTCCGGATGTCTGCTTTTCGCCATTTCCGTGTTTTTGTTTCCCGGATCCGGGCTCGCCGGAGGGAAAAAGGTCTACACCCTGGATGAGGCTGTAAAGGAGGCATTGGCCAATAACTGGAAACTCAAGGCAAAGGAGGAAAAGATTCAACAGGCGACCTACGCCAAAAACCAGGCCAGGGCCGAATTTCTGCCCAAATTGAGCACGTCATATGGTTATCTCAGGTATGGGTCGCTTCGGACGAGCGATATCCAGGGAAGGTCATATGAGGTTGGCAGCTTGAATAATTATGAATGGAGAGGGACCATCAAACAGCCTATCTTTACAGGCTTTGCCCTGATCAGCGCTTACAGGCTTGCCGAACTGGGCATCGACGAGTCCGACCTGCAGGTTGAATTGGAGAAACTGGACCTCGCCCTCAAGGTGAAAGGGGCCTACTTCAACATCCTTACCGCAGACATGGCCGTGGAAACCGCCCAGAAGGCCT
>Ga0209164_1005909_pt1 | contig 10239 bp, 9 predicted proteins | sample MTBNYHSulfiMetaG_FD_187458 | JGI IMG/M metagenome (GOLD analysis project Ga0209164, IMG submission 187458) | Enrichment culture microbial communities from rom New York Harbor, USA that are MTBE-degrading - MTBE-NYH (New York Harbor Sulfidogenic)... | ecosystem: Environmental > Aquatic > Marine >... | reverse complement strand
CCCGCTCTCCACGTGGGGCAGAAAGGCGTCCTGCTGGGCCTTGTTGAACCGATGGATCTCGTCGCAGAAGAGGATGGTCCGGCGGCCCGTGGCCCGCAGGCGCTCCCGGGCCTGGGCAATGATCTCCCTTACCTTCCCCACCCCTTCCGTCACCGCGGAGAAGGACTCGAATACGGCGTCGGTCCGGGAGGCCAGCAACCTGGCGAGGGTCGTCTTCCCGGATCCCGGTGGACCCCAGAAGATCATGCTGCCCACCTCCCCCCGGTCCAGCATGGCCCTGAGCACCCGCCCGGGGCCCAGGAGATGGGACTGACCGCGGAACTCCTCGATCGTCCTTGGGCGCATCCTCGCCGCCAGGGGCGCCTCCTCGGCCGAGGCCCCCACCGTACCCCCCGGGGCCCTTCCGTCTTCACCCTTGGACCCCATCCCGTCCGCTTCGGCGAAGAGCCCCAGCTCATCCCCGGACACCGGACTCATCCTTCCTCCGCTAGCCAACGCTCCACCTCCTCCACCAGGCGTTCCCGGCGGTTCAGGGACGGGTCCTCCAGTACCCTGTCCATGAGGGCGTCCAGGATCTCCCCGAAACGGGGCCCGGGCTTGAGGCCCAGGCCCACCAGGTCCCGCCCGTTCAGGGCCAGGTCCTCCATCCGCAACGGCGGATTTCGGCGGATCTCCATCCTGAGCCGGCGGAGGGTCTCCACAACGGGCCCCGGGTCCCTTCCGTTACGGTGGCGATCCAGCCGGGCTCCCGCCACCCAGAGGTGGGCGAGGGCGCGGAATCGTTCCGGGCCTGCTCGGTGAAGCCACCGCCGCAGCTCGGGGTCCGTAGCCTGCCGGGGCAGGGGCTCCAGCCCCCCTCCCAAGAGCCCGGCGACCTCCCTGACCTCGGCGTTGGAGAACCGCAGGCGGATCATGAGCGCCGCGGCCAGGTCCCGGCTCCGAGCATCCGTCACCTCCACCGGTTCCGAAGCTTCACCAGGGATCCCGAAACCCTGAAACAGGGCCGCAAGCCTGTGGAGGGGCCGGGACGGCGGGAGAAGATCCGCCATGAGGAGGGACCGGACCCAGAGGTCGTCACCCGTCTCACGGTGGCGGTACCCCCTAACGGCGGCGAGCTCGGGGTAGAGCACCTCCAACGCCCCCGATGCGCCGTAGAGGGCCATGGCCCCCGACGGGCGCGCGTCCTCCGTGAGGACCTTCATGAGCTCCTCCCGGACCCTCTCCGGCGAGAGCGCTCCGAGATGCTGCACCGCCCCGCAAAGCGCTTCCCAGGTCTCACCCTCGATGCGGAGACGGAACCGCCCCGAGAAGCGAAGGCCACGAAGGACCCGGAGGTAGTCCTCCCTGAACCGGTGACCGGGAATCCCCACGGTCCGCAGGAGGCCCGCCACCAGGTCCGCTCTCCCGCCGAAGGGATCCTGGAACTCCCCCCTCAGGGGGTGCCAGGCGATGGCGTTGACGGTGAAATCGCGGCGGGAGAGGTCTTCCAGGAGGGTGTCGGCGAACTCCACCACGGCGTGGCGGCCGAAGGTCTCCACATCCCGCCGGAAGGTGGTGACCTCCAGGAGCACGCCCTCCCGGGTCAGGACTCCCACGGTGCCGTGGGCAATCCCCACCGGGACGGTCCTGGGGAAGGTGCGGCGCACCACCTGGGGAGGAGCCCGGGTCGCCAGGTCCCAATCCCCGGAAGGGAGCCCCAGAAGCGTGTTCCGGAGAGCACCCCCCACGGCCCAGGTCTCGAACCCGGCGTCCTCCAGGGTCCTGGTCACCCAGCGGACGAATCCGGGAGCAACCGGTTTCCGGTCCATCACCCCACCAGGACGGAGCCTCCGTTGACGTTCAGGACCTCCCCCGTGATGTGCCTGGCCAGGCTCGAGCACAGGAAGACGATGGGCCCGGCGATGTCCTCCGGCGGCGGGATCCTGCCCACGGGGATGGAGCGGGTGACAGCTTCCCTACGCCCCTCTCCCAACGCCGGGTGCGCCATTTCCGTGTCGACCCAACCCGGGGCCACGCAGTTCACCGTGATGCCTCGCGGGGCCAGCTCCACGCAGAGCCCCTTGACCAGGGAGATGATGGCTCCCTTGCTCGCCGCGTAATCCCCGTGGAACGCTTCCCCGCGCTGCCCAGCGGTGGAGCTCACCAGCACGATCCTGCCGTCGTCCCTCATCCTCCGGGCCGCTTCCCGGGTCGTGTAGAAGACCGAGTCCAGGTTCTCCTGCATGGTGCGGCGCCAGTGAGCATCGGTCATCTCAATGATGGGGATCTCCTCGGGTGGCCAGATCCCTGCATTGCCCACGAAGATATCCAGGCCGTCGAACTCCTCGTCCGCCCGTTCGAATAGGCTCCGGGCCTGGGAGGGGTCGCCCAGCTCGCCGGCCTGGGCCCAGGCCCCTACCCCCCTACTCTCCAGCTCCTCCACGGTCCGGCGGGCTTCCTCCACGCGGCTCCGGAACCCGATTCCCACGGAGGCGCCGGCGTCGGCCAGCATGAGGGCCGTGGCCTTCCCGACACCTCGCGATCCACCCGTCACCACGGCCGTCTTCCCCCGAAGGTCCAGCAGTGTGTTTGTCCTCATGGCTCCTCTCGTGGCAGGCCCTAGTGAATGTCGTTCATGGTCACCATGGTTCCCCAGGCTCACGCGGGCATCCACTTGCCCCGAAGCTCCCGCTCGTGGGAACGCTCCGAAGCGAGGATCTCCCGGAGAAGATCCCTGGTCGCGGGGTCCAGACCTCCCGCCTCGAGAGCCCCCTCGTACCATTGGACCTCGTCCCGCTCCCCCCGCCGCGCCAGAGCCTCCCACCCGTCCAGCTCCAGCCCCCCCCCGCCGAACCTCGACGGCTCCACCGATGCGACCTCCGGAGCACCGGGACCCTCCGGTGGCTTTCCTCCCAACTCCAGGATCCTGGCGAAGAGCCGGGCCAGATGGTGCTGCTCGTCGGCGAGGAGCGCGTTCAGGCGCTCCGCCGACTCCGGGTCCTCCCGGGCCTCAGCCTCGGCCGAAAGCTCCCGGTAGAACGCCACCCTGCGTTTCTCCCGAAGCAGGGCTTCCCCCAGCACAGCGAGGGCACCGGTCGTCACCGGTCCTCGCCCGGACCATTGCCGGCGCATCGCTCTTCCACCAGCTCGCAGATGATGTGGCCCAGGGCCAGGTGGAGCTCCTGAGCCCTTGCGATGGACCGGGTCGGGATCACCACGGCGCGGTCGACCCGGCCGGCCAGGGCTCCCCCTCCCCTCGCGAGAAGCGCCACCGTCCGGACGCCCATGGCACGGGCGGTCTCGGCGGCCCGGAGGAGGTTCTCGGACTCCCCGCTGGTGGAATGAAGGAAGAGGATGTCGCCGGCGCTTCCCAGGGCCTCGATCTGCCGGGAGAAGATGGTTTCGAAGCCGAAGTCGTTTGCGCCGGCCGTCAGGACCGAGGTATCGGTGGTGAGGGCGAGCGCGGGAAGGGCACGGCGGTTTCGGAGGAATCGGACAACGTACTCGGCCGCCAGGTGCTGGGCATCGGCAGCCGATCCCCCGTTTCCGCAGAAGAAGAGCCGGCCGCCCGCCTCCAGCGCCTCCCAGACCTCCGTCGCCAGCTCCTCCACCGCCGGAGCCAGGGTGCGGGCCACTTCACCCGCCAGATCGCTCAGCTCCCCCAGGTGACGCTGGACCGCCTTTTCTTCGGCCATGGCGGGGCCCCCTCCTCTCTGCTAACGGAAAAACGAACGCAGCTTATCCCAGAACCCTCGCTCGACAACCAGAGGCGGCGCGGGAACCGGCTCCTGGCCGCGAAGAAGACGAAAGGTATTCACGCGGGCGAGGACATCGAACTGCTCCTCCCCACCCAGCTCGGTCATGACGTCCCTTGCCCCCTCCAGGTCCAGCGAAGCCTGGGGTCTCCCGTGGAAATCGGAGGAGAACAGGTCCACCCACCCCCGTTCCAGGAGCGTGAACGCCCGCTGCTGAGGGACCTCGCCGTACCTTCCCACGAGGGATCCATAGTTGACCTGCAGGAACGCGCCTGCCCGCCTCCAGTCGCCCGCCAAGGCGAGGTCCTCCAATCCCCTGTAGCGTTCGGGATGAGCGAGGACCGGAGCGGCGCCCACCTCTTTCAACCGGCCCAGAACCCGGAGAGTGCCGGGAGGGACCCCCAACCATGGCCACTCCACCAGAACGAAGCGGGTGCCCGCCAAGTGCAAGCGGATCTCGCTGAGGTCAGGGTCAGGAACGTCCAGCATGACCTCATGGCCGCGCTGCAGCTCCAGGTCGGGGAACTGGGATCCGGCACTCTCCACGAGAGGAAACCAGCTCCTGTCCATCTCCTCGAGCCGTTCCTCCAGACCCTGGGGATCCTGGGTCAGGCTCCCATCCAGGTGGGGAGTCGTGACGATCTTCCGCACCCCGGCCTCATACATCCGGCCGACCCCCTCCAGGGCCTCCTGAAGCGTCCTGGACCCGTCGTCCACTCCCGGGACCAGATGGCTGTGCAGGTCGGTGAGTCCCTCAGGGTCGTGATTCATGGCTCAAGGACAGCTCCCACCCCGTCGAGGAGCGCCTGCAGGCCGGATCCCACATCCGCCTCCCGAGCCATGGCCTCGCAGGCCCAGGTCAGAAAGGCGTCGGCCACCAGGAGGTCGAACGCAGAGCTCCTGACACGTCCCGGGCGGTCCAGGGCCCGGCGAAGCGCACCTTCACCTCGAGCGGCCAGGCCGAGGGGGTCCAGCCTTCCTTCGCCGGCCCGGAGGAGGTAGGGTCGGAATTGAACCGGAACCCCGGGGATCCGGGACTCGAGCCAATCCTCGAGGGAGCTCTCGCTAGTCACCATTCCCCTCGCCCGCCCTGGCCGGCTCGGGGAGCCCGCTGGTCAAGGATCTCAAGATCCCGGCCCCCGCCCGCAGGGCCCCGTCCAGGCCGGAGGGGTCACCGACTCCAGCCTGGGCCATGTGGGGCCGCCCCCCACCCTTGCCGTTCACTCGCCGGGCCACCTCCTTGATGATGGAATCCGCCCTGATTCCTTCCCGGATCAGGCCATCCGACACGAAGACGAAGAGAGAGGGTTTCCCTTCGGGCAGCTCCGCAGCCACCACGGCGACCCGCCGGGGAGCGCCGGCCCGGTATCCGTCCCCCCAGTCCCGGACATCGTCGGCGCTGCGGGCCTCGAGGCGCACGGCCCGGTACTGGATAGGCCCCCCGGAGCCTGGCACGATCTCGTCGGAGAGCACCTCCTCCCCACCGCCACCACCCTTCCGCAGGCCCGCCAACATCTTCTCCAGCTCGTCCCGCTCCCGAAGGAGCTGGGTGACCCTGCCCAGGGCATTCTCGGGCCGGGCCTTCAGGAGTCCCGCCACCTCCTCCAGGCGATGTTCCAACTCCCGGAGATGCCGGAAGGCGGCGGGACCCGTGACCGCCTCGATGCGACGGACTCCGGCGGCCACTCCTGTTTCTGCGACGATCCGGAACAGGCCTATCTCCCCGCTGTGACGGCAGTGCGTGCCCCCACAGAGCTCACGGCTTACGCCCGGGATCTCCACCATCCGAACGGTGTCGCCGTACTTCTCCCCGAAGAGGGCCATGGCTCCCCGGGCCACGGCCTCCGGGTAAGCGAGAAAGTGGACGAGAACGGGATGGTCAGCCCAGATCTCCCGGTTCACGATCTCCTCCACCCTCTCCCGCTCCTCAGCGGTCAAGGGAGCCGTGTGGGCAAAGTCGAAGCGGAGGCGTTCAGGCGTCACCAGGGAGCCTCGCTGCACGACATGCCCTCCCAGGACCTCTCGCAGGGCGGCGTGGAGGAGGTGCGTGGCGGTGTGGTTCCGCTCCGTGTCGTGCCTCTCTTCCCCCGCCACCTCGGCGCGGACCCGCAGCGGCGGTTCCGGATTCGCCGGGAAAACGCCCTCGGTGACGGGCCCCGCCACCACAGCCTTCCCTTGAATCCGCCGGAGCTCCTTGACGTCCATGGCCCAGCCGTCTCCCAACACCCGGCCCCCGTCCGAGACCTGGCCGCCGGATTCCACGTAGAACGGGTTTTCCCGGAGTTGGAGGGCGGGCCAGTTCTGGTCCGTCCTGAGTGCCAGGACCTCCGTCTCTACGGATCGGGCCCCGTACCCGACGAACTCCTGAGGATCCCGGGAGAGGACGGTCCAACCTTCCAGCGTCTCGTCATCCGTCACCGCCAGGCCGGCCTGCGCCCGGTCGGCCCGGCTCCTTTCCCGCTGTGCCTCCAGTTCGGCCTGGAACTCCTCCACCCCCACCTTGTACCCCCGCTCCCGGGCCATGAGCTCCGTGAGGTCCAGGGGGAAACCGAAGGTGTCGTAGAGGCGGAAGGCCTCACTCCCGGGCAGGACGAGGAGGGCATCCCCCTCCCCCTCTCCCGATGGGGCCCCACCCGGGCGGACCGGGGCCAGCTCATCGAACCGGGCCATCCCCCCGGCGATCGTGGTGAGAAAGCGCTCCTCTTCCGCCCGGGCGGTCTTCAGGAGGTGCTCCCTGCGGCTCCGGAGCTCCGGGTAGGCGTCGCCCATCTCCTGCACCACGGAATCCACCACTTCCGTCAAGGTTGGCTCGCGCCGACCCAGCATCCACGCGTGGCGCACCGCCCTTCGAAGGATCCTCCGGAGGACGTATCCTCTTCCCTCGTTGGAGGGGAATACCCCGTCCGCCAGGAGAAAGGCCACCGCGCGAGCGTGGTCCGCCAGGACCCTGTAGCTGGTCCCCTCCTTCGAATCCGCGTCGTAGGGTCGGCCCACGACCTCTCCAACCCGGGCGAGCAGAGGAAGGAAGAGATCCGTGTGGTAGTTGGAGCCCACGCCCTGGAGGACGGCGGCGATCCGCTCCAGCCCGGCTCCGGTGTCGATGGAGGGGGCCGGCAGGGGGTTGAGTGTCCCCGCCGCATCCCGCTCGTATTGCATGAAGACCAGGTTCCAGAGCTCCAGGAATACCCCGGCCTCCCCCAGCTCCTCGAACCGTTCCACCGTGAGGGAGCCTTCCCTTGCCTCTCTGGGCCGGGTGTCGTAATGGACCTCGGAACAGGGTCCGCAAGGGCCCGTGTCGGCCATCTGCCAGAAGTTGTCCTTGTCCCCCAGACGGTAGATCCGATCGGGTGGGAGACCCACGACCTCCTCCCAGAGCCCGGCTGCCTCGTCATCGGAGTAGTGGACCGTGGCGTACATCCGGTCCGGGTCCAGTCCCAGCTCCTCCGTCAGGAAATCCCACGCGTAACGGATGGCGTCCCGCTTGAAGTAATCCCCAAAGGAGAAGTTCCCAAGCATTTCGAAGAAGGTATGATGCCGAGCGGTTCGGCCTACTTCCTCAAGATCGTTGTGCTTTCCACCCGCCCTCACGCACTTCTGGGAGGTGACGGCCCGGACGTAATCCCTCTCCTCGGATCCGAGGAAGAGCTTCTTGAACTGGACCATCCCGGCGTTGGTGAACAGAAGGGTGGGGTCATCTCCTGGAACGAGGGAGGAGCTCGGCACGATCCGATGATCTCGCTCCGCAAAGAACTCCAGGAATCGCTTTCGGATCTCGTTGGCTCTCATGCCGGCCTTCAGACGCTGATGAAGGGAAAGGAAAAGACCCGGCCCGCGGACGAACCGGGGCCGGAGCCCATTTGAAGCTTGCAGTATAACGCAGGCTCCGGGGACTCCTCAACACGAGGATCTGGCACGTCCCGTCCAAGGATACCCTTCGGAAGCTCCTCCTGCCGTGCCCTCCGGGAAGTGTCAGTCCTCCTCCATCTCCAGCTCGCCGCCCCCGCCACCTCCGCTCACACCAGGGATCCCAAGGGCCGCCACCAACCGCTCCTCAAGCTCCGAAGCGATGTCGGGGTTTTCCTTGAGGAACACCTTGGCGTTCTCCTTTCCCTGGCCCATCCGAAGGTCGCCGTAGGAAAACCAGGAGCCGGACTTGTTGACGACCTGGTGCTCCACCCCCAGGTCGATGAGCAGGCCCAGATGGCTGATCCCTTCGTTGTAGAGGATGTCGAACTCCGCCTGCTTGAACGGGGGCGCGCACTTGTTCTTCACGACCTTGACCCGGGTCCGGTTCCCCACCATGTCCTGGCCATCCTTGATGGCCCCGATCCGGCGGATGTCCAGGCGGAGGGATGCGTAGAACTTGAGGGCCCTGCCGCCGGTGGTGGTCTCGGGGTTCCCGAACATGACCCCGATCTTCTCCCGGATCTGGTTGGTGAAGACGACCGCTGTGTGGGACCGGTTCACCGCACCTGTGAGCTTTCGGAGTGCCTGGCTCATGAGGCGCGCCTGGAGTCCCACGTGGGAGTCCCCCATCTCCCCCTCGATCTCCGCTCTCGGCACCAGCGCCGCCACCGAGTCGATCACCACCACGTCCACGGCATTGCTCCGGATGAGAACCTCGGCGATCTCCAGGGCCTGCTCTCCCGTGTCGGGCTGGGAGACCAGGAGATTGTCCACATCCACCCCCAGCTTCCGGGCATACTGGATGTCCACCGCGTGCTCGGCGTCCACGAAAGCCGCGATCCCGCCCCCCCGTTGGGCGTTGGCGATGACGTGGAGGCAGAGCGTGGTCTTCCCGCTGGACTCGGGGCCGTAGATCTCCGTGATCCGGCCTCGGGGTATTCCCCCTACACCCGTTGCAGCGTCCAGGTTCAGGGCCCCGGTCGAGATCCCTTCGATGGGGACCTGCGCCCCGTCCAGCCCCATGCGCATGATAGCACCCTTGCCGTGGGATCTCTCGATCTGGCTGATGGCCATCTGGAGTGCCTTCTCCTTCTGATCCCTGGTCTCCGCCGTGGACATCTGCTCATCTCCTTGGGGTACGAGACTGCGCCGGTGGGGGCGATCCGCTACCTTCGGTCGGGTTCCGGAGCGCCGGCCGTCTCCGGCTCCGGGCTTCAAGCTACACGACCCGAAGAGAAAGCGAAAGTCCCCAGATTTCCCCTCAAGCTACCGGGTGCCATGGGACTGGAACATGCCCTGTTGAGCCGCCAGGGGGAACCCCGGGCGGCGTCTGAGGGTTCCGGCGGCTGGGAGGGCGTTCTCGAACCCTGGAACGCCACGATGGTGGATCTGTTCATGGGGAGGCGCAAGGATCGGATGGCCATTACCGTGTGTGCTGCCGCAGGGCCGCTGCCCGGGGCCGGGAGACCCTTCGAGGAGGTCCGGCGGTGGCCGTCCTGAGCGCTCGCGGGCGCGGGATCGTCAAGCTGGCGATCTTCGCAGCGGTGGTCGGAGGCGGTGTGCTGCTCGTCCGGATGACTCCCGCCGGAGAGTTCCTCACCAGGGAGGGCGTTGTCAGGGGCGTGGACCTGCTTCGGGCCTCGGCGTGGGCTCCCCTGGTCTTCGTCCCGCTGTACGCAGGCGCCGTGGCCCTTGCCATGCCGGGGACGATCATGACCCTGGCCGGGGGAGCGGTGTTCGGGCTCTGGTGGGGCACGGCCTTCAACTGGATGGGGGCCGTACTGGGCGCCAATCTGGCCTATGCCCTGGCGAGGTTCCTGGGGAGGGAGGGGATCGCGAATCTGCTGGGAGGGAGAACCCAGGGCTGGGGAGGGATGGAACGCCTGGACCGGGCGGTCCGGACCCACGGTTTTCGGGGGATGCTGACCCTCCGTCTGATCCCTCTGGTCCCGTTCAACGCCCTCAATTTCGGGGGGGGGCTCGTGGGCATGGCCTGGCCGGCCTACGCATTGGCCACGGCCATCGGCATCCTCCCCGGCACCTTCATCTACACCATGTTCGCTGATGCCCTGCTCCAGGGATCCACCGAGGCGTCCAGGGACGCGTTCATCCGGATGGGGGTTTCCGGGACTCTCCTGATCGTCTTGAGCTTCCTCCCCGTGATCCTCAAGAAGCTCAAGGCGCAGGCGCCCTCGACCGCCCCCTCAGGAGGAGGGGACTTCGCCTGACGCTTCCTTCTTCACCAGCACCTTGTCCACTCGGCTCCCGTCCATGTCCACGATCTCCAGGCGGAGCCCTCTCCAGCGCGCCACCGCTGCCGGCCGGGGCTCCCCGTCCAGGTGGGCCACCATGAACGCATGAAGGGTGGGGAACTCCCGCCGGGACTCCTCCTGGCGCCGGAAGATCTGCAGGAACTCCTGGAAGGGAAGGAGCCCGTCCACCAGCCAGGAGCCGTCGGCCCGCACCACCACCCCAGGAATCAAGGCCTCCCGGGTCTCGGGAAGATCCCCCACGATGCCCTCCAGCACGTCGTACAGGGTGACGATCCCCTGAACCTTGCCGTCATCGCCGGTCACGAGCGCCATGTGCACGTGGGACC
>Ga0209164_1005906_pt1 | contig 10243 bp, 12 predicted proteins | sample MTBNYHSulfiMetaG_FD_187458 | JGI IMG/M metagenome (GOLD analysis project Ga0209164, IMG submission 187458) | Enrichment culture microbial communities from rom New York Harbor, USA that are MTBE-degrading - MTBE-NYH (New York Harbor Sulfidogenic)... | ecosystem: Environmental > Aquatic > Marine >... | reverse complement strand
CAGAAATTCGATGCCGCCGGCGGTAAAGCAAAAGCGCGCGGCATCGGACGCGGGCAGTGCCATGGGCGCCTCCGATGGGGGTAGCGATATACAGGTTTTACTTCCGGTCATCCCGACAGGCCGCGGGTGCGGCGCGGATGATGCTTCTCCTCGAGGCAGGGCAGATCCGATGACGATCTGCAGCCGTTCCGAATGTGAGGAAATTTTGAATGATTGAATCGACGCGCAGTATGCCTGGACGCAAGAGGGTTGTCAACCACCTGGTCGTTTTCCTAGCCATTCTAACTGAATGTCATTCATTAAACCCGGCCCGGGTGGGACAGGTGGCCGATGCCACACGCCAAGCGGTCAAGAGCCAGTAAAATGCACGGCGGGCGGCCCAGAAACTCGCTGCGCTCAAACAGTCTGGGCCGCTTGTCCGCCGTTTGCATTTAACTGGCTCTAAGACCGCAGGCTCACGTGGCCCTGGCCACCTGTCCCACCCGGGCCTGACATAACCGTTGCCATACGATTTTTTTATCATACACCTTCTGGAATGCAGGCCCTTCAGGGTGAATCACATTCAGTTAGAACTGCTGTCGTTTTTCCTTTGAATCAAGCAAGGAAGCGCGGAGGGCCGAGGGGTTGGGTTTCGGCACCAAATCCAATCAGTACGCCAGCCGAACCAGCACAATCCCCAACATGGCGAGGGGATAATAACTGGCCTTGTTGAACAAGGCCATGGCCAACTCTCGTTGCTGGCGTTCGGCCAGCAGCTGGGCCGGATGAAGCAGGAGCAGCACGTTGACGGCTACCACCACGATCATGGGCAGGATGCCGAAGGTGAGCGGTGAGACCCACAACAGGACGATGTTGAGAAAAAGCGCGGCCGTCAAACAGGCCACGATGACCAGCGTGGCCTTTTGCAAGCCGAGGCGCACGGGGATGGTCTGCGCCTTGAAGTGACGGTCTTCTTCGATGTCGGTCCAGTCGTTGGGAATGTTCTGGCCGCCGATTTCCCAGGCAAACATCCATGTGAAGAGGGCCAGCAGGAAGAAGGGCGATGGCGAAGGATCGACGGCAAAGACCGCGGCCACGGAGCCGAGTGTTTTGACGGCGCCGTTGATCAGGGCGCGCAACGGCGTCACCCGCCAGAGTTTGCAGTAAAGGCCTTCGAGCAGACATCCGGCCAGGAAAATATAGAGGCACACCGGGTTGAGCCAGTAGGCGCCGGCCAGGGCGAGGACCGCCCAACCCACGGCCCATGCCAGGCCGGCTTTGAAACTCAGGGCACCTTTGGCCATGGGATGGCGCATCATCACTCCGTCGAGGTAGTTTTCACCGTCGCTGTAGCCGCCGATGTCGACTTTTTGCCGGTCGGTTCGCAGGTCGACCAGGTCGTTGAGCGCGTAAACCGCCGTGTATCCGGCAAATACCGTAATGATCCCCACCAGCGTCACCTGGATCGGCGGGAACTGGCCCAGGCAAAGGAGAGCCGCCAGTGCCGGTGCGGCCATGTCGATGATGCCGTGAGGGGTGCGGGACAGGGCCAGATAGAGTTTGAGACGATCTTGGAATGTCTGCGTCATGGGTGCGTCAGGTCCTTTTTTGAGATCCAAGCACGCATACCGAAATTCATGGCAATAGTAAATACCGTCAATGGTTCAAGATCCAATTCAATGACAGCTAAGCGAGCGCGGTCCAGGCGTCGGCGAACAGCACGACCGCCATGCCGATCATGACGAGACCGGCGATCAATTCGGTTTGTATTTGATAACGCCGCAGCAGACGGGTCAGGCCGGTGCCGAGGAGCAGGAGGCTGGGCAGGGTCCCCATGCCGAAACTGCCGGCCAGGGTGGCCCCGGTAATAAAACTCTCGGCGGCCAGGCACCGGGAGAAGGCCCCGTAGGAGAGGCCGCAGGGCAGCAGGCCGAGCATCAATCCCATGCCGAAGAGCCAAAGCGCGTTGCGGCGGTCCAAGGTGAGCCGCATCAGGGCCTGGTACCCGGGAATCCGCTGGGGGGATGCCTTGGCCATCCATGCGGGTTCATGGATCAGGCCGATTCGACCCAGACCCATGAAAAACAGGCAGATCGCGGCAAATACAGAGATGGCGATTTGCATGCGCGTCGTCCAGGCCAGGGCCGCCTGGGGGGCGCCGCCGGCCAATCGGACCAGGCCCTGGTTGACCCCTCCCATGAGGGCACCGACCGCGCTGTAAGTCAGCAGGCGCCCGAGGTGATAGATGATGTGGGCGGACCAGCGGCCATATCGGCCGGGCAGGGCAATGATCAGCGGCCCGCACATGCCGATGCAATGGCCCGATCCCAGCAGTCCCAGCAGAAACATGGAAAGATGATCGACACCGCTATCCAAGGTTGGGTTGCTCCTCATGAGATGAACGAAGTTGTTTATATAGACCAAAAAAGGACCGATGGCCAACGGCGAGAGTCGGGTCCTTGCGCGGCAGTTCTAACTGAATGTGATTCACCTTGAAGAGCATGCCTTTCAACAGCTTTTTTTGATATAAAAATTCGCATCGCAACGGACGTGGCAGGCGTGGGTGGGGCAGGTCGCCAGGGCCACGTGAGCCATGCGGGTTAGTGCCAGTTTAATGCAAACGGCGGATAAGCGGACCAGATTGTTTGAGCGCAGCGAGTTTCTGGGCCGCCCGCCGTGCATTTTACTGGCACTTGACCGCTTGGCGTGTGGCATCGGCCACCTGTTCCATCCACGCAGGGTTTAATGAATACCGTTCAGTTAGAATCACCGGGTTCTTACGGGCTTGGCTGTTAGCAACAAATAGATTTGTCCGGTGTTATAGCAAATAAACTGTCCGCTTTGAGGGGCCCCGGGGTAGGGGAGGCAATCCGTGGAGGGCGTAGCCCGGAACGGATTGCCTCCCCTACCCCGGGGGGGCCGTCGCGGCGGACTTACGCTACAGCCCTCATTCTTGGCTCTATTAAGACACCTTTCGCTGTAAAACACGCCAGGCATCGCGGACCATGGAAAATGGCCAGATGACCATCCGGGTAGCAGTGTACCCGAACCTTAACCTTCACGTAATGAAGCCTGGCGCGATCCTTCGGGATCTGCAGTTTGATCCCTTCAAATGATACACAGTTGTCGTTGCCTACCACCCGCTCATGCTGCTCGCATAAAATGTCTGAAAGATCTCGGCCTGCATAGGGCACAAAGGCCGATCCTTCTTCCATCGCCGGTTGCATAAATTCGGCGTTAAATGCCGGCATGTATACTTGCTGGACATATTCGTTGGCTGCCGCCATGCTCGTAATCCCTGCTGCCTCCAGCTCTTTAGGGAGGCGATCCTGGTGGGTGCGAAACATGCGCTCGCTTCTGCCACGCGCCTCCGGTGAATAGGCCGCGATCATCTCGATCCCAAGCTGGCGCATGGCGCGACCAAATTGCGTCGGGTTGTTTTTGTCCACCTTGCCGCCCGCTTCCCGCGTGTACCAGTAATGACTGCCCCGATCGGTGTAAAACGAAGAAAATAGCCCGCGCGCCTCAATCACCTCCTGGACTCCTTGAAAACTCGATGCCGTGCCTTCCTCGTCTACAAAAAACATCGAGTAATGCTCATTAGTGGCATCATCCATGGTCACAATCAGATCCCAGTTCACACCAGGCACCCATTGATGGGGGCTGCCATCTTGATGCAACATCATCCCTGGCCACGGCGCACGGTCTCGCCTCTTGCGGTGCTTGCCCTTGCCTTTGCTCTTGGCTATCAAGCCCGCCTCTTGCAGACGACTCTTGACCCATGTGTAGCTGCGTTTGCCGCCATCTCGCCGATACCAGGAAAAATAGTGCTTTGCACTCCAGCCCATGTGCCGCCGACGGTAACGCTCGGTCACCTGCATCACTTCATCCACCGGCGCCCGTCGATGCGAAGCCTGGGCAAGGCGCTTGTCTATCAGGCCCTGGATTCCATCATCTTCGTAACGATTGATCTGTCGCCGAAAGGTGCGCTCGCAGACTCCAAGCAGCCGCGCGGCCTCCTCTTGCGTCAATCGCCCCCCCTGCCAACCTCCATACGCTTCCTCAAACCGCATTATCCGCACCTCCTGTAACACCTGCGTCCGTCTCATCGGGCACCTCCATGGTGCCCCTTCTTAAACCGGACAATTCATGTGCTACAACTGCGGACATTCTATGTGCTCCCTACAGTTCTTACGGGCTTGGCTTGAAGGCTCCGTCAAAAACAGTTAAGGTGAATGGGCGATGAAACGACCCGCCTAAGGCCAACTTCGCTGGTTTCAAATGTTTCTAGTCGTTCGAATGGCTTTTTTTATCCTTAGAAAGGAGAATCATGTTGAAACGACACTTCTTTTTTATCGGCGCGTGTTGGGTTGCACTTTTTTGGGCCGTCACCGCCGGGTTGGCGGCCGATCCGGATGGTCAGGCGGGTACAGCCAATGGCCAGGGGCCCCATGCGGCGCTCAAGTCACTGGATGAAAGCGGCCGGATGCAGATCAGCGCGCAAGACCGCTGCCCGTTGTGCGGGATGTTTCCGGCCAAGCGTCCCAAGAGCGCTGCGGCCATGGTGTTGAAAGACGGCCGAACCTTTTATTTTTGTGCCAACGGCTGCCTCTTGCGCGCCTGGCGGCAATCCGATCGCCGCCTGAAGGTGCCGGTCGAAGACATTCAGCGAATGGTCGTGCAGGACTATTTCAGCGGTGCGACATTGGACGCCCATGAAGCCTGGTGGGTGGCCGGTTCCAACGTGGTCGGCCCCATGGGGCCTGCCCTGGTGGCGCTGGAGTCCGAGCAGGAGGTGGCCGCATTCAAAAAGCGCCATGGCGGCCGGCGCGTATTTCGGCTCAGGGACGTCGACGACGAGCTGTGGTCGGATCTTTTCCCACCAAAACCACAAAATTGAGGTTTCGCTGAACGAGGGGCGGGAGACGATGGAAAAATCGATGAGGCGCGCCCGACTGCTCGTATGGATCGCTTTGGTAATGCCATTGGTGATCACCATTTTTCTTGCCGCCGATCGGTACGTACGTGCCGGTCGGCAGGATCGCGCGTCCCTGCGCTGGATGGCGGCCCTGGATCTCCCGTCGCCGGCATTCTGGCCGGCCGGCACTTTTCAGCGTCATCCGCAATTCCTGCCGCCGGCCGTGGATGTGCGGATGAGTCCACTCTTTGATTGGGACCGCGACGGACGCCTGGTTCATCCGTCGCCACGATAACCGAGATGCCGCACGCCATGTCCCAAGCCACACCTCGAAAAGTCTGGTCTCCGGCCCTGGCCTCCTGGGCCGCACGCGACCTGATGCGTCAACCCGCCTTTACCCTCGTCCTTTTTGTCGCCCTGGCGGCAGTGACCGCCCTGGCGGCGCTGGTGCTCCTGCTACAGCAAACCCTGGCCACGGCCAGCACCCGTTTGCTCGACCGGGCCCCCCATGTGGTGGTGCGGCGGGTGGGGGCCGGTGGATGGCTGCCCCTGGATGCCGAGGCGGCGCGGACCCGGGCAGCGTCCGTGGTGGGTGTGCTTCGTCCCCGGGCACGCATGTGGGGGGTGGTAAGCGGCCCGGAAGGTGCGGTGACCCTGGTGGCCGTCGATGGCCGGGATAACATCGACTTGCCGTCCGGCTGGCCGCTGCCACATTCGGGGGAAGCCTTGGTCGGCCCCGGTGTTTCAGGGGATGAAACGCCGGAGCACATCTCCTTAAACGGTTCTGTTTCGCGTGTGCTGACGGTCACCGGGCAACTGCCCCGCAGCGCCGGTTCGGTAGTTCACGACGTGGTCGTGGCGCACGCGGAGGATGTCCGGGCGCTGTTGGGACTCGGTCCCGGGCAGGCCAGCGACCTGGCGTTGGACGTGTTTCACCCGGATGAAGCAGCGGCCTTGCTGCCGGAATTGGCGGCCGCTTTCGATTGGCCGGTGCAGATCACCACCCGGCAGGAACAGCTGGGTCGTCATCTGGCTCATATTTCCCGCGCCACCGGCATGGCCTGCCTGGGGATCGGTCCGCTGTTGCTGGCGATACTTTCAGTGGTGGTGGCGGTCGGGATTTGGGGCCGGCGCAGCTGGGAAACCGGTGTGCTCAGGGCGGTGGGCTGGACCGGCGCCGACATGTTGCGCCTGCATCTGTATCGCGGTTTGCTGGTGGGGCTCCCGGCCATGTCTATCGGCACCTTGATCGCCCATTTGCTGCTTTTTTGGCCCGGCATGACCTGGGTGCCACAATTGCTGTTCGGGTGGAGCGGTCCGCCGCCGGGGTTCTACCTATCTTCCACGGGCAGCGCCGGCGCGTGGCTGCTGGCGATGGTGTTGGTCGGCGTGCCGTTCATGGCGGCCGTTTTCTGGACCGGATGGCGGGCGGCCGGTGCCGATCCCGGCGACATTCTGGAAGGAGGCCGCTGATGCACCTTTCGGGACTGGCCTGCCACCAGTTGGGTTTTGCGCGGCCTGGCCGCAAACCGGTGATAGATATGCTTCAAGCCCGGTTTGCACCGGGGCAGGCCACTCTGATATCCGCCCCTACCGGCACCGGCAAAAGCACGCTGCTGCACTTGCTGGGCGGTTTGTTGCGGCCGACCAGCGGGGAAGTGTGGGCCGACGGCCAGGCGGTTTCGCGATGGCCCGCACCTCATCGGGACCGATGGCGGCGGCAGGTGGGCATGGTGTTTCAGCATTTAAACCTGGTACCGGATCTTTCGGTGATGGATAACGTGCTGCTACCCTGCATTCCCACGGCATCGTCCTACACGGCCCTGATCCATCGGGCGGGGGCGCTGTTGAAACAGTTGGACCTGCCTGCAGCAGGCCGGGAGCCCTTGCAAACCCTTTCCGGCGGAGAGCGGCAGCGGGTGGCTATTGTTCGTGCCCTGATCACCCGGCCCCGTTTTCTGTTGATGGATGAACCCACCAGCTTCCAGGACGACGACGGCACCGCCAACCTGCTCATCCTTTTGGCCGAGGCGGCGGCCGATGACGCCTGTGTGGTGGTCTGCTCCCATGATGTGCGTCTGCGCGATGAGACCCGTATATTCGGGCAAAAATTGTGCTTGCACCCATCCTCCCTGGAGCCCGATCCATGACCTGGCATCCGGTGGCCCTGGCGATCTGGCTTCTGGATATCACGGCCTGGCTGATCTATATGGGGGCCGCCTGGCGGCTTTTGCGGATCTTGCCGAACTGGCGGCCGTTATCTCTTGACGCCCGCCAACTCTGGTGTGAACGAGCTCTTGAATTGACCCGTTATCAGGGGCGTTGGGTACTGTTGCTGCTGGCGGCGGCCTACGTGCTGCTGGTGATCGGCATCAGCAACTTGTGGCCTTCCCTCGTCCCTGGCGCCATGTGCGGAACGGGCGTGCTCCAGGCCATGGGCGCGCCCGGTGCCCGGACGCTGCTGTATTGGGCGCTAACCCTGGGAATGCTCTATGTCTGGCTTGTGGTGGTGCAGATCGACGGCCGTCGACCCGAAGGATGGCTCTCCTTATTGCAGGCAAGGTTGCTATTGATGGCGTCGCCGTTTATGGTGCTGGGCTCCTGGAGCCTGGCCCAGGCCCTGCCCGCCTTGACAACGGAGGTGCCGGTCAGTTGCTGCGCGGTGGTTTACGATCAGGCCGGCGGCCAGGGGTGGGTCACCGCCTGGACGACGGACTTCCTGTCGTCCAGAGCGTGGTTCTGGTCCTGCATGGCGGCCAGCGGCGCCATGACGGCCTGGGGCGGTCTGCAAGGGTGGTCTGGGCGGATCGGAAAGGGGGTCATTGCCATCTCGGCCGGTTTGCTGCTGCTATGGCTCGTGGCCGCATTGAACGGATTGAGATTCGGTATCGCGCCTTATGTCTACGAGGTGCTCGGCCATCCCTGTCCGTGGTGCTTTTTCCTCACGGCGCACCATGCCGTGGGATTCGTTTTTTACGGTCTGGTGGCCGTCGTGATGTGTGAAGCCCTGGCCGGTCTGGTCGCCGTTTCGGTCGGCAGACACTATGCGGTGCTCGCCCGGGACGCACGCCGCCGCTCACAATGCGCCGGCCGCCGTGTCATGTGGTCTTCACTGCTTTTTTGGGCGAGCACCGCCGCACCCGTGGTGTTCTGGCGGGTGCGTTTCGGCGGCTGGATCGACTGATGCCGATCAATCCTCCAGCCGTTCAAAAAATTCCTTTTCCGCGCCGCATTTGGGACAGACCCAGTCATCGGGCAGGTCCTCGAAGGCGGTCCCGATCTGGATGTTGTGTTCGGCGTCGCCTTCCGCTGGATCGTAAATGTAGCCGCACGGACATTCGTATCTTGCCATCGTCGTTCTCCTTTTCGTTTCATTATTGGCAGGGTTGAATAATTCCTCCTCGATAATTCAACGAACATGCCAAGTCCAAGCGTTTAAGTCGTGCACCAAATTCCTTATGAAAAACAATATGATTTTTCATCGCGACGGATTTTTGCCGATTTGAGAGCACACTGTATCGCTGTTTTTCGATCCACTTGTGTCTCATATGTCTCGCAAATTTTCGGTTGACAGCAGCAGACCCGTAAGATACTGACTGAGCACTCAGTTAAATTTATGGGATCGTCGCGATGTCCAAAAAGGCCGAAATTTTGCTCACCGCTACACACCTGTTGGCGGTCAAAGGATACAAGGACGCCTCCATGGCCGAACTGGCCAAATCCACCGGCGTGGCCCAGGGCACCATTTTTTATCATTACAAAAACAAAGAAGAGCTCTTTCTGGCGATTTTAAAGGCATTCCAGGAGGATATCGTCGAGGAGTTCTCCCGCTACCGACGGGAGCACCACTTTGCCAGCGGCCTGGAGATGGTCGAGGCGGTGATCGGCTTCTATCTGCAGATGGCCTCCCAGATGGAAGATCGTTTCATGCTGCTGCACCGCCATGACGCCTATGAGCTGGCAAGAGTCAATCCCACCTGCCATCACTATCTGGAAGCGATTTACAACTGCCTGATCGATATTTTTGAAAGAGCCATCGCGACCGGCCAACAGGACGGCTCTATCCATAAGGGGCCGGCGCGCCGCATGGCCATGATCGTTTTCACCATGGTGGACGGATTGGTCCGCTTTCATACCCATAACCTGTACGATGCCGGTGTGCTCTACGATGATGTGGTTCAATCGTGTCGCACCATTTTAGAAAATCACGTGTCGCCAACCAGGAGCTGAAGATGCTTGCCAAAGTTTTCCCCTTTATCGAATGGTTCAAAGACTACAAATTCAGTATGTTCAAAATCGATGCGATCGCAGGGCTGACCGTGGCGCTCGTGCTGATCCCCCAGTCCATGGCGTATGCCCAGCTGGCGGGCATGCCGGCCTACTACGGGCTCTATGCTTCGTTTCTGCCGCCCATGATCGCCGCCCTGTTTGGCTCCAGCCGTCAGCTGGCCACCGGACCGGTGGCTATCGTGTCGTTGATGACGGCGGCGTCGCTCGAGCCCCTGGCCACGGCCGGCAGCGAAGGGTATATCGCGTACGCCATCATCCTGGCCCTCATGGTCGGCATATTCCAGTTGGCCCTGGGGGTCCTCAAACTCGGGCTGGTGGTCAACTTTCTCTCCCACCCGGTGGTCAACGGCTTCACCAATGCGGCCGCCATTATCATCGCCTCATCCCAGCTTTCCAAGATGTTCGGTGTCTATGTGGATCAGGCCCAACACCACTACGAAACCATCTGGCGGGTGATCCAGGCGGCCGGTCATTTCACTCACTGGCCGACCCTTTTCATGGGCGTGCTGGCCTTTGGTATCATGTACACGCTCAAGATGATCAACCCCCGCATCCCCAATGTGCTCGTGGCGGTGGTGGTGACCACCTTGATCTCTTGGGCCATTGGTTTCCAGCACGATGTCAAGGTGGATCGCAGCCAAATCGAGTCCCAGGAGGTCCAAGGGCTGCTCGATTCGTTCAATGCCGCCACATCTGAAATCGCGGCGCTTGCCAAACAGCGCACCGAGGTGGGCGCCGTTTTAGCTGAGGCGGCCAAGACCGGCGATACCCTGGGCGCCATCGATGCCCGGCATGACATCGACATCATCAACGCAAAGATCAATCGCCTCAAGGAGGAGTCCCATGTCGCCCGGGAGCGGATGCGCTACCTGATTTTCAGGGCCGTTCCCCAGGGCGATCGAGGGCTGCGGTTCTATCCATCGGAAGCCGTGCCGGCCGGGGCTGAAACCGACGGCCGCCGGTGGCACATCAAGGCGGGCAACGCCGCCATACCGACGGATGCCGTCACCATGATGGGCGGCGGTGCGGTGGTCGGCACCATCCCCAAAGGGGTGC
>Ga0209164_1005905_pt1 | contig 10246 bp, 7 predicted proteins | sample MTBNYHSulfiMetaG_FD_187458 | JGI IMG/M metagenome (GOLD analysis project Ga0209164, IMG submission 187458) | Enrichment culture microbial communities from rom New York Harbor, USA that are MTBE-degrading - MTBE-NYH (New York Harbor Sulfidogenic)... | ecosystem: Environmental > Aquatic > Marine >... | reverse complement strand
TCGCGATGCACTTGATCTCCACCAGACCGTTTTTGGGCAGCGTCTTGACGGCCACCACGGCCCGGGCCGGCTTGTGATCCCCGAAAAAGTCCTGGTAAATGCGGTTGAATTCAACGAAGTTGCCCATATCGGCCAGAAAGACATCCACGGCAGCCACGTCGGTCAGTTGACATCCGGCGGCCTGCAGGATGGCGCGCATATTGGCCAGCGCCTGGCGGGCCTGGGCGTCGAAATCGTCGCCGACAAACTCACCTTGCGTGGGATCGAGCCCCAGCTGGCCGCTGACAAAGACCATACCGCCGCCGATCCGCCCCTGGGCGTAAGGTCCGATGGCCGCAGGTGCTGCGGTGGTTTCTATTGGGATGGTGGAAGACATGCTTTTCTCCTCTCTGTTTCATTCAAGATCAAGACGCGCGAAATTCCGTATCCTGAGGCGTACTTACCGTAGGCCGCAAGGACCGCGGGATGAGCGCAACGCAGATATTGGGCTTCTTAAGGTGCCGTCAACAAGTTAAATGAAAGCAACCGGCCAGATCACCCCGCTGGCGGCGCAAGTCATTGAAGATCCGGGCCGCTGCTTCGGTCCGATCTGTCACCAGTTCGATACCCTTATCGGCGAGCATCGCTTCCAGATCCGGTACGGCGTGCATCCGGCCGTATATCCCCATCCCGGCCACGATCACCCCCGGTGCCGCCGCGATGAGCGGCGCCAAATCCTCCAGCGCCAGCCGATGGCCGAACGGCCGCCACCAGTTGTCCTTCACGTGACCGTCCGGAAATATCATCAGGTCGGACGTATATTCCCGCCCATCGATGGTCATGGTGCCGAACGCGCACGTTTCTATCATGCCCTGCCCCCTCTTTCGTTTGGCCTCAAAAAAAATATTGTGCGCCACAGGAAAGTCAACACGCGACCTGACGTGCCAGCCATTCTAACTGAATCTGATTCACCCTGAAGGGCATGCTTGTTAAAAGTTTTTTAATATAAACTTCGCATTTCAACGGAGATGGCAGGCGTGGGTGGGGCAGGTGGCCAGGGCCACGTGCGCCATGCGGTTTAGCGCCGGTTGAATGCAAACGGCGGATAAGCGGCCCAGACTGTTTGAGCGCAGCGAGTTTCTGGGCCGCCCGCCGTGCATTTTAGCGGCGCTTGACCGCTTGGCGTGTGGCATCGGCCATCTGCCCCACCCACGCTGGGTTTAATGAATAGCATGCAATTTGAATTGCTGCCGCCGCGGCCTTTTCAAAACTTGGTTTTCAAGAAACGCGTTTCATATCGGTATGCGATCCGGGCCGGGAAACAGGTCAACGGAGAGCTCCTTGAGCTTGTATTTCTGGATCTTGCCACTGGCGGTCATGGGATAGCCATCGACAAAGGCCACGTGCTTGGGAATTTTGAACCGGCTGATCTGACCCCGGCAGAAGTCGCGGATGTCGTCAGCGGTCAGGTCCACGCCCGCTTTCTTGATGACGAAGGCGCCCACCTCCTCGCCGTACTTTTTGCTGGGCACCCCCACCACCTGCACATCGACGATGCCTTCCATTCGATAAAGGAACTCCTCGATCTCCCGGGGATAGATGTTTTCACCGCCGCGGATGATCATGTCCTTATGGCGGCCGGTGATGGCCAGATAGCCGTCGGCGTCCATGACGCCGAGATCTCCGGAGTGCAGCCAGCCATCGGCATCGACGGCCTTGGCCGTGGCTTCGGGCATGTTGTAGTAGCCTTTCATCACGTTGTAGCCGCGGCAACACACCTCACCCTGCTCGCCCACACCCAGTTCCCGGTGGGTTTCGGGATCCACGATCTTCACCTCGATGTGCGGCATGGCCCGGCCCACGGTTTCCGTTCGCCGGCGCATGTCGTCGCCGGGCAGGGTCTGGGTGATTACCGGCGACCCTTCGGTCAGGCCGTAGCAGATGGTGATCTCCCGCATGTACATCTTATCGATCACCTGGCGCATCACTTGCACCGGGCACGGGGAGCCGGCCATGATGCCGGTTCGCAAAGAAGAAAAATCGAACTTGTCGAACAGCTTGTTTTCCAGCACGGCGATGAACATGGTCGGCACGCCATAAAGGGCCGTGCAGCGCTCCTGCTCGACCGAGGCCATCACCTGCACCGGATCGAATTTTTCCAGAATCACCAGGGTGGCCGCATGGCTCACCGCCGCCAGCACGCCGAGAACGCAGCCAAAACAGTGGAACAGGGGCACCGGCAGGCAGACCCGGTCGGCCGCCGTGAATTTCTGATTCTCGCCGATCCAGAAGCCGTTGTTCCCGATGTTGTAATGGGTCAGCATGACGCCTTTGGGAAAGCCGGTGGTGCCCGAAGTGTACTGCATGTTGACCACGTCATGGGGGTCGAGCTGGGCCTGGCGCGCCGCATAGTCGCCCGGAGCAGTCATGGCCGCCATGGCCATCACTTCGGGAAGGGCATAACACCCGCGATGCTTTTCCATGCCCAGGAAAAACACCCGCTTGAGGTGAGGAAACCGATCGCTCTGCAGCCGACCGCGCTCCTGGGTCTTGAGTTCAGGCACCAGATCGTAGAGGGTCTGCAGGTAGTCGGTGTCCATGTACCCATCGATGAGAAAGATATTTTCACACTCGGACTGCTCGAGCAGGTAGGCCAGCTCGGCGCTCTTGTAATTGGTGTTGACCGTCAACAGCACCGCCCCGATCTTGGCCGTGGCAAACTGCAGGGCCACCCAGTAGGGTATGTTGGTGGCCCACACCGCCACCTTTTCGCCCTTGGCCACGCCCAGGGCCATGAGCCCCTTGGCCAGGCGATCGACCACTTCACCGAACTGGCGGTAGGTCAGTCGAAAATCGCGATCCACGTAAACGATCGCCTCGTTGTCCGGATGGCGTTCGATCGACTCGTCCAACAACCGCCCCAGCGTGATGCTGCGCAGCGCGTCTCCCATGGCTTCCTCCTATTTCGGAATGTAGAGCACTGCGTAGATGGCGGCCGGTTCGGTGCCTTTGCAGCTCACATAGTGGGGTACGACCGAATTGTAATAGATGCTGTCTCCCACCTCGAGGGTGTAAGTTTCATCCGCATAGATCACTTCCACCTGTCCGCCCTGCACCACGATGAACTCCTCACCCTCGTGGCTGGAGAGCTGCTTCTCCTGGGCCGATTCGGGCATCAACTCCACGTAGAACGGTTCCATGTGGCGATCGCTCTTGCCCTTTCCCAGCGAATAAAACTTCAAATCCACAGGCTTGTCCTTGCCCCGCAGCATGCTCAGCTCGCTTTTGCGCTCGGCCTGCCGGATCACCAGCGGGTCTTTGCTCAGCTGGTCGTCCAGAAATGTGCCCAGACGCACCTCCAATGCCCGGGCGATCTTGAGCAGCGGCCCCAGGGACGGATAGACATTGTCCGCCACCACCGAATCGATAAAATCGGGTGACAGCCCCGTACGCGCCGCCAGATCCTCGCGACCGATTCCTTTTTGTTCCATAAAGGCCTTGATGCGCTGGCCCACCTTTTCAGATTTCATCCGACCTCCTTTGCGCCTGTTGAATATAAGGGGCCGGTCCAGCCGTGCCTTGGGGCAGACGGCCGACCGACCCGGCATCTTTTGCATTTCCTTAAAACCGATTTATTTAACCTAGGCTGTTAAAAGGATCAAAGGAAAATCGCACCACCATCTCCGGGCCCGCTGCAAATCGTTGCGGAAACCCGCGCCGTATCATACCTCAAAGTAGCGGTCCACCATGCCCTTGAGTTGCACGGAGAGCTGGGCCAGACTCTGAGCGCTCAGACTCACCTGTGAACTGCTGTTGGATATGTCACTGGCCGCATGGTGCACACCGGACATCTCCTCCGTGATGCCGGACGCCAGATGAGAGCTTTCGTTCACATTTTCGTTGACCTCATGTATGCCCACGGAGGCCTGGCCGATATTGGCGGCGATCTCTCTGGTGGCGCTCGATTGCTCCTCGACGGCGGAAGCGATAGTGGCAATCAGTTCGTTGACGTTGCTGATGACGTGGGTGATGGTCTCCATCTGCGAGACGGTGGTGATCGTCGTGCCCTGGATGTTTTCAATCTGCCGCTTGATGTCCTGGGTGGCATCGGCGGTCTGTTTGGCCAACTCTTTGATTTCGTTGGCCACGACGGCAAAGCCCTTTCCAGCTTCACCGGCGCGTGCCGCCTCGATGGTGGCGTTGAGCGCCAGCAGATTGACCTGTTCGGAGATATCCGTAATCGTGTCGATGACCTTGCCGATTTCATGCGCGGCTTGCCCCAGTGCGTTCATGCCCGTGGCAGTCACCGAAGCCTGGCCGGCGGCTTCGTCTGAAATCCCGCGGGCCTTTTCCGCATTCTGGGCGATTTCGCCGATGGTCGAGGACATCTCCTCGGCCGCAGACGCCACCATTTGGGCATTGTTGGCCGACTGTGCCATGGCCGAAGCGATGCTCTGCATCCTTTCGTTCATATTGCCCGCCGCCTTTTCCACGGCATTGGATCGCTCGGAGGTTTCCCGGGAGCCGTGGGACAATTGTTCGGCGATGGTGGAAAGGTCCGCGGAAGAGCCGTTGATGAAACCGATACCCTGGATTATCTCCCTCATCATCTCCCGCAGCGACAACGTCATCTGGTTGAGCGCTTCGGCCATTTGACCGAGTTCGTCCCGGTTGCGGATCTCCAACTGATTGCGGAAATTGCCCTTGGCCATATCCCTGGCAAAGGCGACCGTCTGTTTGAGCGGTCCGGTGATCGATCGGGTGATCAGATAGGCCGTCGCCACGAGAATGGCGAAAATGGCCACGCACAGCACCAGAAACAGCTTTTTGACGAAAGCGGCCAGGTGCGCTGCGATCTCCTCCAACACACCGTGAAACTGCTTGAGCAGTTGTGGAAATTCGGTCTGAATGGCTGAAATTCGGTCGGCCAACCGGCGTTTCTGCTGATCATCCGACGTCTGCACATACTCGGCCAGCAGCGCCCGCCATTTTGCCGATGCCTCATGGGCCCTGTCGGTGACCCGGACCATTTTTTCCAGAAGCGGGCTGCCCTGCAGGCCGTTCACCAGAATGGCGGTATGACGGTTGTTCAGCTCTTCGGCGGGACCATCTTTTTTCACCTGAATGGCAACCGCTTCATCCACCGAGTGGCCGCCGGCGATCAGGCGATGCAGCTCGCCGATGCGCCGATCGGCCATGCCCATCTTGTCAAGATTGCTGTAAACCCGCTCCAGTGCGGCTCGCTCTCCGGTCATCATGAATTCACCCAGGTTGGCCTTTCCCTGATAGAACTGGGTTTCGTACAGGTATCCGGCCTTGGCGATCTTACCGATATCGGTGATCTTTCCGAAAAAGGCGATACTCGTCATCACGATCAACCCGATGCCCACCAGCGCGAACACGATCATCCAGGAGAGCTTCCCGGCCACGGTTTTTCCCAGTTGTAACTTGCTGAACAATCCCAATTTTCCAATCCTCCGGTTCCCAAATGGTAACAGAAATATATGGCTTTAAGTGTCATGCAATGTTGATGGTCTTATTTCTTTTCGGTTGCCGTGCCGCTTTTCTTGAGTCCTAAAGGCGAACCTGATCACCAGGCAGGAATTGAATTTGATTCATATATCCAATGGATTATCAGTGAGGCGGGAGAATCGTGAACAGATCGAACCGATTGAAACGGTTCATATGCCGAGGATGAAATGTTTCGCGCAACGCCGATGTCGGGCCAATCGGCCATTTGTGGACGGGCTCGGCCTACTTCATTTCGAGAAGTCGGAGGGCGGTCTGCAGCACCGCCTGGGCATCGAGGCCCTTGGCATTTCCCTTTTCGACCCATTCTTTTCTGAGCGGCTGGGTCAGGCCCTTGAGCCGGCGCATTTCCTCGTCCGAAAGGGTGTTGATCTGGATGCCTTTTCCCAAGGCCCGCGATTTGAAAGGTTCATCGGTTTCGTCATAGGCCTTTCCGGCCGCAAGGGACATGGTCAAGCCGGTAGTCTCGTCGATCGCCTTGCGGATGTCAGCGGACAGGGCATCATATTTGCGCTGGTTCATCACCACCATCATGGTCATGGTGTAAAAATCGATCTCCAGTGCGAACCGGGTCAGGTCGTCCAATTTGAACACGCCGAGACCCTCCCAGGGCGCCACCGTGCCGTCGACGACGCCTCTTTCCAGGGCGGAATAGGCTTCGGTAATCGGCATGGCAATGGGAATGGCGCCGTAGATCTTGAGCGCCTGGGTGACATAGGGGCTGGCGGTCCTGATCTTCAGACCTTTCAAATCATCCAGCGATCGAATGGGCCGCTTGGTGGTATGAAAGTCGCCGCCCGGATGACAAAAAAGGGCCAGGAGCTTCACCTGGCCGTACTCTTTGCGGAAATCGGCCGATTGTTCGTAAGTGTTCCACATGGCCGCGGCCGTCTTCTCGGCGCCGGGAGTCATGTAGGGCAGGGCGAATACCTCGGTCATGGGGAAACGGCCCGGCGTGTAGTCGTGCAAGGTATAGGCGATATCCGCAATGCCCTTTTCGGCCAATTCGTAAAGCGTGGCGGGTTTTCCGAGGGCGCCGGCCGGGAACATCTTCACCTCGATTCGGCCGCCGGTCATTTCGCTGATCTTTTTGGCCCAGGGCTCGAACACCTTGACCTGCATGGTGTGCATCGGGGAAAATCCGGTGGCGAACTTGAGCGTTTCGGCCGCCGTACCCGTGGAGACCCACGCCGTCGATGCCAGCCAAACCGCCAAACATGCCCAAATCATCCGCCGCGTTTTCATGTTGCACCTCTCCTTGTTCCCGTGTCGCCGTTTCTCCTTCGCTTTCAATCACATATGCGCTGGAATGAAAAGGGCAATCTGGGGAAAAAACGTCAACAGCAGGATCACCACGAGAATTGCGATCAAAAAGGGGCCGATCCCGCGAAAAACAGTGGATAATGGAACGTTCGGCGCGGCAGCCTTCAATACGAACACATTGAGACCGATGGGGGGTGTGATCAGACCGGCTTCCAAAACGATCACCATGATCACGCCGAACCAGATGGGATCGAACTGCAGGGCCTGCACCACGGGAAAAAGAATCGGCAACACGAGGATCATGATGGCATAACAGTCCATGACGCAGCCCAACGCCAGGAAAATCGCAAGCATGACGGCCAGGATGGCATACCTGGGCAAGGGCAGGGCCGCCAGGGTATCGGCCAGCCACATGGGCAGGCCGGTCAATCCCAGGAAGGCGGAAAAGATATTGGCGCCGATGATGATCAAAAAGATCATGGCCGTGGTCGTACCGGTTTCCTGCAGGCTCCACATAAAGGTGTCCCAGGTGACTCGTTTTCGCAAAAGGGCAAAGAGGAAGCTGCCGAAGGCCCCCATGCCGGCCGCCTCGGTGGGAGTGAAGATGCCGTAATAGATGCCGCCCATGACCAGCGCGAAAAGCAGGAGCATGCCCCAGGCCCCCTTGAGGGAACGCCACTTGACCGTCCAGGAGGTCCGCGGGCCGGAGGGCCCCAGCGCAGGTTGGATCCGGCACTGGACATAAATGGTCAACACAAATAACGCGCTCAACAGCAGGCCTGGCAGCAAACCGGCCATGAACAGTTTGCCGATGGAGGCTTCGACCAGGATGCCGTACAGGACGAACCCGATGCTCGGTGGAATCAAGATGCCCAGGGTGCCGCCGGCGGCCACGCATCCGGTGGAGAGCCGTTGATCGTATCGGTACTTGTTCATTTCGGGAATGGCCACCATGCCCATGGTCGCCCCGGTGGCCAGGGAAGAGCCGCACACGGCCGCAAAACCGCCGCAGGCCATGATGGTCGCCATGGCCAGCCCGCCCCTGCAGCGGCCCAACCAGGCGTGCAACGCTTTATAGATATCCTCGCTGACACCCGAAACGAAAGCGAACTGCCCCATCAGAATGAAGAGGGGAATGACGCTCAAGGTGTAGGATTTGCTTTCGGCCAGAGGGGTGATGGAGAGAATATAGAGTGCGCTGCGGGTGTCCTGGATCACACACAGGCCCAGAAACCCCACCAGGGCCATGGCGATGCCGATGTACATCTTCAGCGCGAGAAAAACGAAGAGCAACAGGATGCCCAGGATGCCGATCCACTCGGAACTCAAGTTGGGTCTTCCTTTCGCCCCGACAAAAGGCCGACGATGTCTCTGACATATTCGATGCACATGGCGAGACTGCCCAGAACCAGAAATAAAACGAAGGGATAGTTCGGAATCACCAGGTTCGGCGACACTTCCCCGACCTGGAACAGGTCCAGAGCTTTTTTCAATCCCATGTAGGCCATCAACATGAAAAGGCCCAGGCAGAGGAGATGATTGACGAGCGCGACGATGCGGCTGATCCGCTTGGGCGCCGAATCCATGACGATCTCCACGCAGACGTGGCGTTTTTTGGATTGGGTGTATCCCAGGAAGGCGTATATGAGGATCAGGACCAGAAATTCCGTCAGCTCATAGGCGCCCAGCAGGGGGGCATTGAAAAGATAGCGGCCGGCCACATCGACGACCGTCAAAGTCATCATGGCAAACAGGGCCACGGCCCCCACCCTGGAGAGCCATGCGTTGACATTGGCACTTTTGGAAACCATGGCCTTTAAATCCATTCGATCGTCAACCCCTTTCACCATGAGAGCTGACCGTTAATAGAGGTAACCACCGGCCCTGTCAACATGCGGGACCGGCCAGCAGCGATTCTGACTGAACGCGATTCATTTAACCCGGCGTGGGTGGAACAGGTAGCCGATGCCACACGCCAAGCGGTCAAGTGCCGGTAACATGCACGACGGGCGGCCCAGAAACTCGCTGCGCTCAAACAGTCTGGGCCGCTTGTCCGCCGTTTGCATTTAACCGGCACTAGGACCGCAGGCGTATGTGGCCCTGGCCACCTGCCCCACCCACGCCTGCCATCTCCATTGCGATGCGAAATTTTTTTCAAACACCTTTAGGAAAACTCTCCATTAGGGTAAATCGCATTCAGTTAGAATTGCTGCTCTATCTGAAAAAGATTTGATTTCGTTCCCCCCTTCGTTTTAAACAGGGAAACTCAATCATCACCGACCGGCGCAAACCGACGCCGTCTCAATTTTTTGCATTCGATCAGGAGGCCATACCATGGGCAACGACCCCAACAAGGTCATCTATTCGATGATCCGCGTCAGCAAATACTACGACCAGAAACCGGTCTTGAAAGATATCTCGCTATCCTACTTTTACGGCGCCAAGATCGGCGTCCTTGGGCTCAACGGCGCCGGCAAATCGTCGCTGCTGCGCATCCTGGCCGGCGTGGACACGGAGTTCAACGGCGAAACGGTGCTCTCCCCGGGCTACACGGTCGGCTACCTGGAGCAGGAGCCGCTGGTGGATTCGCAAAAAACCGTCCGGCAAGTCGTGGAGGAGGGGGTCCAGGAGACAGTGGACCTGCTCAATGCCTTCGAGGAGATCAACAACAAGTTCGCCGAACCGATGAACGACGACGAAATGGACCAGCTGATCCAGCGCCAGGGTGAAGTCCAGGAAAGGCTGGACGCCCTCAACGCCTGGGACCTGGATGCCCGCCTGGAGATGGCCATGGATGCGCTGCGATGCCCGCCGGGCGACGCGCAGGTGAATGTGCTGTCGGGCGGCGAAAAGCGACGCGTGGCCCTGTGCCGCCTGCTGCTGCAGAAGCCCGACATCCTGCTGCTCGACGAACCCACCAACCATTTGGATGCCGAAAGCGTGGCCTGGCTGGAGCGGCATCTGCAGGAGTATACCGGAACGGTCATCGCCGTGACCCACGACCGCTACTTCCTCGACAATGTGGCTGGCTGGATCCTCGAATTGGACCGGGGCCAGGGCATCCCCTGGAAAGGCAACTACTCGAGCTGGCTGGAACAGAAGCAGGAGCGTCTGCGCCGGGAGGAAAAGAGCGAAAGCACCCGCCAGAAGACCCTGGCGCGCGAACTCGAGTGGATCCGCATGTCCCCCAAGGGTCGCCATACCAAGAGCCAGGCCCGCATCAACGCCTACGAACAGTTGCTCTCCCAGGAATCCCAGAAGCGCGAGCGGGACCTGGAGCTCTATATTCCGCCGGGGCCGCGGCTGGGCGATGTGGTCATCGAGGCGGACAACGTGCGCAAATCGTTCGGGGATCGATTGCTGATCGACGAGATGAGCTTCCGCCTGCCGCCCGGCGGCATCGTCGGCGTCATCGGCCCCAACGGCGCCGGCAAGACCACCCTGTTCAAGATGATCTGCAACCAGGAAACACCCG
>Ga0209164_1005898_pt1 | contig 10253 bp, 9 predicted proteins | sample MTBNYHSulfiMetaG_FD_187458 | JGI IMG/M metagenome (GOLD analysis project Ga0209164, IMG submission 187458) | Enrichment culture microbial communities from rom New York Harbor, USA that are MTBE-degrading - MTBE-NYH (New York Harbor Sulfidogenic)... | ecosystem: Environmental > Aquatic > Marine >... | reverse complement strand
CCTTTTTCAAAATGAGAATAATTTCCCTTGACTTTACGATAGTTTTCAATAGTATGCCCTTAAATTGGCCCTGCTCCCTGCTCCCTGCTCCCTGCTCCCTGCTCCCTGCTCCCTGCTCCCTGCTCCCTGCTCCCTGCTCCATGCTCCCTGCTCCCTGCTCCCTGCTCCCTGCTCCATGCTCCCTGCTCCATGCTCCATGCTCCATGCTCCATGCTCCCTGCTCCCTGCTCCATGAGCCATCTGCCATATAACTTGCGCCTTGCGCCTGACGCCTTCTGAATAGAGGTTTTATGGAACACCCCCTCAGATATATCCTACCCGGCTCCTGACAGGAGTTATCTATCCTGTTGGGAGGAAAATCTTCATCACAAACCCGGAATTTTAAATCGTAAAAACTCTGTAAAGGCTTGCGCAAAAATAGGTCCCCGGAATGGGCGCGCGTGCCCTAAATGGGGGCGGAGGGCAACTAAGCGGTCCGCTTTCTTAACCGAACAGCGAGTTCCTTATAAACCAAAAGGGGAAGAGTGGTAAAAGGAATGGTGTCACCTCCATTTTTCCCCTGATATCGAGGACCTTCTTGTGGAATCGAGAGACGTTGTTCCGATGTTGACTTTTTAGACAACAAAGGAACAACATCCCCTTGATCCGCATAAATCCAACATATGGGCACATTAAGGAGGGCATCGTGACAAAACGCTTATTTCGAGAAGGTGGACCTCACAGCGTAAAAAGGGTAGGAACTGACCAGTACCAGATGTCTATCACGATACCCAAAGATGAAGATGGACGAGTCGCCCGCAAATGTCCAAACGACCTCTGTTCCCCTGCCTACTTCAAAATTACACTTGGTACTGGGATTACCGGAGGGCAAGATTTCGCCTACTGTCCGTACTGTAAGCATAAAGCCGAGCCAAGCGATTTCACAACCCAGGAGCAGATTAGATATGCTAAGGATATTGCCGTTAAAGAAGCACAGGGTGGCATTGATGACATGATAAAAGATGCTCTTGGGTTGGGCCCTTCTGGGAAAAAGAAGATGGGTGGTGGCTTTATTTCAATGGAGATGAGTTACAAACCTAACGCCCCGAGGCATGTTCGTCAGCCATACGAGGACGAAGTTCGGCGAGATGTGGTTTGCCCTCACTGTACCCTCGACCAGACAGTTTTTGGCTTGGCTACTTGGTGCTCAGATTGCGGCAGGGATATATTTTTGACGCATGTGTCAGCAGAAATAGCCGTAACAGAAAGAATGCTTAGTGATATAGGCCGGCGGGAGCAAGATCTTGGTAAGCGCGTGGCTGCTAAAGATTTGGAAAATTGCCTTGAAGACGCAGTATCGATTTTCGAAGCATCTATGAAGGCCATCGTTCGCCGCGCTTTGATCGGACGTGGTGATGATCTTTCGTCTGTTGACAACAAGATGAAAAAGATTGGAAATTCTTTTCAAAGCACCACGAGAACAAAGGAACAGTTGTTAAAGTTTTTCTGTTATTCGCCAACCCAGGCGGATCTTTGGGAACGTTTGAGTGGGTGCTTCGAAAAGAGGCATCCTGTGACTCACAACCTTGGGGTAGTGGATAGAAAATACTTGGAACGCGCCCAACAAGCCGAGCGGGAAGGGCGAGAAGTTCGGATTTCGGAGAAAGAGGTGGCTATCTTGCTTGAAGACATTTACTCAGCAATTTCAGACATCCATAAAGCCTTGGCTGGGTCTGAAGAATAATTCCACCGAACAACCTGCTGGCAAGGACGCGCAAAACTGCCGCGCGCCTCACAGCAGAACGTTGGACAATAATTCCTATTACGAAGCCACACTATAAGCAAAGGAGACCAAGATGGATTTTATTGACAAGATCCGAGAGTTGTCCGCCCGTTTCCCAAAGCAGCTCGAGAATATTCAAACCGAAGAAGCTACGAAGCACGCCCTTGTCATGCCGTTCATTTCTGCACTCGGCTACAACGTGTTCGATCCAACCGAAGTTACCCCTGAACTTTGCGCCGACGTCGGAGTCAAGAAGGGTGAGAAGGTGGACTATGCGATACTGCGCGATGGGAAACCCGTCATTCTATTTGAGTGTAAGCACCATGCTGCCGACCTTGGAAAGGCCCACGCCTCTCAGTTGTATCGATATTTCGGAGTAACAGAGGCTCGTTTTGGAGTCCTGACAAACGGCCTCCTCTATTGGTTCTATACTGATCTCGAAGCGCCAAACAAAATGGATGAGAAACCATTTTTTGAATTCAATATCATAGACATAAGAGAAACCGCTGTAGAAGAACTAAAGAAATTCTCTAAATCGTCCTTTGATCTAGACTTCATTCTGACAACGGCCTCTGAACTAAAATACACGCGCGAGATAAAGCGATTACTGATAGAACAAATGCAAGAACCAACGGACGATTTTGTCAGGTTCTTCGCATCTAACGTATATAGCGGCAAGTTGACGCAATCAGTTCGCGAGCAATTCATCCACCTCACAAAACAGGCCTTCAAGCAGGTAATAAACGACCAAATCAATGAGCGGCTCAAGTCTGCTTTGGTCACTGAGGCCAGCACAGCGAGCCAGACTGCGCCTGACGTTCTTTCGCCCTCAGGTCCCGCCGCCCTCTCAAACGGATCACCAACTGCCGAGACGAAAGAAGAAGAGTGGGAAGGCTATCACATTGTGCGGGCGATCCTCCGGGAGGTCACGCCTCCAAAACGGGTTGCCTTGCGTGATGTTCAGAGCTATTGCGGCATTCTCCTCGATGACAACAACCGGAAACCCATTTGCCGCCTTCATTTTAATTCTGCCCAGAAGTACCTGAGTCTGTTCGATACAAACAAGGAAGAAAGGATCCCAATCGAAGGTCTCGACGACCTGTACAAGTATGCAGAACGGCTGAAGGCGGCAGTGAGCAATTATGACTCGAAAGGAATGACGTCAAAACCAACCCCCGGATAAGACTGCATAAATCAAAAAAGCGGATAAGGTCCAACGACGACTTGCACCCGGTGAACGGGTGAAGGCGAATGTTAATTTGCAAAGGACGCATCATGGATACTGAAAAAGCCATAAACTACGTTAATAGACTGGCTACCCAAGCTGAACAAATTGAGGAAACTTCACCAGAAATTCATAGTATTGCAGCCAGAGCAAAGGAGTTTTTTCGTGTATATATCGGTGATGAAAGTGAGTTTTACACATCGCTAATGTTCCTGGACGATAAGAAACCCGATAAAAATGCAATTTCAAATATACTGAGAGGTTTTTTAGAGTTCGTTTCGGAAGGCTTCGTTGAGGATTTTACGCCGTTACAAAGAGCTGAAAACAATATTGTTTCTGACTTTCTCAATCAGGCTCGTGTTTTACTGGAAGATAAAAAAGTACACCCGGCCGCTGGAATTGTTTTAGTCGGAGCTACGCTGGAAGAATTTTTATGCAAGTGGATTGAGAGGGAGAATAAAAAATTAGGAAAATTGAAGCCAGGAATGGCGAATTATTCGAGAATCTTGTATGAAAATAACCTTATCACATCGCAAGATAATAAAGATATTTTGGCATGGTCAGGCTTGAGAAATGAAGCTGCTCATGGAAAGTGGGAAGAAATAAACAGCAGAGAACGAGCAAAAATAATGCTTGAAGGTGTAAACTTATTTATCCGCAGATATAGTGTAAATGAAAACTAATCGGGTAACCGGGGGGATTTCTCCCCCAGCCCCCACAACGCCCCGCATGCGGGTCCGCACGGGGCGTTTCACAGAGCAAACCGGACTGTGGTCGGGTAGTAAATGAACACCAAAGCTCTTTGAAAAGCTGTAGGCATCCACCGGCTTGGGCGGTTCTATGACGTGCCCCATGCACACTCCTCCTGTCGGATTCTTTGTGTCATGAGAACTCATAGAGGCTCCTTCCCTGCTCTGTGTTCGGCCCTTCACCATGTCCCGGGCATTACCCCGGGCGTTGGGCTACTATGGCGTCTGCTGACTTCTGCCCCATCACCCGGCAGGTTGCCCTGCAAGGCGCTATGAGGAACCGCTGCTTGCATTGGCTACCCATGATTCGCTCACATCCGGAGATAGCCTCCCGGATGAGCCTGGACCTTGGTTTCCCGGTGGTTCGTTCCGGGATCTTTCGCAGAGCGGGCCTCATCGCAGGTGAGGCAGATCTCCCCGGATAAGGACGTGAACTGTCGCTACACAACCGCGGCATTTACCCTATCTCCTGAATCCGGGGCTTCGTTATGTGGTGCTAACTTACCCGGAGACTGGGCCTTCTATGCCGTTTCTGTTCCCCGAAAAAGTACGGGATAAACTCTGGCTCATAGCTTTGCCTGAGGCTTCCTCCAGACGGTCCCTCACGGTTCCGCCCTTGCCTTCGGCTAATGTTTGTGTCCATGTCTCACGATATTAACAGGATTCACACATAGGGGACTTTCACCCCATAAGTTCACGCCCATGCCGGGCGTACACCATCGGGTGCAGGGGACGCTTTCCGCTGCGCTACAAGCGCCCCTGACCCGCAGCGTTATGCTTGTCCCATACGGGGGGATTATGAAAGAGAAGATAAAAAAAATACTGTTCAATAAACTTCGAGAATTGCCTTCTAATAAGTTGCTCCTTTGGCCCGACTTACAAGTTGCGTTTAAGGTCGCGACTGGAAAGTCTCTGAGCGATCATCTAAAAGAAGTACAAAATGTGGCGGACGAGCTTGAGAGAGCAGATTATGCGCGATTCGAACAGGCTCCGAACGGCATGCCAAGAATTATGAAAGGTATAGATTTCGACAAATGGGAAGACAAAATGAACCCTAACAATCGAGGTAATAATCTGAATATCGAATCGCTTAATGCTCATAATGTGCAGGTAGGCGACCAAAACACTATGAACGTCAATGTTACTCCTATGGAGTTCATCGGCGCTCTCAAAAAAATGCAGCGCGATCCCGAGAAAGCGAAGTCGGTGATTTCTCAATTAAACGACCTTGCGAAACAAGGACTGTCTTTTGGTCAGACCATCGCTAAATTTATTGGGCTAATGAGCTAACAAAACCATGCTGGCGCCGCTCGTGCCTTATCTTAAAAAATAATCGCATAACGACGGCATGCACCAATTCTAAGGTTTGAATAATTGGGAGGTTAAAGATGAATTTTGACAAGCTTGCATACCCAGAAATTTTAAATATCGCTGGAACCGAATACAAAGCCCAACGCAATATGTCTAAAGGTCAGGTTCTTGTGCCTTACACAGAAGAGCCAGATGTGGGTATTGGTGACGTTATTACTCAAAAATCAGGAAACCGGGAAATACATCTAAAAGTAATTGACGTATCTTTCTTGGAGGGGGGATCTTTAGGAGTGGGAACTAAGCATCCGCATATGTTAACGCTGAAGGTCGAAAATACTACTTCGCGACCCCATGTAACCAATCACGGAGCATCAACTTTCAATATAGGTTCAATAAGTGGTGAAAACGTGCAGGTTGGCAACAGCAATACACTAACAACTAACGTCACTATTCAAGAGCTGGCAGAATAAGTTGCACAAAGTGGTGATCCTGAAGCTAAGTCAAAATTGAAAGAGTTTTTACAAAATAGTACTGTTGGTAGCCTAATTGGCGCAGGTGCTTCAGCGTTAATAGGTATGTTGTAAGTGCATAACAACGGCATTGTGAGCGACGGCAAAGAGCCGCCGCGCCACATGCCGAGCGTTAACCAATACAGGAAAAAGTCCTACACAACCCATGAAACCGAATGCCACCGCATCGCAGTTGGGGTTGCCATTACTATATGGTCCAGTTAGGTTCGCTGTGGGCCCTCCTGACGATTTGACATCGAATGCTTGGAAAGTCTGGACGGGCAAGGCTGGCGATGTCTATATAGTATGCCGCGACAACTTCAAAGAGGTGAAGGTGAGCCTCCATGCTTCAGGTCACTGGCGTATTGGCTTTACGACGGAAACACTCAACAAAAACGAACAGCTTATATCAGCCGAACAAAATCGCGCCTGGGAAGTGTGGGATGAGCCGCCCGCATCTCTCCCGGGAGTTGTTGTCGCATTCAAGCTGCTCTTCCCGACCTCCGAACTTGCTGTGAGGCCTGAACAGCGACCGCCAAAACAATGGCAAAGGGTAATACACATTGAATCCGCACCCCCGGGAAAGGTCACAGTTATCACCCTCTTTGTCACCGAGGGCGCGCCAACACTTAAACACGAGTCGGAACCAAGCTTTTGCCTCGCTTCGCTACCCATTGGTAGCGGTCGTCAGGCTCAATTAGTTGCTCACACGGATCCTTCTAACGGTCTTGACGAATTTATCGAAAAAGGAGTGTCCGAAGCTCGCACCAGAGCGGAGGTTGCAGGGGTCCAAGTTCCGCATGAAGGATATTTCTACCTGTATGGCCACCAAGACGATGGTTGCAGGTTCATAGTAGGCGCAAGGGCCAGTCGGGGCCGAAGGTGTCACGGGAATGGAGTTCAACTTGGTTAACAAGGCCATGGTTCGGATGGCCTACAGCCTTCGGCTTCCGGCCACCGCACATGGCCGCCGTGCGGCAGATACCGGATTGGGGATCTGATAAAATGTCTCCGCTGGTCCCGAGACAGATATCAAAATTGGGGAGGGGTAGAATGAAAACGGACAAAGACAAAAAAATACAGAAGTCCGGGAAAAAAGAGATTTCCATTGTCCGGTCGTCGGCTGCTGAGTACCTGACATTTGTAGCGGCCGGTGGCAAGGGGGGCGTTGAGGCGGTTTATGCGGATGAAAACATTTGGCTGACCCAAAAAATGATGGGCGTTCTCTATGATGTTGAGACGCATACCATTAACTATCACTTGAAGAAGGTGTTTGCCGATAGTGAATTGGAAGAAGATTCAGTTATTCGAAATTTTCGAATAACTGCCGCAGACGGTAAAAATTACAATACCAGACACTACAATCTTTCGGCCATTATCGCCGTAGGCTACAAGGTTAACTCAGAGCGCGCCGTGCAATTCCGCAAATGGGCGACAACGATTATTCAGGAGTTCGCCATCAAAGGCTATACAATGGATGATGAGCGTCTAAAGAATGACGGTTCTGTCCTTGGTAAACACTATTTTGAAGAACAATTGCAGCGTATCCGGGAGATTCGTCTGAGCGTGCGTAAGTTCTATCAGAAAATTACCGATATCTATGCTACGTCCATTGATTATGACTTAACGGCTCAAGCTACGAAGCGTTTCTTTGCGACGGTACAAAACATGTGGAGATGGGGACGCTGTAAGGTTTTAAGGTTTTGAGATTGACGGGTGCGGGATGAGATAATAGTCGTGGGTTATACCTAGGAGATCCAGAATAGATGCCGCCGGCGCCCTGCATCATGTGATGGTTAGGGGCGTTGAACGTGGTAAGGTATTTCGGGCGACGAGGACAGGAACCATTTTTTGGAGCGATTGGAGGGAATTCTCGAAGAAACGAATACCCGATGTTATGCATGGGCTTTGATTCCCAATCATCCACCTTCTCCTGAGAACCGGGTCCGTGCCGATCTCTACGGTCATGCGTCGTCTTCTGACCGGCTATGCCGTGTGGTTCAATTGAAGACATAGAAGATCCGGGCACTTGTTCCAGAATCGCTTTAAATCCATTTTGTGCCAGGAAAATCTATACTTATTGGAATTGGTGCGCTACATCCATCTTAACCCCATCCGGGCGCGCCTTGTGGAGGATGTCAGTGATTTAGGGCGGTTTCCCTACAGCGGCCACACCGTGCTGTTGGGAAAGAGGAAAAACACCTGGCAGGATACACAATTGGTGTTGGGGATGTTCGGAGAGAAATTGCGGGATGAAAGGGCAGCGGGACAATCCTATAATCTCCTGTCAAGAGAAAAATAAATATCTTTGAAAATTGGCTGGTTACACTTGACATCTGATTTCGGACAAACTTCCCCATCCAGCCGTAGGGCTGTTTTTGGCATTCGGCGAGTTGTCGCAATGGCAAATTCCTTACCTAATCGTTACCAATATCCGGCATATCCCACAAAGCAGGATTACCCATAATCCCTTATCCAGGTTATGGAATTTTAACGAGAGGCCCTGTATTGTCCCCCACGAGATCCTAAATGGTCTCAACGTCCATAATCGGGCTCTCTCGCCGAAATTGAAATGCTGTTAGTCTCTACTCAGGTACTTTGGATCAAACGGCTCCCTCTTTTTCATCAGGGTCCAGGCAATGATCAGCATCTTCGCAGCGAGCTTCACTCTCATTTTGGTTTTGATCCCTTTTTCCTTCTCCCTGCCGCGAAGCTTATCTGTAAAATACTGGATGAAGGGAGTGCTCCTATAGGAAGCAATCATTGCTGCCTGGTATAGAGCATATCGGAGATATGCGTTGCCGTTCTTTGAAAGCCTGGGAGTGGCGTTATCCGATGTTTTGCCGCTGCGATTAGCGCTAAGATCCATCCCTGCCATCTTCAGGACCTGTCTTTGATTATCGAATCGGAAGGGATTGCCGATTGCGGCGATCACCCGGGAGGCGATGTCAGGCCCAAAACCCGGTATCGATAGAAGGTAGCTGTATTCGGGAAAACAGGAACATACCTCCTCGATGTTGTCTTCCACTTCACGGATACTGTCTCTGATGTATGCCAGTCCCTCCACCATCAACTTGGCTTCCACATCCAGGGACTCTCCAGCTCGGCAGCCAATGGAATCGACTGCCTTCTCCCAGACCGCCCTCAAGCGCTCTTGTTTGTATGAAGACCCCCTTGCATCGGGCGCCACACGCCTGACAAAGTCTTCATACTCCAGGCCGGCGATTACCGATGGATCCAAACACCATCGGACGATGGCTAACCCTTCTTTTCCCCAGTTCCCGTAATAGACATCCAATTCTGGGAAATACTGCGCCAAGAGGTGGTTCCGTATGCGGACCTTCTGCCCGTGCTCTTGCCTCTTCAGCCGTCTTTTCAGGGATAAGAGATTCCTCAGGTCCCTCAGAGGCATTGACGGGTACTCGTAAAAGAGAAACTTCCCCTGACATATGAGATCCGCTATAACCGCCGCATCTTTCGTGTCGTTCTTATCCCATCGGCCATCTATTGTTTTGCGATTGTTCTTGACCGCTGTGCCTGCCACCAAGACCACATGCCGTCCACTCCTGATCAGATATTCACCCAACGGCTTATGATAGTTGGCAGTGGGTTCAAAACCATAAATTACCTTGTCCAGACCGTACCTGACTTTCAAGGCATCTTCCTGGGCTCGCAGCTTCCGGAACCCTTCAAGGTTGTTTTCAAAGATCATTCGCTTCAACAGCGTCTTCCCGGTGGCTGTTCCATAAAATGCGTAGTGTTTAAATTTTGCCACATCGATCCCGACAATCAAATGCTCGTTCGAACCCCTTATCTCCTTCCTGATTTGACGAAACTCCTCCAGTCTGATACTATCTACCACGTTCATCTGAAACCTCCTTCCTTAAGTTAAAGTTTTTCTGGAAAATTACTTTACCTTAACAGGAGGTTTTACTTTTGGATAGCTATTAAGAAATTTTTTTCTATACTAACATTGGGGAAGCTAACCCCTTGCTTTTTAAATATATAACGCCCTTAAACACTCAAGTAACTATCGCAAGATGCCAATTTGATAGCTATAAATTTGCGCCAAAGTTGATTGAGTTTCGAAACGATCGGTAGTGAAAAGGGCGACTGGGTTATCGACGAAAACAATCCCGGGCAACCGGGGCAACACACCGGAAGGTTACATAAGGCAGGCCCGGACATAATTGTGCAACTGGCCTATCGAGGTGGGAGGATATCCACTCGTCCCCTTGCCTGTTTCGAACCCATGGGGGATAATGCCATGGGTTCAATCGAAGAACGTCTCGGACAGGTCCACTTCTGAAAACTGAGAGACATCCGGAGCCTGCTGCCGATTGTGGGAGACATATTGGGAATACGTGACGTATGGCTGGTAGAGACATATTAAAAATTGTTTGCGCGGAGGGAGAGGGTCAAAAGATCGAATTTAAGGCCAAACCTTCCCATTTGGCCAGTGAGATGGTTGCCTTTGCCAATGCGTCGGGCGGTTCTATCTTTGTCGGAATAACAGATGACGGACAGATCGTTGGTGCAGGTGTCTCCAACCGTTTGAGAAGTCAGATACAGGATATCGCCAATAACTGTGATCCCAGGATACCCATCCGTTTGATTTCACACGGCCCAGTCATTGAAATTGTAGTCCCCGAAGTCAAAGACAAACCTTACTGCTGCAATGAGGGTTTCTTTTTACG
>Ga0209164_1005895_pt1 | contig 10258 bp, 7 predicted proteins | sample MTBNYHSulfiMetaG_FD_187458 | JGI IMG/M metagenome (GOLD analysis project Ga0209164, IMG submission 187458) | Enrichment culture microbial communities from rom New York Harbor, USA that are MTBE-degrading - MTBE-NYH (New York Harbor Sulfidogenic)... | ecosystem: Environmental > Aquatic > Marine >... | reverse complement strand
CCATGGTGGACATACCACTAAGAACCACGGAAACCTCCGGCTGGTTCCAGACCCACTGCAGTGCCCACTCAGCCAGGGTGCGCTTCTGCGGCGCACTCGCCCATATCCTGGCCACCTGCTCCGGGGGCTCTTTGCTGAGCCGTCCTCCTCTTATTGGCTCCATGATGACTGCGGCCAACCCTTTGCTGGCGGCATACTGGAGGCCGCGGGTACCTGCCTGGAAGTCCACATCCATATAATTATATTGAATCTGGCACAAAGTCCAGTTATCGTAGTCGTCAATAATGCCCTTGAAAACCTCCAAATCATCGTGGAAGGAGAACCCCAGGTGACCAATCCGCCCATCGGCCATGGCGCCCTCCGCCCAGTGAAGCACTCCCAGGTCTCTTAGTTTGGGCCAGTGTCCCTTGTTTAGCCCGTGCAGGAGATAAAAGTCAATCTTATCGGTCTGGAGGCGCCCAAGCTGTTCGTTGAGGTAGCGGTCATAGTCCTGGGGTGAATTGATAAACCAGGAGGGTAATTTTGTGGCCAGTCTCATCTTCTCCCGGTAACCGTCCTGGAGTGCCCGGCCAACGACAACTTCGCTGCGTCCTGAGTGATATGGGTAGGCTGTGTCCAGATAGTTAACGCCGTGGTCGATAGCGTACCGTATCATCCGAATAGTCTCAGGCTCATCAACGCTGGCCGGGTCTCTATCGGTCACGGGCAGGCGCATGGCGCCAAAGCCCAGAGCTGATACTTTCCAATCTAACCTGCCAAACTTCCGATACTGCAATTGAATTCTCCTTTGTTAACAATTATGGCTATGATACCTTATTATGGTATGACAGGCAAATCAATGCAGGAAGTATGCCCGATGTAATACCGTTGGAAGGCATACTGTTCCCTCCTCTTGAAATCAAGTGTTTTGACTGTGGTTATGCTAGCCATCAGCACGCTGGCTGTCAAGGCCGAGGAGAATAATTCTTCGCTCGCGAGGGCAAATGATATTGGTGGCACTTCACCAGCGGGGGAATGGCTCCTATCTTGTTATCGAGGCACAGGAAATGCTATACTTTGATTAGGTCGTTTATGAAGTTGTGGAGAAAACCCTTTGATTCTGCCGAAAAAGCCGTAGCGCCGGCACGGGTGACTATTGATAGAGAACGGTGCAAAGGCTGTGGCTTCTGTGTTGATTTTTGTCCGCGCGAAGTCATCAAGCAGAGTTCAGAGCTGAATGCCAAGGGGTATAATCCCGCTGTGGTAGAGGACGAGAGCAGGTGTCTTGCCTGCGGTTTCTGTGAAGCGGTCTGTCCTGAATTTGCCATAAAAGTCTCTACCACGAACGATAATCAGTAGCTGAGGTCTGCACGGCAGGTCCATGAGTGATAGTCAAGCCCTAGTGGGAGAATTTTTTATCAGCGGTGATGTGGCTTGCGCTGAAGCAGCCATTAGTGCCGGTTGTCGTTTCTTTGCTGGTTACCCCATAACGCCAGCCACTGAGATAGCGGAGAGAATGAGTGCGCGGCTGCCTCAGGCGGGCGGTGTTTATATCCAGATGGAAGATGAGATTGCTTCCATCGCGGCGGTGCTGGGTGCATCCTGGACTGGGGTGAAAGCGATGACTGCTACCTCTGGCCCCGGCTTCAGCCTGATGATGGAGAATATCGGGCTGGGGGCGATGCTGGAGACGCCCTGTGTGGTGGTCAACATTCAGCGGGCCGGCCCCTCCACCGGATTACCGACCTTGGTAGGGCAGGGGGATATGATGCAGGCGCGGTGGGGTTCCCACGGTAGCTATGAGATAATCGCCTTATCACCCGGCTCACCACAGGAAATCTTTGACCTTACCATCGAGGCCTTCAATCTTTCGGAGAAATACCGTGTTCCCGTGCTGGTTATGTCTGACGAGGTGGTCGGTCATATGAGCGAGAAGGTAACAATCCCTTACGTAGCCCTGGAAAGCCTGGTATACAGGCGGCGTCCGGAGGTGCCACCTGAGGAATATTTGCCTTACCTGCCGGGTGAGGACCTGGTGCCACCGATGGCGGTGGCCGGGGAAGGGTATCATTTCCATGTTACCGGTCTCACCCACGATGAAAGGGGCTATCCGGTAATGAATGCCGGGGCCCAGGATAAGCTGGTCAGGCGTCTGGTGGACAAGATACGGCTTAATAAAAATGGCATCATCAGGTATGAAGAAACTCAGGTCGAGGATGCCAGTATCATTGTTTGTGCCTATGGAATTTCAGCCCGTATTGCCCAGTTTGCCGTGAAGATGGCCAGAGATGAAGGGATTCCGGCAGGGTTACTGCGGTTGATAACCGTATGGCCTTTTGCTGAGGAACGTATTCGAGAATTATCAGCGCAGGCCGAGGCTTTTATTGTTCCTGAGATAAACTATGGCCAGATTGTGTTCGAGGTGGAGAGGTGCGCCGGAGGTAGAGCCAGAACGGTGCTGGTGCCTCATATGGGTGGAAGCGTGCACTCCCCTGAGACTATCCTGAGGGCGATACGGGAGGTGGCGCAATGACTGGGAATACAGGTGTCGACCGCCTGTCGATTGAGAAGTACCTGAGGGAGGATAGACTACCCCATATCTGGTGCGCTGGCTGTGGTATCGGCTCGGCCATGAGTTGTTTTCTCAGGGCTGTTGACCGTACCGGACTGGACCCTGACAGGATGGCGGTGGTTTCGGGAATAGGTTGCACCGGACGGGTCGCCGGTTATGTGAAACTAGATTCCTTTCATACCACTCACGGCCGGGCTATTCCCTTTGCCACTGGCTTGAAACTGGGTAACCCGGAGCTAAATGTGGTGGTCTTTTCTGGAGATGGGGACCTGGTGGCTATTGGCGGTAATCATTTGATACACGCGGCTCGTCGTAACATTGATATGACAGTGATTTGTGTTAACAACTTTAACTATGGCATGACTGGCGGACAGGTGGGTCCTACGGCTCCCTTTGAAGCTCGTACCACGACCACTCCCTACGGTAATTTTGAATCTCCCTTCAACCTTCCCTATCTGGTAGCGGCCAGTGGTGCTGCTTATATCGCCCGGTGGACAACCCTGCATATACGTCAACTGGAGAAAGCTATTAGTGAAGCAATGAGTAAACCAGGTTTCAGTTTTATCGAGGTGATAAGTCCCTGTCCCGTAACCTACGGCCGCCTTAATAAAGAGCCGACGGGACTGGACTCGATGCATTACTATCAGGAAAAGAGTGTCCTTAGGAATGGCGCTGACCCCAGGGACACCGGCATTGAGTTGAATGGCCCCATTGTGGTGGGCAAGTTCGTCGATAGGGAATTACCCACACTCCGGGAACGCCTGCACCAGGTGGAGAAAAAGGCCAAAGAGAGAACAAAGGCAAAGAAATAGTCGGGTATGGCAATACAATGCCATCGGATTTCTGATTTGCGGAGAAATGAGCAGAAGGGAAATTAGAATAGCTGGTTTTGGTGGCCAGGGAGTTGTACTCTCAGGCAACATTGTTGGCAAAGCGGCTTCGATATATGATAAAGGCTTTGCTGCCCTGACACAGAGTTACGGCCCTGAGTCTCGCGGTGGTTCCTGCAAGGCGGAAGCAGTGGTCAGTGATGTCCCTGTAGATTATCCCTATGTGGTCAGCCCAGAGATACAAATCATCTTGTCGCAGGAGGCTTATAATGAGTACGGACAAAAGGTGCCTCCGGGAACACTGTTAATCGTAGACTCGGATTTAGTAAAAGTTGACTCGTCTCAGGAATCACAGCCTCTTACCATCCCGGCCAGCCGTATGGCACGGGAAATGGGACGCCCGGTAGTGGCCAACATTATTATGCTGGGGTTCCTGGCGGCAATCAGCGATATTGTCTCTGTTGAAGCTCTGAAGAAGGCTATCTTGGACTCAATACCGGAAGGGACAGAAGAGTTAAACATGAAGGCCTTCGAGCTAGGTTATAATTACGGGATTGAGCATGGTGGAGAGGTCTGATACCAGCCGGCCTGAAGGCGTGGCTATCATTGGCGATAGTGCGGCGGCGATACAGGCAGCGCTTACTCTAGCCCAGATGGGCGTTGAGGTTAAGGTCGTTACCAGCTCAGCAGCCCTGGGCTGGAACTTCGATGCCTGCGGTGTGTCCGGTGACTCTTCACCTGACCAGCGCTACCTTTGGCCTCTTTTGCTGCGGGCAGCCAGTCATCCCCTGATAAAGCTGTACAGTAACGCCGAGGTAGAACGTATCGAGGGACAGAAAAACGATTTTAAGATAGAGGTAGTACAGCAGCCCCGTTATATCCACGAAGAGCTCTGTAGCAATTGTGGGCGTTGCCAGGCTGAATGTTCGGTGAAATTAACTTCCCTGCTGGGGGAGCAGAAGATAAAGCATAACGCTATCCATACGCCCCTTCTGGAGACCAAGTCTGTGCCTTCAGCCTATGTGATTGACAAGAATGGCGTGGCTCCATGCCATGCCGCCTGTCCTCTTGGCATTAACGTGCAGGGATTTGTTTCCTTGCTGGCCAATGGCAAGACTGATAGAGCACTGGCACTGATCAATGAAGTGGCGCCGCTGGCCGGGATATTGGGTCGGGTGTGCAAGCACCCCTGCGAGGAAAGTTGCCGCCGGGCTGAAGTTGATAGCCCGGTATTCATCCAGGCACTCCATCGCTACGCGGCTGATAGTGCTCCGGGGGGAATTACCTACAATCGTAAGGCTCCTGCCGGGTCGCGTGAGGGAAGGATAGCGATTGTGGGCAGTGGTCCCGCTGGCTTAGCCGCTGCCTGGGAACTGACACGTCGAGGGTACACACCGACAGTTTTTGAATCTCATAGCGTTATCGGAGGCATGCTGGCTACCGGTATCCCGCGTTTTCGGCTGCCCAGAGAAGTGAGAGGGAGGGATATCGATGCTATTATCAACCTGGGGGTCGATATCAGGACAGGGATAACCGTGGGGCGTGATGTCACCCTGGCTTACCTTAGAGAGCGTGGCTATCGTGCCTTCTTCATCGCCATAGGTTGCCAGCAAAATAGCAGGCTTAATATTCCCGGTGAGGAGCTTGAGGGAGTCGTTGATTGCATGTCATTATTGCTGACATTGAACCTCAGGGTAGACACCTTTGTCGGCTCCAATATTGTTATCATTGGTGATGGTAACAGTGCTGTAGATTCGGCCCGGGCTGCCATCAGGAGAAGCGAGGGCAGTGTCAAGGTACTCAGCTGGACTGTCCCTGATGAGATAACTGCGGTCGAAGATGAGGTGAAGGAAGCACTACAGGAGGGGGTATCGATAGAGTTCGGCGTCATGCCGGTGGAGGTTCTGGGAGAAGACGGTAAGGTGGCCGGGGTACGTTGCCAGCGAACGAGGTTAACTGAGGAGTTGTTGCCTAACGGACGGCATCGGCCGGAACCAATACCGGGTACAGACTTCGTGATAGAAGCTGACCATGTGGTCGTGGCCATCGGCCAGTCACCCGATACCTCGCAGTTACGTCTGGAAGGTCTGGACATCGATAGCACAAGCGGGGCTGTCCAGGTAAATCCTCTCACCCTGGAGGCCAGTATTCGTGGCGTCTTTGCCGGCGGTGATTGCATTACTGGTCCGAACAATGTTGTTGCGGCCATGGCGGCCGGGCTGAGAGCGGCTGAATCGATAGACAGGTATTTTCAGGGGCATGACCTTGAGGTGGGACGTAGTCTTGAATTGCCAGAGATAGCTGAGATTGATGTGGAGACAGTGGAAGCTGCACCCTACCAGCGAGCGTCTATGCCGGCTATTAGGTCGCGAAAGAGGAAGAGTAGCTTTGAAGAGACAACCACTGGACTGCCTGCTGAGGTAGCTCAAATGGAAGCCCAGCGCTGTCTTAATTGCGCCATGTGCAGTCAGTGTCTGGAGTGTACTAGGGTATGCGAACTGAATGCTGTTTTCCATGATGATTGCGTCAGGCATTTTGAAGTTGGTGTGCAGTTCATACTGAGGTTCCCCTCCGATGGTATGGAAGGTCAGGAAGCCTCCATAAGCGGTATTCGTACTATTTCTGCGGGCAGGAACAGTGAACCAGGAGACCAGCTTATTCAGGCTATCGCGGCGGCACTGGAGACTGCTATCGAAATCCAACCGAATGAAATACGTCAGGACAAACTCGAGGATTTTGCCGGGGTAGATATGGGCCTGGCGTACCCGCCCGCGGTTTCACAGAAGTCTAACGGCAACGGGCGTATCGGCGTCTTTTTGTGCCGCTGTGGGGGCAGTATTGACTCGATTATTGGTTTTAGAGCCGTGTCCAGGCGCTTATCAGATTCTCTGGCGGTAACCCGTATTCGGGAGATAGCCCAGGCCTGTACTGAAGAAGGAGCCAGGGAAATAGCGGCTGAGGTAGCTGAATGGCAGCTTGATGGCATGGTGCTGGCTGCCTGCCGCTGCTGTAACTCGGAGCAGGTGTGCTACAGTTGCACTGACAGACGGCAGATGTGCCAGCAGTACCTCAATCAACATCTCATTCTGCCGCAAAATACTACTGTGGAATTCGTCAACATTCGGGAGCAGTGCGCCTGGGTGCATAAAGATGACCCCAGGGGTGCCACACGCAAGGCGATACAGATAATCCTGGCTGGTGTTAATCGTGTTAAGGTAACCCCATCGGTGGTTTTTGACAAAAGGCCTATTTTGCCCGGCGTACTCGTTATTGGTGGCGGAACGGCTGGTGTTACTGCTGCCGGAGCGCTAGCCTCACGGGGCTATGAGGTCGGGCTGGTGGCCAGGCAGGGTTCTGAGCCACTTGAGTCATTACCGGGGGATAATTTCACACTTAATCCTTGGCCAGATGCCCTGAAACTTCAGGGTTATCCCGGGAATTATGAAGTTTTGCTCCAGTATGGCTCTCAACTAAACCGTGTGAACGCTGGCGCCGTACTGGTTGACATGGAGGGGTCAGGAGGTGGAGGTCTGCTCAGCACGGCGGCAGATAATGGATTAATAAGCCGAATTATGGCGAGAAGAAGAGAATCTGGTCTTTCGGGCAGCTTCTGGGGCGACCTTCAGCGAGAAGTTACGATTACGGAGACGGCTGGTCTCTTCCTGCTCTCGCCTGATGGTGCTGAATCGTCTGAGGAGCAGTTATTACGCGGGTTGACGGCCGCGGCCAGGGTTTCGGCGTTTCTGGAACAGAAAAACATAAGTCCGAGAGCCATGGCGGTCAGTATAGCTCGTGAACTGTGCCGTGGCTGTGGCGATTGTAGCCATGTATGCCCTTATATCGAGATGAAAGAGGATGGAAACGGGGTGGCATATGCCTGTATCGACAAGGCCCTGTGTCTTGGCTGTGGTGCCTGTATCGCCGCCTGCCCGACTGGCGCTATCACTCAGGCACAACAGAGTGACGCGCGGATGGTGTCTACTCTGCAATCCCTGTTCCGCTAGAGTCAGGCGTTAAGTGAGGTCTAAATAAAATTGTATTCAGAAATACTGGTTTTTGCCTGTAACTGGAATGGCTGGAGTTGTATTGAGACGGCAAGTGGTTCCGGGCTCAGCTATCCGCCTTCGGTAAAGATAATGAGGGTAAGCTGTCTCTCCCGGGTGCATACTGGCCTAATACTTAAGGCCTTTGAACTCGGGGCTGATGGAGTTATGCTCCTTGGCTGTGAGTCCGATAGCTGTCATTTTGGTAATAATAGAGAACAAATTATGGCTGAGTATGAAAAGGCACGTGCCATATTGGAGATGCTTGGCATCAGGAAAGACAGGCTGGTTCTTGTTCAACTGCCCGCCTTTGCCGGCCAGGAGTTTGTGCAGCAGGTAACAAAGTTGACTACCGAAATTACTCGCATGCCGACTTTTAGAGGGGCGAGAATCGCTGGCCCTGTCTCAGCGCAGGATGCCAGAGTTCAATCGCTTATTTAACCCGATGACCCCGGAGAACTATAGTTAGATGTTTGATTTAAAGAGTGTTATTAATACTACCAGGATACGGCTCTGTCTGGACTGTGGTAAGTGTACCGTGGTCTGTCCTGTGTCCAAGTATGACCCGGAGTTTAATCCCCGGCTTATTGTACAGTTGGCGCTGAGGCAGAATGGCCGTAGCCCCGTGGACGACAAAGTATGGTCATGCCTCAGTTGTAATATGTGTATGGAACGCTGTAACTACAACGTGGAATTTACCGATTTTATCAGGGCTTTGAGACATCAGGGGCTAGCTGAAGGGAGTGAGGTGCAGTACAGTCATGGTGGGACACCTCAATCAGTTATGCATCTCATGGCTCGCCGTGACCTCAGGCAGAATCGCATCGACTGGCTTCCTGAAGATATTAAAGTGGAGAGGCACAGTGATACGGCCTTCTTCGTTGGTTGTGCTCCTTATTTTGAGGTCATCTTCAACGACTTGGGAGTGAAAACAACCGAGGGCACAAAGGGTGCGCTGAGACTGCTAAACCATGCCCGGATACCCTTCACTCTTCTACCCAACGAACGCTGTTGCGGGCGCGACTTGTTGCTGATGGGGGATGCCGAGGGGTTCCTGGCTTTAGCCCAGGTCAACTTGCAGGAGTTTCACCGTCGGGGCATAAGGAATATTATCACCAGCTGCCCCGAATGCTACTACACACTCAAGGTGGACTACTCGAGGTATCTGGAGGACTGGGATATTAATGTTACCCATATCACCGAAGTGCTGGCGCCTCTTGTTGAAAAAGGAGAATTTTCTCTGGGTAGCCTGGAGCAGAAAGTAACCTACCATGACCCGTGTACTCTGGGCAGATATTCAAGGATATTTGACCAGCCACGGAATATCCTGGACTCGGTGGAGGGCCTGGAATTGGTCGAAATGGTTGATAATCGAGAGAAGGCGCTTTGTTGTGGTGCCAGCCCGTGGGTGCACTGTGGCCTGGTCAATAAACAGATACAGAAGGAGCGTCTGGCTCAGGCGGGAGCCACCGGGGCTGATAAGCTGGTAACCGCCTGTCCCAAATGTCAGATACATTTAGTCTGTGCCCAGAAGAACGCTGAGGATGATGACATATGCCAGATTGAAATTCAGGATATTTATGCCCTGGCGGCACAATCGTTACTGTCGCATGAGGAGGTGAAGTAGGTGATGCAGGAGGAACTGAGGATAGGTGTTTTCGTCTGCGATTGCGGGCTTAATATCGCCGGCTCTGTTGATTGTGAAGCGGTGAGGGAATTTGCCGAAAAATTGCCCGACATCGCGGTTGCGGTGAGAAACAAATATACCTGTGCTGATCCCGGCCAGGAAGAAATAAAAAAGCATATCCGTGAATACCGGCTTAACCGTGTGGTGGTTGCCTCCTGCAGTCCCAGGATGCACGAACCAACCTTCCGTGCCTGTGTTGCCGAAGCCGGGCTTAACCCTTATCTTTTTGAGATGGCTAATATCAGAGAGCAGTGTAGCTGGGTGCATTTACATGATAGAGAGACGGCCACTGTCAAGGCTAAAGATATTGTCAGGATAGCCGTAGCCAAGGCTCGTCTCCTTCAGCCACAGCAGGATACTGAGATACCAGTTATTGATAGGGCCCTGGTGATAGGCGGTGGTGTCGCTGGTATCCAGGCGGCTCTTGACCTGGCTGATGCTGGCCATCAGGTATATCTGGTGGAAAAGCAGCCCTCCATTGGCGGCATCATGGCACGGTTGGACAAGACCTTTCCCACCATGGACTGCTCGATATGTGTCCTGGGGCCCAAGATGATGGATGTGGGGCGTCATCCCCGCATAGAGCTGATGACCAATAGCGAGGTTGAGGAAATATCGGGGTATGTGGGTAACTTCAGGGTAAGGGTGCGGAAAAAGGCCCGTTATGTTGATGAGACGTTGTGCAATTCCTGCGGGGAGTGTGCCGAGGTATGTCCCGTGGTGGTGCCGGACGAGTTTCAGCAGGGCTTTTCTTCACGTAAAGCGGCCTATATGCCCTTCCCTCAGGCGGTGCCGTCTTCCTATATTATCGACATGGAGCACTGCCTGGGGAACAACCCGGTAACCTGTGATAAGTGCGTTGAAGTTTGTGAGAAAGAATGTATCGATTTGAATATGCAGGATGAGGTGGTCGAGCTTGATGTGGGCGTGGTTATCGTGGCTACGGGTATGGACGTTTATGACCCAACGGTTCTTGATGAATACGGTTACACCCGCTTTGAGAATGTTATCACTACCCTTGAGTTCGAAAGGTTGATATGTGGTGGTGGGCCTACTGATGGCAAGCTGGTGCGCCCCTCTGACCTTGAGGAGCCAAAACGCATTGGCTTTATTCAGTGCGTGGGCTCGAGGACGGAGAACAGGGGTA
>Ga0209164_1005894_pt1 | contig 10260 bp, 9 predicted proteins | sample MTBNYHSulfiMetaG_FD_187458 | JGI IMG/M metagenome (GOLD analysis project Ga0209164, IMG submission 187458) | Enrichment culture microbial communities from rom New York Harbor, USA that are MTBE-degrading - MTBE-NYH (New York Harbor Sulfidogenic)... | ecosystem: Environmental > Aquatic > Marine >... | reverse complement strand
AGCTTATAAAAGTTTTAGATTAAAAACCCCTACTCAGGGGGAAAAGGTTTTTTTCAATGATAGTAAGGTGGGAACACTATCAGTTTTTGTTTTTGACGTTGGCGGACCGCTATTCCTGATCAAGGCTTCCAGTCAGCGTAAGGCATATTCGATAGCAAATTGTTTTAGAGGAATTGTCGGAATCTACACAGGAAACTTTTTAACAGACCGAATCTTCGAATTTCTCGTGGAATTAGATCGCTTTCCAAATTCGGAAATGACATATCAGGAACTCGTGAAAACCTATAAACCACCCCAGAAAGAATCTGGTGAGTTCATTGATATAGATACTTTGTGTAGGGAACTGCAATCGGGTCCACTCATCCGCCACGATCAACTCAAATGGTGTTGTGACTTTATGCAAAAGGCCATTAGGAATCACAATATTGCTGATGCACTCCTCCATCTTGAACAAAGCCATTATATTATCTCAGGGTTTATGACCTCTTCGTATTACTACTTCCATTACAGATGGGATAGAAAATTTGAGAAGAAATATCTAAAAGAGAAGAAATATTTTGAAAACCGGACTCGCTATGATCTCGCATTCGTTTCTGCTTTTCGCAGCATAGAATCGATATTCGGAAAACCCCAAGTAAAGAACCAAGAAATTAAGCCTTTCCTCAATAATTTAGATTCCAAATATGGGACTAATTTTTCAACATCAAAATGGATATCCTATCACGAGATATTCTCAAGGACGAAGAAATTCAGATCCTATGAAGAAGTTATCACTCACTTTCTAAAATTACGAAATGCAGTAGCTGCTCACGCAAATCCTAAGCCTCCGCTTGTTCTCAACGAAGACCAACTTTTTGAAATCCAGAAATTGGCGGAGTCTATGATCGTAGATTTGATAAAACCCTAATCTCAACTTGTATTGGATTTTAGTTGAGAAACTCTTTGAGAGAAGCGATTATATATTTACTGCCAGTTTACTCGATTTTACAGCAATTTACACTTTAATTAAGATTCTAAAAGATAAATTAAATTCTGTTGACTTTTTTTTTCTGGTTTTATAAAGTATTTCCAACAACCAGTTATTTGATCTCTGTTACCTCTAATTCAATATAATCCGTTAATTTAACAACCTAACCCTTAACCTTTTGGAGAAAGATATGAGATGGAGAGTCCAAAAGGTGCCAATATCAAGCCTCCGAGGAGGTATATCCTTCTTGGAGGCTTTTATTTTTATTATTAAAACAAACTGAAGGAGGGGGAATTATGAGAATTAAACAAGTAATGATTATCGTAGTAGCTATCGCTTTATTTATGTCTATGCCAATCAAGGCATTGACCGCAGATTGGTATGTGCCAGGTAACTTCAGCTCCATTCAAGCCGCTATAGATGATCTGTCTGTGGTCAATGGAGATACAATCTTTGTAGGGCCGGGTTCCTTTGCTGGCGCCTTTATTACAAAGTCGGTCGAGATTAAGGGCATCGGAGGAGCTACCATCAACAGCGGCCCAGCCCATAGTTCCGGTCTAATTATGGGATTTCGACTTCTATCTGGAAGCGAAGGAGCCACAATTAGCCACTTACGTTTTGAAGTTGATTTGGCAATCATGAATGGGGCTGCTATTAACAACGTGACTGTTACTCATTGCACATTCGCCAATACTATCCAGGCGATTTCGAACTGGTGTGGAGGTTCTTGGAACATTACTCATAATGAAATTATTGATCTGCGGACAAGAAACGGGGGAGGGATTGGTATTTTGATCGGTGATTATACGGGAAGAACAGTCACAGACAACGTGGTGGCCCATAATAAAATCTCAGGAGCCCTTACCTCTATGGAGGGAGAACTCGGTGGATATAACGGCTCAGGCATTGTCTTATTTGCGGATTTTAGATGGGGAATGCCAGGCACTGCAAGTATCTCTTACAATCGTGTGGTTAAAAATAGTGTCAGTCTTATAAGCAACTCATCGCTTGTTGATGTTTGGGCTCTTGAGCTCACACAATGCGGCGACGAAGTAGCAGGATGGCCAGCAACGTGTGGCCCGACTGTCATCTGCAACAATGCAATCGGCTTCAATGACTTTCGAGATACTGCTAATCAAATTTCGTTGACTCCAGAAGATCTCGAAAGCTGTAATTCAATATCCCGGAACCTTGGCGAGAACCGGGGGCATGGATTGCACCCTTCTATTTTTCTTCCTGAATAATAATTAACTTGGTTATTGGAAAGCCCTTACATAAGGCAAGAGCTTTCTCATATGCATAAAAAAGGCAGGGTAAGAGAGATGGCCCTGCCTTTTGACTTTTGGATAAAAAATTTTTTGAGACGGCTATATGCATGTAGGAGATACGTAATAAAGGCGAATCCATTCCTATTACGGCGGGCTTTGCGGACTCCCCTCCAGGGGGATCGGGATCGGTGGCTGGTAGGCTGTGTTGAGAAGGGCAAAGGAAAAAAGAATATTTTAATAGGACCCGCTGATTCACACCATGGCCAGGCCATTATTGAGTTGGCGGATACTGTCAAGATTACCTTCCTTTGAGGGGGGCACCTCACAAAGAATTAGAATACGCTTTCTACATGACGCCAAGATTTCCGATAGAAATCGCGCATAACTGCTCGTGTTTGTTAGGGTGCAGCAACAGAGGACTGATTAATGCCAAATCTATTCTGCAAATATTTGCCCACTTTGAAAAGGAATGGGATAGACCATAGAACAACCGCGGCAAACGGAATCGTGACAAACCAAAATGTCTGAAAGTCAAAGTATCCGTTGCCATAGCCATAGAGCAGTAGGTAGATTGTCGTCGGAGTCAAAAACAGGATCCCGGTCAAAAGGCCTGGGCAATACCTTCTTAGAGCAATCGTGGCCACGAGATGCGGAATGAAGACATTGATTAGCATCCCAAAGTTGAAGGAGAAGAACAAATAACATGCAACGCTTTGCTTGCCCGAAAGATAAAACAAAAAAGTGATGACTGCAGCTAACAGGGTAATGGCGATGAGGGCGAACACAAATTCAAACCTACACACAGGCTTGTGATATTTCCCGGCTGACTTTGAGAACGCAGGAAGCCAGATTGCCTCTTCAAGATTGTGGATCGTGAACGCGACAGGAAACGCCCAGAAGATCCAAGAAAATGAGGTCTCCATAAGTTATGATAATCCTCTCTGTCTGAAGTGGATGTGTTAACGCTGCAGCGCCCTAACAATTATCACAGCATAATGCAATTTGTAAGAATCCTACCCATTCCAACTCCTCCTTGTCAATGAAATTTCGATGCTGTGAATTTCCACTTGAAACATTGCATGGATAAGGTCTATATGCTTTTAAGGACTTTAGAAAGGACTCTTAAAGAAAGGGGGATTCAGCAATCCAATGAGATGGTATTTATTGGTCAAAATATGTATCTTTTCTGAAGGCTCTCTTCAATCTGAGTGAGGAGGTAAAAAGAGTTCTGTTTTTGGACAATGAATGATGGCTGTAATATTCATTATTGCATGGGATATTGGTGCCCCGATAGGATTTGTCGATACCAGTGTTGGGAGGGATATGATGCTATTCCCTATATTTGGCTGCAGTATCTTTTTTCCAGTTCATGGCTTTGTCAACGTTTTCCATGATCTATGACGTGAGTAAATGTGCTCTTCTTACACCCTACAGTTTTGATAGAATCAGATCCCTCAATGGCTTGCCCGTCTAAGGTCTCTCCTGTAAGAATAGCTTCTGTATTTTCACATACAAGCCCTGTCTCTTGGGTTCTGAAGTGCAGTATCATATCGATATCCCCGTCTCCATCAACATCCTCAAACGCATAGTGGAAGGGGGAGGCCTCGATTCCTGTTTTGCCAAACAAGACCGTACTTGGATCTACAACAGTGGCATCAAAATCCTCAGTGGTTAGGATTGCCACTGGGATGGCCCCCATGCTTCTGGGATTGATGCTATTAGGATTACTGTCGGGTATGATGTCAATATAGATTCCAAGAGAATCAATAACAGCAGTGCTACCTTTGATATCAAAGGCAGGGGTTTTGTCCAAATAGTAAATCCACGGAGTCCCAACAGGAGGATTGCAGAAGGCAAGACCTGTCATGCCATTATTGTTCCACTTCCACTGTAATTTTGTCGTACTATTATCCGCTTTCAAAACCACCCAATACTGGGTAGAACCTTCCAACAAGGGTTTAAGCAAAGAATTTGCCCTATAGATTGTTGGTAGCTCAGACAGATTCGTAAAATTGAAGGACTCAATTACCTTTTCAGGGTCTGTAGATGGAAGGCCTGAATCACCGTACACAAGGTTGACGGACACTTGGTTGGGACCCCAATCGTAATCTGTTGCAAAATCGATCGAATCCAATATAACGTTAAAAGACAGGATGAAAGGTGCGGCAATCTGCTGATTGTAGGAAGATCCAGATCCAATTACCCACCCACTATTCTCAGTATTGTCGAATGACTGTCCAGGGCCAAATGTCGAGTAAAGCACCTCTGAATGTGCTGGTGCGCTTAGCGGAATAATGAAAAGGAATACTGAGAATAAGAGGATCAATATTTTCATCTTAGTACCCTCCTCTTCTTTTTATTAGGCCAGCAAAATTCCTTACTTTTTGCCTCCTCAAATTCTGTATGGCTGATCTACTTCTTAAATTTCCAATGAATATCCATTGGATATCTATCAAGAAAAATGCCAAATACTAATTTTGATTCTTGGTTGTTTTTGAGGTTTAATGAGGTTAGGTTGCTGCAAATTGAGTAAAATATAGAATCATCGTTTTTTTAGGGGAATAAAATGTAGTGAGTATTTTTTTTAAAAATGACAGAATGTCAGAGGTCGATTGGAATACCTCTTCGATAATCCTTAATACCCAGGGGGGAACCAATCTTATGAAATATAGAGTGATGTAGGGAAAAAGATCCCTAAGGATTATGACAAAGAGAATCCGGCCAAAAATGAATTTATCAGAATTGTCTTTTTATTTCTAAATTTGTTGGGTTAATTTACGGGAACGGTTTTGGGAGAGCCTAACGCAAGAGAATTTATTGATTTCCATGTGCATAGCACCTTGACCCAAAATTTTAAACAGACAATTACATGAAGTTATCCTCGGAAAGAGGTATGAGGATAACACCTACAAAGCATTGAGCTTGGACAGCAGGAAGGCATGATGATTTTCGATGGAAAGAGAGTATAACGTTCACAATGAGTGTGGTGAAGGGGAACACTGAATCCGAAAGGACCAAGGGTACAACGAAAAAAGGGAAAATCCGAGAAAAAACGCCACTTCATATCCACCTCCATTGTATGGTTAGGCGTGTTTGCGAGCTGGAACGTAATTTCTTATAGGTCTATTCCCTCGCAGGGCAAAAACACTGTTGACGGTTACTGGAATCGTGTTGTTTGCCAGGCAACTAATTGCCAACGCCCTCCCATCTTGACTTGGACTTCAATAAAGCTAACGTCGAGAAGCATGGGCATGCCATAATAGAGCAGTTTATCTTGCCTCTACCTGTAATCACGCCAGTATCACCATAAATGCGAACATTCGTGGAAGTCGTTTGAATTGCTTCATACTTTAAATTTGCGTTCTCTATTTTTGAAAGAAAAGTGCCTTTGCTATCGGTCTGGCCATTTGTATGCGTGTAAGTAAGATCCTCCGTAATTAGGAGTCTCAATGTTGGAAGATCGGCCCTTACCATTGCTTCGAACCGCTTCTGTTGAATGCTAAGGAGCTCACTATCAGAAGCCTCCGAGAGAGTAAAGAGACTGAAACACGCAAATGCTCCCAAAACCACTATTCTTATCATTTCTCTAATCCTTTCTTGGTTGTCGGGTTGCTGGCTGACGATTGAAATCAGCGGTGGCTTCAGGCCATCTGCTGGAGTAATTAAGCAATAATGCTTAACCACCTCTCTTATATTTTAAGGCTTATACCTTTATCCTGAACTCGTCCCCAATTCACCAATTCATATTAATTAATTTTATGTAACATCTTACCAATGACCTGCCAGGTACCATTTTGTCTCATTCGGATTTCTGTGAATCTGCTCTTTATAACGACTATACTAACACCGTATTGAGTCACACGGTATTCACATGTATACTGCACGATGGCAGTATTTCCAAACACCTTAATTGATTCGGGTTTCAAATCAGCAGAATAAAAAGTAAATTGCTGGAGGTAAGCTCTAAATTTTTCAAGATTTAAAGGTTTATCAGACCAATAAGGCCAAAAAGCTCCATCTTCATGATGATATTTTACAAATCCGTCTAAATCTCCTTTAGTCAAAGCCTCCCATCTTGATTTTTCAAGTTCCCAAATCTCTTTCTGAACTGCTGTCCATTCCTGGCCAAAAGCATGAATTTCTAAAAAAACCACAATAACTAAAAGCAGAATTGCCAATACCTTTTTTAAAGTCTTTTTCATAAAATCACCTCCTGTTGATTTTGGGTTTGTAAAGAACAGAATGAGAAAGCCTGTACAAGGGAAAAACTTTACTTCCTTGTAGGTTCCATTTTGGCAGTTTCTGAGATCTTCCCTCATGGTTCACCCCAAAAGGGTAGAGGTTTGGTTGTTAGGTGAATTGAGACTCGGATGGGATATTTTTCATGAACCAAATATCATTAAAATGTGGAAAGAGTCAATCGAAAAATAGTTTTGTGAAAATTACCATATTAATTATGGATTAACGTTCGAAATCTGGTATAAAGAACAAAATACTCGGCTTGAGGACTTCAGGAAGAAGCAAACGAAATATCCCTCTGTCAATTTTGAAAAATGAACCGATGGGTAGAAATAACGAGTGCACCTACAAAGAATCGAGCTATGCTCTATATATGATGTGAAGATTCACGATTGAAATCGAGTATAACAATTTGGTTCCCCTTAATTTCGGAAACCCCCAAGAAGGGTATGGGTTTTACTCTTTTTTTAAATCTTCATGTGGGAATCTATACCAATCAGTACCAGCCCCTATAATTGGAATTATCAACATCGACAATCCAATGACAGTTCCTGTATCTTTAACCACAAGGTCTCCATCTGTATTCTTTGTTAAATAAAAAGAACCATACATAGCACCGAATGCACCTAATCCTTCAGCAATAAAAGTGCTTTCCGTATGAGAAGAAGCTCTTATTCCTTCTGAACTGCAACTATATTTCCGTTTTGGATAGGATTTTTTGTAAACCAACTTCTGCTCCTCCCACACCCAACCAGAAATCTCAAAAGTATCGTCTTTTAATAATGTTATTTTCACATATCTTTCTCCAATCTCATCCTTAAAACCAAGGATTTTAGATAAGTTATATTCAACTTCCCCCTTTTCCTTTATGCCATTATTCCAATATATGCCTGATATGTCGGGACATTTGTTTTCTTCAACAGGAACCAAGTCACTCCATGAGGAGGGGTATTTATTGTGCATCACACAGGAGGTTAATAAAAACGAAAGTACAACGATACCAATGATGTAAAATATCCGAGATGAATATAAGAGATTATTTCTATTCATAGTTACCACCTTTATTCCTGGTAAAATTAATAAGAGATTAAGGGTATTTGGACACTTCCGATCATGCTCAAAATCACATGACTCCATACGTTGATAGCTCAGGTTGAAATAGAAATGATCATTATTTCAATTGAAAACTATTAATCACCCAATGGATCTGCTCTAAATTAATCTTACCTATCGTACCCGCCTTATGGGAGTCAGTATAAAGAAATCCATAAAAGGCCAGTCTATCTTTAAAATCTTCTGGGACATATAGGTAAAGAATCGCCTCTGCTATATAATGACCCGACCTGTCCGTCATGCCGGTGCTGTACTTCATATAATAGAGTCTCTTGTTACCTATTGTTGTGACATCTTTCTTTTCGATGGAAACATCTGTATACCGGAAGCCTTCCAATAGCCCTGCGTAGTATTCTTTCTTTTTAAATTGCTCGATCATTATTTTTTCTTCCTGGTCCCTGAATCCCGACGCAACCATTTCCTCGCTCAGATATTGCAATTCTTTCGAGGTTGGTATTTTGAAAACGTGTATCAGTTTCTGGCCTGACCCCAAAGGAACCACAGTCGTATATTTGTTTATAAACTTCACCGATTCTTCATCTTCTTTGGTCTCACTTTCCCATTTTCCACTGTATGGTGCCGATATTTGGTATGTCTTGAAATTTAATTTCTGGACCTCGATTGGTTTCTTCTTGGCCTGTTCAGTGCTTGCACAAGAGAATACAAATGTGAAAAGAATTATCAAAATAAATTTGATGGGTTTATTCTTTATATTTTTCATAGGGTCCTCCCATTAATTTGGTTCTTTAGGGATTAAATCTATTTGGATTCTTTTTCAGGAAGGCCTTTAAATAAAATTGGAGATCTGATTGGGAATTTTTGTCGAAGTAATTTCAGAAGGAAGTTTTAAAGGTCTTTCTCCATCCACCACCCCCTTTGGAAAGAAAAGGTTTTATTTGGATTGTTGATTCAAAAATACACCTAATATACCTTTTGTCAATACCAAAAACGAAGTTGTGAAAATTATCTTTTTGTGGATTATCCATTGAAATCTTGAATGGGTGGACTAATTGTCAAAATCACGAGTACAGCTTACTATAAGGAAGTAGAGAGAGACATGGTAATCTCCATCTGTTAAAGTTGAGTTATCCAAAAACAACAAAACAGAGAGGAGAAATTACCATGTCTGAGAGAGATTATAACAAGCAGGTAGCGAAGCGTCAAAGGATCCAGAGCACCACCTTGGTGGTAGGGGTGGATATAGGCAAGGCTTACAATGCGGTGGGATTTATGAACAAAGAGGGCAAAGTATTGGGCAGTTGCGCCAAGGTAGAGAACACCCGTGAGGGATTTGAACAGTTCATGAGGATGGTCGAGGATCTGAAGGCACAGTATGGGTTCAACGATGTTCTCATTGGGATGGAACCGACCGGGCATTATTGGAGGAAGCTTGCTTACTTTGGAAAAGAGCATGGCTATGAGGTTCGGTTTGTGAGGACGACGGCTCTTAGGCACCACCGGGAGCTTGACGAGAGTTCCTCAGCTAAGAGCGATAAGCAAGACGCCCTAACTATCACCAACATCACGAGAGAGGGTAAATACATCGATACGGTGATCGAAGATGGGTCGCTACGGCAGCTCAGGACATTAGCCAAGGCACGGGAGAGACTGCTCCGTTATAGTGTGAGTGCCAAGAATTCCCTGCATGCAGCCCTGGATGACTACTTCCCTGAACTGCATGAGCTGTTTTGGTCCATGGGTTCTCGGAGTCTATGGGCGATTCTTGACCGATGCCCTTTTCCTGAGGATGTGCGATTGATCAAAGTCTCCACGTTGAAAGAGTTAATCGTGAAGAGTTCACGAAACAGGGCAGGATCCGTCCAGAAGGCAAAAGCGCTTTATCAGGCCGCCACCAAGAGCATTGGACTGAGACCGATTGGAAGTGCTGACCGATATCGGGTACAGATGTGTTTGGAAGAAGTCAAGCGGACGGTTCTGACCCTGAAGAGCATGGATCAGCAGATGAAAAGCCTTCTCAAAGAGATCCCTGCAGCCCCGTATCTGCTCAGCATCCCTGGCATCGGGGCTCTTTCTGCTGCAGTCTTCCTGGGGGAACTGGGAGACCCTGCCCATTTCCATCATGCCCGCCAGATCGTCAAGTACGCAGGCTACGATCCTCAGGAGAGCGATTCAGGGTCCTGGGTAAGCCGCAAGTTCATCTCCAAAAAAGGGCGCTGGCTCATGAGGAAGTACCTCTTCTTTATGAGTATGAGAGTGGTGGTGCTTACCAACTACTTCAAAGCATATTATGAGAGAAAATTAGAGACAAAGAACAGGGTTGGGCAGCTGCCCAGAAGGAAAGAGATCCTCTGTGCCGTGGCAATCAAGCTGATCAAAGTCATCTTTGCCCTCCTGAGAGACAAACGGAGGTTTGAGGATACCGTAACGCCGGTCTTCCAGACAGCATGATAGCTAAGAGTGGTTGTGGTGGAAGAAGGACCGCAGTACTTCGTAGGCGAGAAGGCTTGTAGGATTCAGCTTGGTCAACTTCCACCGTCCTTTCGGCCTGAATAAGGTAAGTTGGGCAAAGAGGCCCGTAGAATAAAAGAGGTTAGGCAGAGAGGGATCAAGGTCGAAGTCTCACCACAACCATTACCTCTTTAACAGAGGGAACCATGAATAACCTTGACATCTTCCTTAGAAGAGGAAGTAACTATTGCACCTGTTCACAGT
>Ga0209164_1005891_pt1 | contig 10266 bp, 10 predicted proteins | sample MTBNYHSulfiMetaG_FD_187458 | JGI IMG/M metagenome (GOLD analysis project Ga0209164, IMG submission 187458) | Enrichment culture microbial communities from rom New York Harbor, USA that are MTBE-degrading - MTBE-NYH (New York Harbor Sulfidogenic)... | ecosystem: Environmental > Aquatic > Marine >... | reverse complement strand
CGATTATGTCTTCCCCATGTTCCGCGCCAACGCCATCTACGAAGGCGAATATCTGCTGGGCACCTCCATCGCCCGGCCGTTGATCGCCAAACGGCAGATGGAGATCGCCAAGCTGGAAGGCGCCGATACGGTCAGCCACGGCGCCACCGGCAAGGGAAACGACCAGGTGCGCTTCGAATTGAGCTATCTCTCCATGGACCCGCACATCAAGATCGTGGCCCCCTGGCGCGAGTGGGACCTGCATTCGCGCACCGCGCTGATGGATTTTGCCAAGCGGCACGGCATCCAGGTGCCCACCACGCCGTCCAAGCCTTACAGCACCGACGGGAATTTGCTGCACATCAGCTACGAGGGCGGCATTCTGGAAGATCCCTGGGCCAAACCGCCCGAAGATCTCTTCCAGTTGACCGTATCACCCCAGAAGGCGCCCGACACGCCGGAGACCATCGAGATCAGCTTTGCCCAAGGCAACCCCGTGGCCATCAACGGCAAGGATCTCTCTCCGGCCAATCTGCTGGCCGAACTCAACCGTCTGGGCGGCAAGCACGGCGTGGGCCGGGTGGATATCGTGGAGAACCGTTTCGTGGGCATGAAATCGCGCGGTGTCTATGAAACGCCGGGCGGCACCATCCTGCGCAAGGCCCATATGGCCATGGAGTCGATCACCCTGGACCGCGAAGTGCACCATCTGCGCGACAGCCTGATCCCCAAGTACGCCGAATTGATCTACAACGGGTTCTGGTTCGCCCCCGAACGCCAGCTGCTGCAATCCATGATTGACGAAACCCAACGCCATGTCACCGGTGTGGTGCGCCTGGAACTCTACAAAGGCAGTTGCACGGTGGTGGGTCGCAAATCGGACTACTCGCTGTACAGCGAGGCCCATGCGACCTTCGAGGACGACGTGGTTTACAGCCAGAAGGATGCCGAAGGGTTTATCCGCCTCAACGCGCTGCGGTTGAGAATACGCAAGCTGATGCAGGATGCGCGGGGGTTATAAAAACGGCTTCAGGAGAGGAATCTTTTTCATGAGCGAGAAACCCTGGGATGGCCGCTTCGCCGAGCGAACCGACACCAGTGTGGAGGCATTCACCTCTTCGATTCAGTGCGATCGAAGGCTCTATCCATACGATATCCAAGGCAGCGTGGCCCACTGCCGCATGCTGGCCAAGGTCGGGGTGATCACGGCCGAAGAGGCCGAAACGCTGGTGGAAGGGTTGTGGCGCATCAAGCGCGAGTTGGACCAGGGCAACTTCGAGTTCGACGACAGCCTGGAAGACATCCACATGCACATCGAGGCGCGCTTGCTGCAGGAGGTGGGCAAGGTCGCCCAGAAACTCCACACCGCGCGCAGCCGCAACGATCAGGTGGCATTGGACATTCGCATGTTCCTGCGCGATGTCACCGCCCAGATCATTCAAGGGTTGAAAGCGCTGCGGACAATCCTGGTCGGCTTGGCCGAACAGCATGTAGAAACCGTCATGCCCGGCTATACCCATCTGCAACGGGCCCAACCGGTGCTGCTGGGGCACCACTGGATGGCGTACTATGAGATGTTTTCCCGCGACGCCATGCGTTTTGCCGACGGCCTCAAGCGCACCAACGTGATGCCCCTGGGGGCCGCTGCCCTGGCCGGCACCACCTACCCCATCGACCGGGGCTACACCGCCGAACTGCTGGGCTTTCCGAAAGTCACCGCCAACAGCATGGACAGCGTCGCGGACCGCGATTTCATTCTGGAATTTCTCTCGGCGGCCGGCATCTGCATGGTGCACTTGAGCCGTCTGTCCGAAGAGCTGGTGTTGTGGTCCTCTTCCGAGTTCGGTTTCATCGAACTCTCCGATGCCTTTTCCACGGGCAGCAGCATCATGCCCCAGAAGAAGAACCCCGACATTCCCGAGTTGATCCGCGGCAAGACGGGCCGGGTCGTCGGCAGTCTGATGGCCGAACTCACCTTGATGAAAAGTCTGCCGCTGGCCTACAACCGGGACATGCAGGAGGACAAGCCGCCCCTGTTCGATGCGGTGGATACGCTCCAGAGTTGCCTGAATATCACCATCAAGATGCTGCCCACCATCCAGGTCAAGACCGATCGGATGCGCCAGGCCGCCTCGGTGGGGTTTCTCAACGCCACCGACATGGCCGACTACCTGGTCGGCCGGGGCGTTCCCTTTCGTAAAGCACATGGCATCGTCGGCCAGGCGGTCGCCTTTGCATTGGCCCAGGGCAAGGAACTCGATCAACTCACCCTCAAGGAGTTGCAGGGATTTTCAAAGGAGATTGAAGAGGATCTTTTCGAAAATCTCACGCTGGAACACATGATCGCGCGGCGCCAATCGGACGGCGGCACCTCGGGGGATAATGTGCGAGCGGCCATCGCGACGGCCCGCCGGGAGCTGGCCGTCGACGATTCTGAACAAACCGGCAGCGGGGCCACGGCATGAGGTGCGGTCCGGATCGACGCTTGCCCGGTGCTCGCTGGGCGATCCTCATCTTTTGCCTGTTGATGGTCGGCCCGTGGGCTTGCGGAAGGAAAGCACCCCCTGTTCCGCCCAAACGCCCGCCCTTGCCCCAACCCATGGAGCTGAACGCCTGGCGCGAGGGGGATACGATCGGTTTGAGCTGGCGGCCCGGGGAACACGATCGTGGCGTGGTCCGTTACGCCGTGCTGCGAAGCCAATGGCCTGTCGAAGCGCCGCCGTGCGAAGGCTGCCCCCTGGTGTTTCAGGAGGTGGGCAGCGTCGACGCCACGCCGGAAACCGACGCGTACACGTTTGCGGATCTCATCCAAACGGACCTTGTGTACAGCTATAAAATCGAGCCGGTCGGGTCGGCCGGAGACCGCGGACCGGCGTCCAAGCGCATCGTGGTCGCGCCGGAGCAGATTGGTAAGACTGAAGAGTAAAAAAGGTTAGTTATCTCTTATGGAATCCATCCGTTTTTTCAAAATGAGCGGCAGCGGCAATGACTTTATCATCATCGACAATCGCGACGGCGCGGTGAGCACCGACCCGCTGCCACCCTTAGTGGCCAAGGTGTGTCTGCGCCGCATGTCGGTGGGCGCCGACGGGCTGATCCTGATCGAGCGGTCGGATCGGGCCGATTTCCGGTGGCGGTTCTTCAACTCGGACGGCAGCCGGGCCGAGATGTGTGGCAACGGGGCTCGTTGCGTGGCCCGTTTTGCCCTTCTCAACGGGATCGCTTCGGCCCAAATGGCCTTCGATACCGATGTGGGCGTCATCCAAGCCAGCGTGCACGGCGACCTGGTCAAGATCAAAATGTCCGATCCCAAGGACATGGTGCTCAACGACGGGATCGTGCTGGCCAACTATCCGGTGCCGATCAGCCGTGTGAACACGGGCGTGCCCCATGTGGTCATGGAGGTCAAGGACCTGCCCAATGCCAATGTGAAGGTCGTGGGGCGCGAGATCCGCTTCCACGAACAATTCTCGCCTGAAGGCACCAACGTCAACTTCATCGCACCGCTCAACGACCGGATGTGGGCCATCCGCACCTACGAACGCGGCGTCGAAGGCGAGACCCTGGCCTGTGGTACCGGCAATGTTGCTGCTGCCCTGGTGCTGGCCGAACGCTATCGACTGCCGTCGCCCATTTCGCTCAAGACCCTCAGCGGCAGTGACCTGACCATCTATTTCAAGCGACGGGGCGATGCCGACTATTGCGATGTATATCTCGAAGGCGATGCCCGCGTGGTCTATCGTGGCGAGATGGATGCCGAAGCATGGCAGTTCGAGTTCGGCGCAACGGATCCAACCACCGCGCCCTCTCAGAATAAGTCCCACTGAACGTGACGAACCCGGAACTTAAGCCATCCTGGGCGTTCATTTCGGTTGGCGCCAACCTCGGCGACCGGTTACGCAACTGCTGCCTGGGCATCGCGGCGCTGTGCGCCGACGACCGGGTGCAGTTGGCGGCTCGGGCCCCGTTCTATGAAACCGAACCGGTGGATTACACGGACCAGGATTGGTTTTTGAATACGGCCATCAAGATCTGGACGCGCCTGGCGCCTTTGGATCTGCTCAACCATATGCAAGCGGTCCAGGCGGCTTTAGGGCGACAGGCCGGCGGCATTCGGTTCGGTCCCAGGACACTCGACTTGGACATCATCTTTTACGGGGATCTTATCTTTCAGAATGAACGTTTGATCCTACCCCATCCGCGCCTGCACAAAAGGCGCTTTGTCTTGCAACCCATTTGTGATATAGACCCGACTGTTGTGCATCCGACGTTGGGTATGGATGTGAAAACGCTTTTAAATCAAATACCTGAGGGTGATCAAACCATCCGGCCATGTTCGTTCGACTGCTCATCTTTCTCATAATCGGCATTGTGGTTTACCGGGCGGCCAAGACATGGCTCGGCGGTGTCACCCAACGCCAGGTGGACAGGTCGGAAAACTTGCCCCAACGGGCGGATGACGCCCTGGTTCAGGACCCCCAATGCGGTGTCTACCTGACCCGTAGCGATGGCATAGCACTGAATCTCGACGGACAGGTGCTTTATTTTTGCAGCGAGGCCTGCAAGGAAAAATATCTGGCCGGTAAAACGGATTCGGTCTGATTCATCATGAATATCGGACGATTGGGTAAAATCCCAGCGTCAAAAAGGAGCTGTTAATGAAATTCTTTATCGATACCGCCAACATCAAAGAGATTAAAGAGGCCCATGCCATGGGCATGGTCGATGGTGTCACCACCAATCCCAGTCTGGTCGCCAAGGAGGGCCGGGATTTCAAAGAACTCATTACCGAAATATGCAGCATCGTAGACGGCCCCATCAGCGCCGAAGTGATCGCCCTGGATACGGACGGCATGGTCCGGGAGGCGCGCGAACTGGCGCAGATCCATGACAACATCGTGGTCAAAATCCCCATGACCACCGACGGTCTCAAGGCGGTGCGCATCCTCAGCGACGAGGGTATCAAAACCAACGTGACCCTGGTTTTTTCACCCCTGCAGGCCCTGATGGCCGCCAAGGCCGGCGCGAATTTCGTCAGCCCGTTCGTCGGCCGACTCGACGACCTCTCCCACGAAGGCATGCTGCTCATCGAGCAGATGGTGGAAATATTCGCCAATTACGCCTTTGAAACCGAGATCATCGTCGCCAGCGTACGCAACCCCCTGCACGTCCTGGAGTCCGCTCTGCTGGGTGCCGATATCGCCACGATTCCGTTCAACGTGCTGAGCAAGCTGGCGTCCCATCCACTGACCGATAAGGGCATCAAGGCGTTTCTGGATGACTGGAACAAGGCGGCGAAATAGCATTACACCCTAACTCGGCGACAAAGAGGGACGACCATGCGCCCCCAAAATCAATTCAAGCGGCTTTTAGGCGATCCGAATGCCTTGACCCTTTTTCGTGTATTGACCGTACCGCTGGTGGTCCTGCTGCTGCTCGTCCCCAACCGCTTCACTTGCTTTTTGGCGGCCCTGCTTTTCAGCGCAGCGGCGATTACCGACTACTTCGATGGCTTTTTGGCCCGCCAAAAAGGCATGGTGTCCAACCTGGGGAAGGTCATGGACCCGGTGGCCGATAAATTGCTGGTGTCATGCACCTTCATCATGCTCACGTCGCTGGGCTGGGTACCGGCCTGGGTGGTATGCATCATTATCGGTCGTGAAATCGCCGTAACGGGGCTGCGCAGCCTCATCGCCCAGCACCAAGAGGATGTGTCCGCCTCCAACCTGGGCAAGTACAAAACCGGCTTTCAGATCGCCTCCGCGATTCCGTTGCTGTTCCACTACCCCTATTTTTCAGTGGACCTGCATGCCATCGGCATGTTTTTCCTCTGGGGGGCCACGATCTTTACGGTGTGGTCGGGCGTCGATTACTTCGTACGCTTCCGGAGATTGCTGCAGTCGTAATTTTTTGTTGACAAACGGGCCGCAGATCGTTAAATACCCGTTTTCATGCTGAGCGGGAATAACTCAGTGGTAGAGTGCGACCTTGCCAAGGTCGAAGTCGCGGGTTCAAATCCCGTTTCCCGCTCCATTTTTTTTGGCGGCATAGCCAAGTGGTAAGGCAGAGGTCTGCAAAACCTCCATTCTCCGGTTCAAATCCGGATGCCGCCTCCAATAAAAATCAAGGGGTTAGCTTAAAACGCTAATCCCTTCTTTTTTGTCTGGTTGCGTATAGGTTGCGGATTGTTGCATTGAAAATGTTGTACCATCAAGTTCATCGATATTTGATCGGCTTTCCTTGGGCATCCATTTGTAATAAATTTTATATGTGATTTCAGGTGTCTTATGCCCCATTTCCTTGCTAACCTCTGCCAAAGAATCACCTTTGCTCAATCTCAAGGTGGCATATGTGTGCCGCATGTCGTGGGGTGTCCTTCTGCTTAATTCTGATTTTATCATTGCTTTGTTCCAAACTCTGTTCAAGAAATTGTCATAATTGAGTGATCCACCATCTTGATTATAAAATACCCACTCAGGATATTCGCCCCACCCACGTTTAAGTGCTTCCCTTTTGCATACAGTACGGTATTCCTTTAGAACGTGAACTAATTGGCTGGTCATCCTTACTATTCTTGAGCCTGACTCGCTTTTTGGTGTTGACATGTTATCTCTGGTAGAGTTCCTTGACACGACTATAAGCCTGTTATGAAAATCGATATCCTCCCATTTCAAGCCAATTAATTCGCCAATTCGTAATCCAGTTCGAAAACCGCAAACTACTAATGGAAAATACTTTGGAAAGTGGTACTGCCAAACGAACTCAAAATGATCCCGTTCGTTCCATGTGAGAGGGTTCGGAATACGAGATGGGCTTTCATTCTCAGGCTTGGGAACAGAAACTCCAATAGCAGGATTTGAATTGATGAATTGATCGTTTTTGGTTGCGTGTCTCAAAATTGCGCTAAGGCAATGCTTAACATTTTTTACTGTTTGGCTCCGAAGTCCATTTTTCAATAATTTGTAAATGAAATTGGATATTCCTCTGGTATTTATTTCATTCAGTCTTTTGGTTCCAAATTCTGGAATGATATGGTTTTTCAGGGCAAAGCGGTATCCTCTGCTTGTTGAATTCTTTATTGAGAGCTTGCCCACCGTATCTATCCATCCAGAATGACAGCCTTCCTTGTCCTGCCATCCATAGACGTATTCTAATAAAGTCGGTATTTGTGTTTTATTTTCTTCTAATAGACCTAAATCACCCTTCGCTAACCTCTCTTCGACCTCTTTAGCGATTTTTAAAGCCTTTCGTTTATCGTTGCCTACCTTCTTGGCCTTACGATGGCCCTTGTGATTGATGAATAGCCACCATTCACCAGAGCCGGTCTCTTTTTCTTTAACTTTTACTCCCATAAAACCTCCTTAACATGGTGTTGTATTACACATAGGGTTAATACCCTAATACTATGTTGCACTTAAATGGTCAACATACCTTTTGCATCATGATTGCTGGTATGCTAACTGCATAATTATGCCTACTGAGAAACCACGTATAATTTTCATTGCTGAAGATGACCTGATAAAGCGTCTTGATGACTTCCAGTTTGGAGAACGCATCAGGAACAGATCTGAAGCTATCCGTATCCTTCTTGAGTCTGCATTAAAAGATTGGGAAGATAAGAACAGATCTGAATAGACCCTTTTTTTTTGACCCAGGGGGGCTATAGGCAAAGGGGGGCATAGACCCTTTATAAATATAGAAGGGTCCCATCTATAGTATCTCTGCCGTGCACACGATTGTTAAACTTTTTGGTTTGAAGAATATTCAGAACCAAAAGAATGACAAACGCTTTGAAACGATAGAAGCACAGGCTTAAGAAAAAAGAACTGTGCTTTATTGTCCCAGTTGTCCCATTAGATTTTTTTACCTGGGACGTCTTAAACCCTTATCCTGCAAGGGTTTGTCCTACTTGTCCTATTTGTCCCAGTAATTTTGAGTTTTATAAATTTTTAGTATCTATTAAAAGATAGGTGTATTCATCATCAAAAATTTACTGAGTTCAAAATTTACTGGGACGTCTGGGACGAGATAAGAACTCGTCAAGATAACAGTATGTTAAGCCACACTGCTACCAGGACGAGTTCAGGACACCTGGGACGGTTAATCCCATTTGATTGATTGGCCGACCTTCTTTTCAAAAGCCTCCCGACATGCTGTCAGAGGTTGAAAGTGGTATTCCCAATCTCTGGGAAAACTTTTTTGCCTTTCACGAATCACATCGGGACATAACTTTCGAAGGTTTTTCCCAAACATTGTAGCGTCTAACGGGTAGCGATCCCCAATAGTACCTGCAAATTCAGTGTAGGTTCCATACAGATCATTGGTGACGATTGGCATATCCCACTGTTTGGATTCATTGAATCTACCGTTCTGAAGACAATCCAGCCAGAACTTCTCAAGGGTGGTCATCGTGTTAATGATCTGTTCAAGACGGGCATCGGTATGAGGAAAATCCCTTAGGTCAACCTTGGTTAAATCAACTTTGAGCAGATCATAAAGCATGGCCTCACGGCCGCCATCGTTCATTTGTTTCCAAACAGATTTGAACCATTCACGATCACGGGTATGAGCATTGCTGACATCGAGAACCAGGAAACGTCTATCTCCCATACCAGCCGGTACGACCCATTGATTATTGCTGGCAAAGATCAGTCTGACATGATTCTTGACACTGAAAATGTCCTTTCCTTTAGGTTCAACCATCAGAACATCCTCGGTGATCATAGCCTTAAGAATGCCTTCAGCTTCTCTGTTACCTGCCCAGATCCCTTCATCCACAAATACCAGCAAGGCATCTTTTAGATGCTGGTTAAAACGACCAGTCAACTGACGCTGGTTCGTAATGTGAAGAAAGTGGTTACCAACGATCTGGCCAAGGTTCGTAACAAAAAAGCCTTTCCCGGTGCCTTGTTCACCTCTTAATACGATAGAAACACCAGGACGTTGACCACCAGGGTTCTGAACCAGATCAGCCATCCAGCAAATGATGTAATCGTAAACCGCCTGATCTCCATTGGCCACCACTTCGAAAATGTGCTGATTCATTAGAGACCAGTCTCCGGATTTTGGCTCAACTCCGAATCCTCGCCAGAGGTTATAGAATCCCGGCACATCCTTTTCAGGACTGAACACAATTCCCTGATATTGACGTCTATGAGGGGATTTAAGCCACAGCTTTGAAATGCCTGTTTTCTCTTTAGGCCTTTCAGGATTTGGGACAAGCTGATTTGCATTCCAATGGTTAAAATCCGTAATGCTATAGAAATGAATATCAGGTCGACTGAATGTAGGCTCTATAATTTCTTTCATTACAACCGTCTTTCCATTCAACTGTACCATGGCATACTCTTGATTCAGTTTTTCAATTTCTGCAATATATGGCTCATCAGCTTCTGGAATATCCTTCACTTGTTTTTTTGAACTTTCCTTGCCAAGCTCAATCCATGCACGGCTGATTTCACTTTTAAGCCATTCTGTTCTACCTGATCCCTTCTCACGAAACTTATCGCCGATGGGATAATGCTCAAAAATGAACTGAATCATCTTTTCACTTATGCCCTTACGCAACAGATCAAGAAGCACACCCCAGAAGGCTTCAGAACGTTCGCCTTTAGATTTTCCTTCCAATATGAGTTTGGCGGTTATCTCGTTAACTTTGAGGCTCTCAATGAACTTACTGGATTTTTCCTTTGGAATCGGCAAATCCCAAAGAGCTTCAGAATTGACATGGTCACCAGAGACATACCTGATTAACCATTCTGGCGGTTCTGCAATTTCAGTATCCTGCTCAACAGTGTATACCTTCCCAGTCTCAGGATGAATGGAACCAGCAGCAACAACATATCCACCATCGCTTTTTACATCGAATATCCTGTGGCCATTAAATGCCGGATGATTGAAGGCTTTTCCTTTTAATCCACCAGTGGAAGGATACTTGTAATAATGATGGAAACCCTGTTTCCCTGATTTCACGGTGTATGTTTTTGGCAGATCCCATCTGTTGGCTTCTCTAAGCAGCTCAAAGGTAATAGGATCATCAATATCCAGAACAAACACCTTGCTCAAAGGGCCACAACAAACACCAGCATTGCGATCCCTAAAGTCCACTTCGTAAAACATACTATTGCTGTCACGATATTTCTTCCAAGAGGCGGCCTTAGTAGTTTCGATAACCTAAAATTGACCCCCAAAAGGGCAAAACGATAACCGAAAATTGACCCCCCCTCAGACAACAGCTCTGGTAAAGGATGATCTGATGAAAATCCTGTAGCCGGAGGGAAAAGGATG
>Ga0209164_1005887_pt1 | contig 10272 bp, 8 predicted proteins | sample MTBNYHSulfiMetaG_FD_187458 | JGI IMG/M metagenome (GOLD analysis project Ga0209164, IMG submission 187458) | Enrichment culture microbial communities from rom New York Harbor, USA that are MTBE-degrading - MTBE-NYH (New York Harbor Sulfidogenic)... | ecosystem: Environmental > Aquatic > Marine >... | reverse complement strand
GGCGCGGTGTCGAAGTCCACCGGTTCCTGAATGACTTCGCCCGCCGAAATCTCCAAGATATGCGTCGCCGGCCTGAACCGTAGGGTGCGCGTGTCCTGAAAACTCAGCTCCAGGCGGATTTCCCTCTCAAAAGGATTGGGGATCGTCAGCGTCAAGCGCCCCGGCTCGCCGGGCACAACCGGCTTCGGCTCAAGCCATTCCAGCCCTGCGGCTAGAAGCATCGCGTCGCCCACGCCTTCGAGATAGACCGGGGCGGAGGTTGCCTGCAAGGTATAATCGCCCGAGTCGCTGACGAGCAACTGTCGCTTTCCGTAGAGATCGGTTTGCAGCAGAGCCGCGGTGAAGAGACGCAGAGTTACCTCGACCGCTTGGTCTTCCTCCGACCACAAAACGAGGGTGTTCTGCGCGTCTTCCCGGAACAGATAGGCGTCGAGCTCGGGATGGAGCCTCGGCCTTCCAACAAAAGTTGCGCTCGCCAACCGGTCGCACAGCGTCCGGTGAGCATAGAACAAAGGCTTGGGCGTGCCGTCGGCGTGCGTCAAGCCCCGGAAACTCATCGCGTCTTGGGTATTCGGGTCGTCGCTCCAGTCCTTGAGCGTCAGCTGGAAAATCCGCTCGATGCCCATCGCCACCCAGCGGATCTCGCTCTTGACGGTTCGCTCGGCCTGGAGCGCCTCGGACACTCCCGCCGGGCCGGTATAGATCCCGGTTTCGGTCAGCCACAAGGGCTTGTCGTCGTTGTACTCCTGCATCACCCGGCGCAGGCAGTTGATCTCATCCCGCTGAGTCTCCTCGGTGGGATGATTCCCGTAAGTGTGATAGGAGAGGGCATCGAAGTATCCGCGAGCGCCGTGCTCGTACATCCCGCGCAGAAAGCGCTCATCGGCCCCGGCGAGCGCCCCGCCGAGAATCGTGCAGTCCGGATCGGCCTGCTTCGCCCGTTCATAGGCAATCTGCAACAGCCGCGCATAGTGCGCCACGTTCGGCTTGGGCGACCAGAAGGGCAGAATATTCGGCTCGTTCCAAATCTCCCAGTGCTTCACCCAGCCTTTGTACCGGTCCACCATCCGGAAGACGTACTCGCCGAAACGCTGCATCTCCTCCTCGGTCGCCGGAGCCTCCTTGGCCCAGGCCGAGCCATAGCAAAGGATGACCACCAGATTGACCTGGTTGCGGCGGAAATCCTCCATCGCCCGGTCGAAGTACTCCCACTCCCAGCGCTCCGGCTCCGGCTGGACAATGCCCCACCAGAAGTCCCGCCGGTCCCAGCGCGCGCCGGTGAGCCGGTAGAGGGCCATATGGTCGGCCGCCTTCTCGAAGACTTGCGGGTCGCTTCGGGCGTGGCTGTAAGGGAACCCCATCAGCCCAAAGGGATTGGGGCTGAACGCGCTCGGCACGCTTTCGGGCGGAGCTTCAAGCGGCGGGCGTGGTAGAGCGAAGTCTTCGACCGCTTCGCCGGAAGGGCTTCGGGCACAACCGCACGCCACGAGGGCGAGAGCGAGGAGGCCGATCCTCATCCGAAGAGAGTGCATCACAGCGTCCTTTCTACTTGATTTTTCGGCCGGTCAGAACGACCTGGACGGTGCGAAACAGGATCTTCATATCGAGCAGCAGGGAGACCTTGGCCGCGTAGACCAAGTCATAACGCAGCTTGCTGGCGACTGAAGAATCGTAGTGGCCATGAATCTGCGCCAGGCCGGTAATGCCGGGCCGCAGGCGAAACCGGAGCGCGTAGGCCGGCTCCTCGGCCAGAAACCGTTCGACAAACTCCCCCCGCTCGGGACGCGGCCCCACCAGGCTCATTTCCCCTTTCAGGATGTTCCACAGCTGAGGCAGCTCGTCAATGCCGGTGCGGCGCAGGAGCCATCCGACGCGGGTGATGCGGGGGTCGCTCTTGCGGGCCAGCAAGGGACCGGAGCCTTCCTCGGCGGTGCGGATCATCGTGCGGAACTTCACCAGCCGGAAGCGCCGCCGGTCGCGCCCGATGCGCTCCTGGACAAAGAAGACCGGGCCGCGCGCCTCCGGGCGAAAGCAACCTTCCAGCTTGATCCCCAGGGCTACCAGTGCGCCGGGCACGACCAGGAGAACCAGCCCCACGAAGGCGACCCCGATATCCATCGCTCGCTTGATGACCAGATGCAGGCCATATCGGCAGCGATCCGGTACGCTGATCAAGGGCAGCCCGGCCAGCTGGCTCAGCGCTACATGGCCGACGTAGAGCTCGGCCAGATCGGGATGCAATCGGACCTGGATCCCATTGCCGAGTTGTTCACAGCGGCTGAGCAGTTCGAGCAGGCGGCTGCGCTCCTCGGGTTCCGGAGCAACGATCAGCTCATCCACCCGGTGGGCGGCGAGGGGTTCATCCATCGCATCGAGCTGCCCGATGACGCTCAGCCGGGCATCGGGGGCCACCGTCCCGGTGGACACGAAACCCACCACGCCCAGCTCGGAATGGGCAAATCGCCGGATCTCCTCCCGCACCCGAAGCGCGGTCGGCCCGGCGCCCACAATGGCGACGCGGTGAATGTGCTGCCCCCGCCGGCGCAGCGAGCTGCGCCGGTAGATCCGCCAGGAGGCCGTGCCGATGAGGATCAGGCCCCAGCTGTTCAGGATCATCTGCCGCGAGACGCCGACCTCGCGGGCCAGGTGGTAGTTCTTCATCACCAGCAGGGCCAGCCAGTCCCCGCCGGCGGCCAGGGTGCCCGCCCAGAAGAGATAGTAAATCTGGTCGAGCGAGGTTTCGAGCTTCGAGAAGTCATACAGGCGGAAGTAACTGAACAACACCCAGCGCAGGAGAATGGCGCCGGGGATCCAATAGACGTGAATCAGGTTCTGTGTCGCGTCCGAGGTCCGCGCCTTCCAGGCATAGGCCAGCGCGATGGAGGCGGCGATGAGAACGCCGTCGTAGAGCATAAACAGCAGTTTTTTCTTCAGCGCCGTTGCGTTCATTGTTTCCATCCCGGCCTGCCTTCGCAATCCAATCTTCGGCTAACCGGAGAGCACATTGTCATACACCCGGGCGGTTTTCTCAAGCATTTTCTCCAGCGAGAACCGCAAGGGGATGGTGGTGCGGGCCTGCGCCGCCAGGCGACGGGCGAGTTCCGGCTCGTCGTGCACCCGGCGCAACTGAGCGGCCAGGTCGCCCGCGTCGGCCCGAGCGAAGAACAGGCCGGTCCTCTCCGCTTCGAGCACTTCATCGCTTCCCGGAACAAAGCTGGCGACGATGGGTATCCCGGCCGCCGCCGCTTCAAGCAGGACCAGAGGCAATCCCTCCCACAACGAACTGAGAACAAAGCAGTCCAGAGCGCGATAGAGCGCCGGAGCGTCGGCGCTGTAACCGAGGAAGCGAACCCGCTCGGCGACGCCCCGCCGCCCGGCGAGCGCCTCCAGATCGCTGCGCAAAGGCCCATCGCCTGCGATCAGCACCTGCAGCTTGGGCAGCTCGGTCTGAAGCAGTGCCGCCGCTTCAATGAGAACGTGCACCGCTTTCTGGCGATTGAGCCGGCTGAGTGTGCCGATGGCGAAGGCCTCCACGCTCAGCTCCAGCCGGGCGCGCGCCTCGGCGCGAGTCGGGAGCTGCCCGGGCGTGGGGTAGCGGATGCCGTTCAGGATCAGGCTGGAGCGCTGGTAGAGCTGGTCTACGTTCGGGCAGACGTAGTTTCCGAACAGCGTTCGATCGCTGTCCGAGACGAAGATGACGTGATCGGTCAGGCGACGGAACAGGCGCTTTTCAACGTGGATCGCGCTCCACCGGGCGGAGAAACTCTTGTAATGGACCGGATGAAATCCATGAATGGTATAGACCGAGCGCGCGCGACATCCCTTTTTTCGGGCGCGCGCCAAAGCCCGGCGACCGTAGTAGCCCGCCCGCAGGCCGTGCGTGTGCAGGAGGTCCACCGCCTCGCTTTGCAGCGTCTCGGCGATGGCCCGGACTGCCGAAGGACACCATCTGCGGTCGAGCGGGAGAGGAAGCCACCGAACCCCGAACGACCGCATCCTGTCCGCCGTCGCCGGGCAGTCCTCGGGGGCGACCAGCAGGACCGAGTCGCCGCGCTGCGAAAAATGCTCCATCAGATAGAGCAGATGTTCCGCCGCGCCGCCTCGCAGCGAAGCGATGACGTAGAGAATCTTTCGAGCGGTCGGGCGTTTTATGTTCATTGTTTCCCTAGCTGAAGGACTGAAGTCCTTACTACAGGCTGCGGCTTCAGGGCCGGCCCAGGAGCGTCCGGGCCTGCTGGTAAACCTTCGTCGTCAGCGCCCCCCATGCCCCCCGGTATTTCTTCGCAAAGTAGCGCTGGCTCTGCCGGTAAGCCGCCCGGGCGAGGTGAGGATTCTGCGCCGCGCCGGCTCCGTGCAGGTGAAGGACCTCGGGCTGGGGGCAGTGGTAGATCTTCCAGCCCTGTTGCTGGATGCGCCGGCACAGGTCAATGTCTTCGAAGTACAGGAAGAAGGCCTCGTCAAAGCCTCCGACCTGCTTGAACACTTTGCTCGGCGTCCACAGGCACGAGCCGGAGACCCAATCCACCTCGAAGGGGCGCTGTCCCAGGCGGTCGAACTCTCGAATCGCCCACTCGGCGCCCTCGACGTCGAGCGCCTTCTGCCAGCGATGGCGCTTCAGGTCGCTCCAGAAGGTCGGGAAGCGGCCAAAGGTCAGCTGGGGGCGACCCGAGGGGGTGACTTGCCGAAAGCCCACCGCTCCGGCCCGCTCCAGACTTCCTGCCGCCTCGCCGATCGCTTGCAGTTGCTCCGGCCCCAGGAAGCAGTCGCCATTGAGAAAAAGGAGGCTTTCGCCCCGGGCGACGGAGGCTCCCTGGTTGGCCGCCCGGCCAAAGCCGACGTTCGAGCGGTTCAGGACAAAGCGGACCTTGGGAAAATAATCCTGAAGGATCGGCGCCACCGGCCCGAGCGAGGCATTGTCCACGACAATGATCTCGAAGGACTCCGGCCCCAGCGGCCAGGCGAAAGCCGCCAAGGTCTGGGCCAGGCTCTCCGGGGTCGCGTAGTGGATGATAATGAGCGAAAGCATCATTTCTCCGGGCAGTATAAACGCCCGGCGACACGGGAGCAAGGCACAGAATCCCCAGGGAAAAACCTTCGATTAGCCCGGTCGAGCCGCGTCCCTGTCAAGTTGACACCCGATGGGGGCTTTGATACCTTCTGCGCCACGGCTGACAAGAGGGATAGAGCGGAAGCGATGGCGCTGGCTAAGCGGATTATTCCCTGTCTGGATGTGACGGACGGCCGGGTCGTCAAGGGGGTGAACTTTGTCAACCTCCGGGACGCGGGCGACCCGGTGGAGATCGCCCAGGCCTATGACGCGCAGGAGGCGGACGAGCTGGTCTTTCTCGACATCACCGCAAGCAGCCACGGCCGCGAGACGATGGTGGACGTCGTCTTTCGCACCGCCGAATGTGTCTTTATGCCGCTGACGGTCGGGGGCGGCATCCGCAACCTCGACGACATGCGCAAGATGCTCCTGGCGGGAGCCGATAAGGTTTCGATCAACACCTCGGCGGTGCAGAACCCGGAGCTGATCCGGCAGGGGGCGGAGCGCTTCGGCCGCCAGTGCATCGTGGTCGCCATTGATGCCAAGCGGCGCGCCGGCAATGGCTCTTGGGAAGTCTATACTCACGGCGGGCGAACCCCGACCGGGCTGGACGCGGTCGAGTGGGCCAAGCGGGCTGAATCGCTGGGCGCGGGGGAGATTCTCCTGACGAGTATGGATCGGGACGGCACGAAGGATGGCTATGACATCGAGCTGACTCGAACGATCAGCGAGGCGGTTTCCATCCCGGTCATCGCTTCCGGCGGCGCGGGAACCCTGGAGCACCTGTACGAGGCGCTCGAGGAAGGCAAGGCGGACGCGGTGCTGGCCGCCTCGATTTTTCACTTTCGCCAGCATACGATTCGCGAGGCGCGGGAGTTCCTGCGGCAACGCGGTGTTCCGGTAAGAGAGTAGAAGCGGGATCGCAGAGCGGCGGAGTAGCGACTTCAGTCTCGTCGGGGGGCAAAGTGGCAGAGTGACAAAGGCACAAAGTTTTGACTTTGCCCCTCTGCGCCTTTGCCACTTCGCCCCTCTCTGTTCACTATCACTTGGAGTTTCTAATGTCACTATTTGAGGAACTGAAGAAAGACCCGCAAGGCCTGGTGCCGGCTATCGTCCAGGATGACCAGAGCGGCGAGGTTCTGATGATGGCCTATATGAACGAGGAGGCTCTGGAGAAAACCATCGCGACCGGCAAGAGCCACTTTTACAGTCGCTCCCGGGACAAACTCTGGTGCAAAGGAGAATCCTCCGGGCACACCCAGGAAGTGAAGCAGATCCTCGTGGATTGCGACAGCGACACGCTGCTCCTGCGGGTTGAACAAAAGGGGGGCGCTTGCCACACAGGATACTATTCCTGTTTCTATCGCCGGCTGGAGCCGGACGGCAAAACCTGGAAAGTTATCGGCAAGAAGGTGTTTGATCCTGAGAAGGTCTATTAAGGGCTTTTGTGTACGGCTCTCGTCGCTCTCGTTGCCAAGTTCAACTTGGCAACGAGGTAACAGGAGGAGGACGAGTCCGACTTGGCAACGAGGCCCCACGGGGAGCGCTGCTTTGACTTGGCAACGAGACGTAAGTTGGTAACAAAAAGCGGCATAAAGGCTGAATGATGAAAAGACCGGTGTACCATCCCAGCCTGGAGGAGTTCAAGGAGAAGGCCCGCTCGGCCAATCTGATCCCGGTGTACCGCGAGATCCTGGCCGACCTGGAGACGCCGGTCTCCGCGCTGCTCAAGATTGACGAGGGCACCAGCGCCTTTCTTCTGGAGAGTGTCGAGGGAGGCCAGCTGGGCCGCTACTCATTCATCGGGGCGAACCCCTCCATTGTCTTCCAATCCAAAGGGCGAGAGATTCGAATCCGCGAAGGGCTTCACGAACGCACGATCCCCCTGAAGGAGGGCGACCCGCTGCACGAACTGGAAAGACGAATGGCGCGCTACAAGGCCGCCCCCGCGCCGGATCTGCCCCCCTTCTTCGGCGGCGCGGTCGGCTATCTGGGCTATGACATGGTTCAGTTTTTCGAGAACATCCCCCTCAGCGGCCGGGATGACCTGGACCTTCCCGACTGTCTGTTTCTGATTACCGATTCGATTGTTGTCTTCGACCACGTCAATCACACCATGAAGGTTGTCGCCAACGCTCACGTGCAGGGCGACGCCGAGGAGGCCTACCGGCAGGCGATCGGGCAGATCGAAGCGCTGATCCGAAAGCTGAACGCGCCCTTGAAGCGGCGGGGCTTCGGCGCCGGGCAGAAGGAGCCGCTGACGATCCGGTTCAACCGGGACCGCGAGGATTTCTTTCAGGCGGTCGAAAAGTGCCGCTGGCATATCATTGCCGGGGACATCTTTCAGGCGATTGTCTCCCTGCGGCAGCAGATGCAGGTACACTCCTCGGCCTTCGACGTATACCGGGCGCTGCGAACGGTCAATCCCTCGCCTTATATGTTCTTCCTCCGGCACGGCAAACTGCGCATCGCCGGCTCGTCGCCCGAGATCCTGGTCAAGCTGGACGCCGGGCGGGTGCAGTATCGCCCCCTGGCGGGCACGCGGTGGCGGGGCAAAACCGAAGAGGAGGACCAGGCGATCGCCCGGGCTTTGCTGGAGGATCCGAAGGAGCGCGCCGAGCACGTGATGCTGGTGGACCTCGGGCGCAATGACATCGGCCGGGTTTGCCGCTACCACTCGGTGAAGGTGACCGAGCTGATGGCCGTCGAGCGCTACAGCCATGTGATGCACATTGTGTCGAACATCGAAGGCGAGCTGGACGCAAAGTACAGCCCTTACGACGTCATGCGGGCGGTTTTCCCCGCGGGCACGGTTTCCGGAGCGCCCAAAGTGCGGGCGATGCAGATCATTGACGAGCTGGAGCCGACACGCCGGGGACCTTACGGCGGCGCGGTCGGCTACTTCGGCTTTTCCGGCAGTCTGGACAGCGGCATTATCCTGCGCACCATTCTCTTCAAAGGCGACCAGGCTTATGTCCAATCCGGCGCGGGCGTCGTTTATGACTCCCAGCCTGAGTATGAATACAACGAGTGTCTCAACAAAGCCCAGGGGTTGATCAAAGCCATCGAGCTGGCCGAGCGGGGCCGGATCGGATAGAGGGCGGAGCGATGCTGCTGGTCATTGATAACTACGATTCCTTCACCTACAACCTGTTCCAATACCTGGGCGAGCTGGGAGCCGAGCTGCGGGTGTACCGCAACGACCAGGTCACGTTGCGGCAGATCGAAAAGGAAGCCCCCGCGGCGATTGTTATTTCCCCCGGGCCGGGACGGCCGGAAGACGGCGGCATTTCGATGGAGGTCATCAAACACTTTGCGCCTCGACTGCCGTTGCTGGGCGTGTGCCTCGGTCACCAATGCATCGGCCAGGTTTTCGGCGGAAAGGTGATCGGCGCGGGCCGAATTATGCACGGCAAAACCTCTCCGATTCTACACCGGGGAGAGGGGCTGTTCGAGGGAGTGGGCAATCCTTTCGAGGCGACCCGCTACCACTCGCTGCTCGTTGAGCGGGAAAGCTTGCCCGGGTGCCTGGAGATCACCGCCGAGACCGAGGAGGGGGAGATTATGGGTCTTCAGCACAAGGAGTATCTCACCTTCGGCGTGCAGTTCCATCCCGAGTCGATCCTGACCGCTCCGGGCAAGACCCTCCTGGCTAATTTCCTGAAGCGGTGTTAACCGATCCGGTGCTTGGATGGGACGAAGGGGACTGATGGGGCGAATGAACCGAGTCCCTCCAGGCGAGGGCGCCCGGGCGACACCGGGAGTTGAGATGGACCACACCTTGGAGGTGTAGTCCATCTTCGCAACATAGCGAAACACCGCGCCTTTGCCTTGAAGCCTGCGAATCGGAATGCTAGACTTTCTTCCCTGTGCGTCGGAAGGGCGGGCGGCGATAACCGTCCCGGCGGATGAATCAAGATGAAAGAGTAGAACAACCAAACCGATGGAACCCCTCTTTTACGTCATCGTCCTGCTGGAAGCCTTCGTGCTCACGCTGGTCCTGACGCCCTTGGCCAAGCGGCTGGCGCACCGGCTCGATTTCCTCGATCATCCCGACCCGCGTAAAGTTCATGCGACACCGACGCCGCTGCTCGGCGGGGCGGCGATCTACCTGGCATTCGTCCTGACCATCCTGGGCAACCTGGCGTCGGTCTGGCTTCTGGCACCCTATGGCGATCTCGAAGGGGGCTTTGTCGCGCGAGCCATCGCGCATGCGGCGGCCCACCGCTCGGGCATCGTCACCCGGGCGGGCGAACTGGCTGGTCTGCTCCTCGGCGGCACGATGGTGTTCGCCGTCGGGCTGTATGACGATCGCGTTTCGATTCGTCCGAAGGTCAAGCTGCTGGGGCAGATCGCGGCTGCACTCGTTTTCGTCGGCTTCTACTATTACTCGGGCGACCGGATGTTCTTCTTCATTCGGAATCCTTTTGCCATTGCGTTCCTGCTGGTGTTGTGGATCGTCGGCGTGACCAATTCGATCAACCTTATGGACAACATGGACGGCCTGTGCGCGGGCGTGTCGGCCATTTCGCTTTTTTTCTTCAGCCTGGTCACTTACCAGCTGGGGCAGCAAACCTTTATGATCCTGTCTATGCTGGCGCTGCTGGGGGCAGTGCTGGGGTTCCTCTGGCACAACTTCAACCCCGCGCGGATCTTCATGGGGGACGCCGGCTCGATGTTCATCGGTTTCACCCTCGCCTGCCTGATCGTCTTCAGCACCTTCTACACGTCGCAAAGCGAGACGACCATCCTGGCGATTGCGATGCCCCCGATTATCCTGGCGGTGCCGCTGTTCGACACGCTGACGGTGATCGCCATCCGAATCAAGCGCGGGCTGCCCATTTACCAGGCGGATAAGAACCATTTTTCCCACCGGCTGGTCGCCTTGGGGATGTCGCATCGCAACGCCGTGCTGTTGATCTACCTCGTGACGCTGTGCACCGGCATCGGGGCTTTGTTGTTGCACCAGCTCAATTTCTTCGGCGGGGTGATTGTTCTGATCCAGGTTGCGGTCGTTCTTGGAGTCATTTTCCTGCTTGAACGAGCGGCCCAGACGCGGAACGACCCCGATCGGGAATAACTTCGCCCCAGCAGATGACCGGCTGTTCAGAGTTCAACCTTCAGGTTGCGGGAAAGAACACGCTGAAGCGTGAACTCTGAGCTGTGCGGGAAAGAACACGCTGAAGCGTGAACACTGAGCTGTGATAACGCCCAAGGAGAGGCCG
>Ga0209164_1005882_pt1 | contig 10274 bp, 8 predicted proteins | sample MTBNYHSulfiMetaG_FD_187458 | JGI IMG/M metagenome (GOLD analysis project Ga0209164, IMG submission 187458) | Enrichment culture microbial communities from rom New York Harbor, USA that are MTBE-degrading - MTBE-NYH (New York Harbor Sulfidogenic)... | ecosystem: Environmental > Aquatic > Marine >... | reverse complement strand
TTGAAATCCAAGATTGCACCACTGGGCATGGGGGTCTCTCTCAAAACCGAATAACGAAGGCGCCACACTTCCGAACTCGGCTTTAGGCCGTCGGTGAGGCGGGCGGAGGACGTCCGGGGCATGACCATGCAGGGTCAATCCTCGAAGTGCCTGAGAAGCCTCGCCGCCCGCCTTTGCTACCCGGTTCCTGAAAAGTCTCCCCGCATGCCCTTCGTTTTGCGATTTTGAGAGAGATCCCCATGCCTGAAGCCCAGTGGTTTTCAAAAGGCTAAAGTGATACGGATTTTTTGATTTTCAGGAAAGCTTCTCCCAGCACGACCACGTGCAATCTCCGCCGCCCAGGTTGTGAAGGTTGGGATTATCACAATGGACGCTGCTGATCACGTCTCGGCCGTCCTCCTGCATGCGCCACTCCACCATCAAATAGGCGGGCCGCATGCTTTCAGGGCAAGAGATCTTTTTCTTTTCCCATCTTGGGTTGTCTTCCATGTTCGTGCCTCCTATGAACTGCGAGCGCGAATCCTGCCCGACCCCGCCAGGCTGTGAAGAACATTGGCGTATTTGTCCTTCTTGCACTTCGGGCACTCGTAAAGGAGCTCCTTGTTGGGCTTGTCGTTCAGCGTGGCCTCCAGGCATTCGAGCTGCTTTTTCGGCATCAGGTAAGCGCCGCAGACATCGCAAAAATGGGCCTGCTCCCTGTACCCATGGGACACCAGCAAAAGCCTGAACCCGGTCATGAAGCTTTGGAAGTCGACCCCCGAAGGACAGAAAAAGGTGCACTCCTTGCAGGCCCAGCAAAACCAGAGCGCTTCGTCCTCCTTGAAGTCGGTCCCAAAGCGCAACCGCTCCACCACGCTTCGCGTGCAGCGGTTGGGAACATATTCACCGTAGAAATTGACCATGGGACAAACAGCCGAACATTTGCCGCACTCCACGCAGAGATGAAGATGATTGGCCTCGATAAGGGCCTGGATCTGTTCTTCCAAATCAGTGGGGCCTTTTCCCTCTATTTTCCCGACCGGATCTTGCATCTCTTTTTCCTTTTTTTTTCTTCCGTGCACCGTGTACCATGAGCCGTGCGCCTTTGGTTCACCTCTGGCTCCCGATCATGGCCATGATCTGCTCATCCGTGAATCCGGACAGGCGAATCGCGCCGCTCAGGCACGAAGCGGCGCAAAGACCGCAGCCCTTGCACTCTGCCGGATTGACCTTGGCGACACTCTTCTTTGCATGGTCCGGCGCCCCAACCTCGGACCAATCCACAGCGCCGAAAGGGCAAACCGTCACGCACCGACCGCACGCAGAGCACAAGGCCGGGTCGATTTCTGCGACAAAAGCATCCGTCACCACCCTCCCCATGGCCATGGGAACGGCCGCTTTGGCCGCCGCGGCCAAAGCTTGGGCAATGCTCTCGGAGATCTCGGCCGGATAACGCGCACAGCCCGCAACAAAGATGCCGTCCGCCGGGAATTCAACGGGGCGAAGCTTCTGGTGGGCTTCGAGGAAAAAACCATCCATTCCCAGGGGGACCTTCATCATCTGGGACAAAAGGCCGTTGTCCGCAGCCGGCACAAGGGGGGTGGTCAGGAGCACCAGGTCCGCATCCAGCTCGATCTGCCTGCCCATGAGGGTATCCGACACCTGCACTTTTTCGGCCCGCGTTCCGGCCCCCTTCACCTGAGGAGGCTGAGACTCTTCAAATCGCACGAAGGTAATTCCCTTTTCAAGGGCGCGACGGTAGTACTCTTCATAGAGCTTGCCTACAGCCATGACATCCCTGTGCAGGATCGTCACGTGCGCGCGAGGATTGGCTTCTTTCACGAGGATGGCGTTTTTCAGCCCCACAATGCAGCAGAACCGGCCGCAGTAAGACCTTTCCTTACATCGCGCCCCGACGCAGCTGATCATGACCACCCGATTGAAGGCGTCGTACCCGCCGCATCGACCCTCGAAATCAAGCTGGGTCATCACATTCTCGAACTGACCGTATCCAAAAGCATCTTCCGGTTTGTGCACCTGGGCCCCGACCGCGACGATGATCGTGCCCACGTTCAAATCCCGCATCTCGCCCTCTTCCTCGATCGTGGCCTTGAAGTTCCCCACAAAGCCGTTGACCGTCTTGAGCTCCGATCCGAGATGAACCTGAATGTTCGGGTGCTTGAGGACGGCGTCGATCAAAGGATCGAGGAGCTCCGTCGCAGGCTGATGGGTGGGGAAAACCCTGTTGACAAACCGGAGCAGGCCGCCCAGTTCCGCCTCTTTTTCCACCAGCTCCACCCGGTAACCCTGGTTGGCCAGCACCAGGGCGGCCGAGAGTCCGGAGATTCCGCCGCCCAGGATCAGGGCCGCCTGCAACACCTCGGTGGACAGATCTTCCCGGGCTTTGAGAAGACTCACTTTGGCCACGCCCATGCGCACAAGGTCCATGGCCTTGAGAGTGGCTTTCTCGGGTTTATCCATGTGCACCCAGGAGCAGTGTTCTCTCAGGTTGACGAACTCGAAGAGGTACTTGTTGAGCCCCGCCCTTTCGCAGTTCTTGCGGAAAAGCGTTTCGTGGGTTCGGGGCGTGCAGGAGGCGACCACCACCCGGTTAAGGTGCAGCTCTCTGATCTTGTTCGCAATGGTGGACAGACCGTCCTCCGAACAGGTGTAGAGGTTCCCCTCGGCACAGGCCACACAGGGTAAGGTCCGCGCATACTCCACGACTTGAGGCACGTTCACGATGCCGCCGATGTTGGTGCCGCAGTGACAGACAAAAACGCCTACTCTCATTGTATCTGACATGGCTTGATCCTTTTACCTCAACGTGAGGCCAGGGCCTCGGCTGCTTTGGAAGCGGCCGCCGACGCTCTTACCACGGAATCAGGCACATCCATGGGAGACTGGCAGAATCCGCAGGCAAAAACCCCGCTTCGGGTGGTTGCAAAGGGGTTGAGAAGGTCTTGGGACGGGGAGACGAATCCGAAATCATCCAGGCTCACACCGATTTTCTCCGCAACAGCGGCATTGGTCTCGGAAGGCATGAGGGCCTGGGAAAGTATGACCATATCGAACTCCCTTGTTTTAAGCTCCCGGGTGTTTGTGTCTTCATAATGGATGACAGGATTCAAGTTTTCTTCGTTCTCCGTGATCCTGCCGGGCCTGGCCCGGATGTACTCCACCGCATACTCGGTCTTGGCCCGCTGGATGTAATCCTGAAAACCCTTACCCACAGCCCTCATGTCCATATAGAATAGGGTCGACGAAAGTTCCGGATAGTGCTCGTGGGCCAGGATCGCTTCCTTGGTGGCATGCATGCAGCATACGGCCGAACAATATTTCTTGTGGCGCACGTCCCTGGACCCGACACACTGGATAAAGGCCAGGGTTTTAGGTTCCTTACCGTCCGAGGGTCTTTTCAAGTGCCCCATGGTGGGGCCCGAGGCGCAGATCATACGCTCAAACTGCATGGCCGTCAGGACGTTCTTCAATCGGCCCCAGCCATACTCACTGAGGGCTGAAACATCGTAGAGGTCAAACCCCGTGGCCATGATAACGGCGCCCACCTCAAGAATCATTTCCCGGTCCTTTTGCCCATAGTCGATGGCCTTGGCCTTACAGATCTTTTCGCAGACGCCGCATTTTTTGCCCTGAAAAAGGCGGCAGTAGTCCGGATCGATCACGTAGGTGGAAGGCACTGCCTGGGGGAAGTACTTGTAGATCGCCTTCCTCTGCCCAAGGCCTGCATTGAATTCATCCACGACCTTGGTGGGGCACTTTGCGGCGCAATCGCCGCAGCCGACGCATTTGTCCTCGTCCACGAAGCGGGCCTTCTTGATGATCCTGGCCTTGAACCGGCCCGTCTCTCCCTGGATTTCGGACAACTCGCAATAGGTCAGGAGGGTGATGTTTTCATGGTTGGCGCACTCGATCATCTTGGGTGCGAGAATGCACATGGCGCAGTCATTGGTCGGAAAGGTCTTGTCGAGTTGCGCCATGCGACCGCCGATGCTGGGTTTTTTTTCCACCAAATAGACCCTGGTCCCCATGTTGGCGAGATCAATGGACGCCTGAATGCCCGCGATGCCGCCGCCCAGGACCAGAACCGCTTTCTGAGTCAATGTGAGCACCTCCTCTCCATGCGCCTGCAAACCCTGAAGAAACACTGCAGCGTTGATTATCAGTCTCCAACCTTGTTCTGTCAAGGCAAAAGGGGATTGAAAATCCTGCGACTTGATGCCATAACCTCTTGAAATATGTGTTTTATTCGGTTCAGTATGATGAATGCTTTTTTAAGCTGTGACCCATCCCTTCTTCCATCCCCCAAGGCCGCGAAAACAAGGGCATGAATCGCTTTCCCCAAACCCTTTTCTTGACACCCAAAGGAATTGTGATACAAGTTCTTAGCTAACTGGAATGTGGGTGGTCTCGAAAAAAGTCATCAAAGCCGTCACCCCGGCGAAGGCCGGGGTCCAGAACTCCTTGGTTTTCCTGGATTCCGGCCTGCGCCGGAATGACGAAAAAACCCATTTTCTCACTTCTTGCGAACGCATCAATATTGATGAACTCGTAAAAAGTCCCCCTTCTCGTCACTCCCGCGCCTGTCCTCCGCAGTAGCTCTGCTACGGAGGGTGGAAAGGCGGGAGACCAGAAGTGCTTGAAAAGACTGGATTCCCGCCTTCGCGGGAATGACAGAAAAAGGCATTTTCGGACTTTTTACGAAACTGTCAATATTGATGGATTCGTAAAAAGTCAAAAGTCTCGCATTTGTCATTTCGACCGCAGGGAGAAATCTAATCGTTTCGATCTATTATGCTCTTAAGATTTCTCGCTACGCTCGAAATGACATTGAAATGGGACTTTTTACCGTGAAAATACAATCCTTCCTCTGCTGTGGTAGGGCAGGCGACTCCCTCGATTTCCCTCGGGACCGTGAGGCTCTCGAACGGCCCGCCTGCCTTGGGTCGGCACGGTGGCCGACCCTACATTTTCATGCGCGGGGGTGACCGTCGTAAAAGTTCATGAGCGTTTACGAGAGCGTCAATATTCCATCATTCCAATATCCCTTGCTTCCATGGGTGTAGCAACAGATAACAGCTTGTCAAAATACGTCCGGTTTCCTGTCTCGCGGATGATTCACGACATGTATTTATAGGACTTCCTTTTATGAACAAAGCGATTTTATCCATTCTCGGGCGGGACCGGCCCGGCATTGTCGCTGCGGTTTCAAGGGCCTTGACCGACCGGAATTGCAACATCGAGAACGTGAGCCAAACCATGCTTCAAAAAGAGTTCGCAGGCATCTTTATCGTGACCATGCCGCCGGGCATGTCGATCGCCGACCTGCACAGGGAGATGAGTTCAAGTCTGGAACCCCTGGGAATGCATATCTATACCAAACCTTGCGAGGGGGGCGAAGACGATTGCGAGCCTGAGAACTCCGAGCCCTTTGTCATCACCACCAAGGGGCCTGACCGCAAGGGGCTCGTGGCCGGCATTGCGGAAGCGATTGCCCGGCACGGGGTCAATATCACCAACCTGCAGGCCGTGTTCAAGGGCGGCAACGACCCGGGCGACAATATCATGATTTACGAGGTGGATCTCCCTGCAACCTTTGACCGCCGGGCCTTTACACGGGACCTGAGAGCCAGGGCCGACGCGCTCCACCTTGAGATCAGCATCCAGCATCGAAATATTTTCGAGGCCATTCACCGGATATGAAATCTGCCGTCGCAGATTTCATAAGGAGAAAGGTAATGTTGACTTGCAGAGAAATCATCTCCACCCTGGAGATGCTGAAGAGCGAAAACCTGGACGTCCGAACCGTGACCCTGGGGATCAATTTGCTGGATTGTGCAGGAGAAGACCTCGGTTCCGTGAAGCGCCGAATCACGGAGCGAATCCTGGGCTTGGCCGGCAACTTCGTCGAGCTTTGTGACAACATCGGCCAGAAGTACGGCATTCCCGTCGTGAACAAACGCATTGCCGTCAGTCCCATCGCTGTGGTCGGGGCCGCTCTTTCGCCGGCCCACCTGGTAGAGCTGGCGCAAAGCCTGGATGCCGTTGCTCAAGAAGCCCGTGTGGATTTCATCGGCGGCTTTTCCGCCCTGGTTGAAAAAGGCATGGCCCGGGGAGACCGCTCCCTGATAGCCGCCATACCCGAAGCGCTCTCCATCACGGAGCGTGTCTGCGCTTCGGTCAATGTCGCCTCGACCCGGGCCGGTATCAATATGGACGCCGTTCTTCTCATGGGAAAGACCGTGAAACAGGCCGCGCAGTTGACGGCCGACCGGGACGGCATTGCCTGCACAAAGCTTTGCGTCTTTGCCAACATTCCGGAAGACATTCCTTTTATGGCGGGCGCCTACCTGGGCATCGGCGAAGCGGACGCCGTGATCAACGTGGGGGTAAGCGGCCCCGGCGTGGTCAAAAAAGCCATTGAACGGGCCCTTGAAAACAACCCCGCCATGGACCTGGGGAGCGTTTCAGAGTTGATCAAGAAGACAGCCTACAAGGTCACCCGCGTAGGCGAGCTGATCGGCCGCGAAGTGGCGGAGCAACTGAAAATCCATTTCGGGGTCGTGGATCTCTCCCTGGCGCCGACCCCTCACGTGGGAGACAGCGTGGGCGAGATCTTTCAGAGTCTCGGCCTGCGCGCCATCGGGGTGCCGGGCACCACGGCCGCCCTGGCTCTTTTGAACGACGCCGTCAAAAAAGGCGGCGCCTTTGCAAGCTCGAGGGTGGGGGGACTGAGCGGCGCCTTTATCCCTGTGAGCGAAGACCTCAACATCTCGGAAGCGGTCCGCGACGGTCACCTGTGCCTGGAAAAGCTGGAAGCGATCACCAGTGTCTGCTCCGTGGGGCTGGACATGGTCGCCCTTCCCGGCGATACCTCGGAAGAGACGCTTTCCGCCATCATGGCCGATGAAATGGCCATCGGGGTCATCAACAACAAGACCACGGCCACCCGGCTCATCCCGGTGCCCGGGAAAAAAGCCGGTGAGAACGCCTACTTCGGGGGCCTCATGGGCCATTCCACGATCATCTCCGTCAACAACGGCGGCGGAGACAATCCCTTCATCCGGAGAGGCGGCGCGATCCCCGCCCCCATTCACAGTCTCAGGAACTGAGCAGGAACAATTCCGTCGGATTCTTGTTTCATCTTCCCATGGTTGCAGGAAGCCAGAGGGCTAATTGCGGGAAAACGCATAGAAGAATGATGCAAATCACCATGGGGAACCAAAAAGGGATTTTCTCATGGCAATGCCCTCCCTAAAATAAGTGAACCTTGGTGTTCCACTCCTTGCCGGCTATTGAAAAGACGCCCATCTCGGCGGGGCTTTGGACCTTGGTTTCTTTCCGTAGAAAAGGTCATCCATCACGGAAAAAACGCGCCTTGCGATCTCGTTCCTGGTGATGAGTGCAACGATCAGCCTGTGGGGAAAAGTCCTGGCATGACTCCAGGGGCACACCCTCATGCAAACATTGCAGTCCGTGCCGACCTTTCCCCAGTAATCAAAACAGGTCTCCGCGTTCAGTTTCCAGCGCACGGTGCCGTTGACCACGGCCTGCTCTGCCGCGGGAATGGACTGGGAAGGGCAGCATGCCGCACATTTCTTACAGATGTTGCAAAAAGACTCAACACCGATGTCAACCGGCTTGTCGGGGACGAGAGGAAGGTCGGTGGTCACTGCGCTCAGCCTTACTCTGGGTCCGAATTTCTTCGTCAGCAGATAGCCCAAACGGCCGACCTCGCCTAAACCCGCATCTACGGCCCAAGGAACCATGAGGCCGTCGTAATGCCGAAGGTGATTGGCAGTGGCCGAGTAGCCCAGATTGGCAATGAAGCCCGCCAACTGGGTGGAAATGTAAGCCCCCTTGGCATAATTTTGCATGCTCTCCACCATGGTAGGCGTATGCGGACCGGTACCGACCAACCGAAAGTCCATCTCCTCTGCAAACACAACGGCATACCTGTGCCTGACGGCTATCTCCTTTCCCCAATCATCCCAGTTTTCGTGAAAGATCTCTCCCCTGCGGGAATAAACCCATAGGGGATTGATCTCCGTGATGCCGACCAGGGCCGCGCCCAAGTGCAAAGCATAGCCTTTCACCCTATCGCTTGCCTCTTCAGGACTCAGCACCGACCGCTTTGTCTTTACCTTCTCCTTCAAGTAGAAATGCGGCTCGGGCTCAAACTTGTCCTGGGATGACAGGAAAAGGCACATGCTCTGTGAAGCCAGTGCCATGGCGACATCGGCCTCCTCGTGAGGTTTGTCGATTGTCCCCGGATGCCCTATGGGTCCTCCCTTTTCCCTGCGCCGGGCATCGTATTCCTCGTACTCAGGGTGCTCTTCATAAAAGCGTTTGTACTGTTCCGATCCGGGCTTAAGGCTGCGATTCCTGGCAAAAACCTGGGCCCGTTCATCGAATCGTTCCACCTCCCCCCGGATTCGACCTTTGGTTCCCTGAAGAGCCATTGGATTGGCTTCAGACCTTTTAACCAATAAAAAGACGCCTGCCCCGGCAAGCACATAGCCGAGAATAAGCAAAACCAAGCCAAAGCCCTTGTTGAAGAAACCATTGGCGGCAAGCACCAGAAAAATGATCAGCAGGAGCAGCATGCCGAGGAACTGAATCCCCGCGAAAATAGAGGCCCTTTTCTCCTCTTCCCAGATGCAGGAGATGAAAAAGGCAAGGCCGACAAAAGCCTGGACCCCGAGGGCCACGGAACCCAGGAAAATCAGGATCGGAATCATTTCTCTTTACCCCTTCCGGATTCATAATGGATCAGTTTGTATGCGAGCGCTCGACAAAGAGCAGGTTAGGGCTTCTTTCCTTGCTTGAAGCGCTTGAGTTTCATCTTGACGTCAAGGATATCCTCTTTCATGAGTCTTTCCGCCTCCTGCGGCTTCTTTTGCTTGATGAATTCAAGAATCACTTCATGGGCTTTATGGAAGTGCCGCTCCAGATCGGAGTCAAAGAAATCCAGCGAACTCTCAATCAAGGCTTCAAATACCGATTCCAGCAACACGGAAAAAAGAGGGTTGCCCGATGCCCTGGCTAAGAGGAGATGAAAATTGAGGTTGTTCCTTTTGAGCAACACGGGGTCAGCCATGTGGGCGGCAGAATCCTCAAGCACGCTTTCCAGGGTTTTCACGTCCTTGTCTGTGGCATGGATGGCGGCCTCCCTTGCTATGTGGGGCTCAATAAGAAGGCGAACGTCAAAAAGGTGGTCGATCGACACATCCCCCAGGGCAACCATGTGCTTAAGGGATTTTCTGATGGGTTTGTGGTAGCCGTCGGAGACAAAGATACCCCCGGAGGGGCCTTTCTTGACATTGACGAGTCCCGAAATCTCCAGGATTCGCAGGGCTTCCCGCACCACGCTCCGGCTTACCTGGAACTCCTGGGCCAGTTCCAGTTCGGAAGGAAGGCTTGTGCCGTTTCTGAGGCGCTCCTTCAGGATCCTCTCCCGGATCACATCGGCGATCTGGTCGGAATACCTCTTTTTCTTAAGGGGGGCGAACTCGATCTGCTCCGTTTCGAAGGTCCCAGAAGTTCCGAGGTCCGTTTTCATTGCCCACCTACAGCGCGCTGCAGTCCCGTTTTGGGGAAATATCGCGCTCCGCTCCTGTTGCTTTTGAACTTTTCGGCGTTTCGTGACTTCTTTGAGAAAAGCTATGTTGTTTCTTTCGGATATAGGAGACCGATATAAGTCAGACCTTTAATAATTATGATTTATACTCTGTGTCAGTTTTTCTTGTCAACTGTTTTTATTGCTACATTGCTTTTTGCTCAGCCTCCTCTCCGCAAGGGGGAACTCGGCGTCTTTGCAACACAATCGATCACCCGCGGATCGACGACGGCCTCTATGTCGCGGCCGTCGCAATCAGGTCACGCTCACAACCTGCTCCACCTCAAGCTTTTGATTCCTCGGCGGCTTGGGCTGAACCATGTCGGCCAGGCCCTGAAGGGTGGCCGAAACAATCCGCACATCCCCTGCCTTTTCGATTGACTTGCTTCTTGCCGGCTTGTTAAAAAGCGGGAACAAAACACCGCTTTGCAATTGCTTTCGGATATTCAATGGCTATTTTTGAATTTCTGCTCGTTCAAAGTCCGAAAATGCTCTTGTCTATCATTTCCGCGGAGGCAGGAGCGACGGGGTGCTGGAGTTTCTAAGAGATTGTCAACGTTGACGAACTCGTAAAAAGTCCCCCGAGCTGTCACCCCGGCGAAGGCCGGGGTCCAGAACTCCTTGTTTTTCCTGGATTCCGGCCTTCGCCGGAATGACA
>Ga0209164_1005881_pt1 | contig 10276 bp, 9 predicted proteins | sample MTBNYHSulfiMetaG_FD_187458 | JGI IMG/M metagenome (GOLD analysis project Ga0209164, IMG submission 187458) | Enrichment culture microbial communities from rom New York Harbor, USA that are MTBE-degrading - MTBE-NYH (New York Harbor Sulfidogenic)... | ecosystem: Environmental > Aquatic > Marine >... | reverse complement strand
GGCGAATCCTCTCGGAGCCGAGCCGGGCGAGGAGGTCCTGGTCGAATTCGACGCCTCGCGCACGATCCGGTCGGGAGCGATGGTTTTCATCGTTCCGATCCTGGCCTTGCTGGGCGGCGCTCTGGCCGGCAGCCAACTGGGCGGCTCGGAAACGGCGGCCCTGCTCGGAGCGCTGGGCGCTTTGGGGCTGAGCGTCGTGGGTGTCGCACTTTACGACAAACGGCTGGGCAGGCGCGATGCTTCACAGCCGAAAATCGTCGAAATCCTCTCACCCGGCCGGGTGAGCGAACCTTCGCAGGGGGAAGCAGGTGGGGGTGGAGTGGTACAGGGACTGCTTCGACGCTAGTTACATCGAGCTCGACCGGCTTCGCTATCCCCCGGCGGTGAACGAGGCCCAGGCGCAAGGCATCGCCCGGCTGCTGGGAATGCGGCGCAGGGGGGGCTGGCTCGACGCCTGCTGCGGCTATGGCCGCCATCTCATTCCCCTGCTCTGCCGGGGATTCGACGTGACCGGTGTTGATCTCTCCGGCGCGATGCTGCGGGCGCTCGAAGAAGAGGCCCGGCAGCGCGGCCTCTCGGCGACCCTCCTTCAGCGCGACATTCGCGCTCTCCCCTTCGTCCGCCACTTTGACGGCGCCTACCTGGCCGGTTCCAGCTTCGGGGTGTTCGAAGAGCCGCAGGACGATCTCATTGCGCTGCGGAGTCTCCATCGAAGCCTCAAGCCGGGCGGCCGCCTCCTGATGGACCAGGCCAACCCTGGGGCGAGCCTGCCGGTCTCGACGCCTTGCCGCAATCAATACCAACTGGGTAGCCAGCAGGTGGAGGAAGAGGTTACGCGCGACGATGACGCGCGGCGCATAGTGATCCGGCGCACCCTTCGGCGCGGCTCGTGGACCAGGCAGTGGACGATGTCTTTTCGCATCTATGAGGCGGATGATTTGCTCCGCGTGGTGAATCAAGCGGGCTTCGCCGATGCGGTTCTCTGCGGCGACCTCGACGGCGGCGCATACCATGAAGCCTCTCCGCGGCTGGTGGTGGTGGCGAGGGCGAGCGTTTGAGGGGCCTTGAATCGGTTTTCACAGTCCGTATAAACCGGATCGAGTATCTCGAGAACAGGCAAAGCGGTAATGAATCATGAGACGAACCAAAGAGGAGGTCAGGGCGCTTCTGGACAAACTCGCGGGCGATGTTCGCTGGAGGACGTCCAGTACCATCTGTATGTCGTGGAAAAGATCCAGCGAGGGGTTGAACCCGCTAAGACGGAAGGAGTGCTCGGCCGGCAAGAAGTCAAAAGGAAATTCAGTCAATATACCTCCGGGTAAAGTGGTCGCCCGAAGCAACTGAAAATCTCGAATCCATCGCTGAATATATCGGGCCGCCAATATAAAATGACAAATCAACAATGAGCAATGGAAAACGGAAGCCCCGGCCGGGTGTGCGCAGCCCCCTTGACGGCCTTTCGCCCCGGAGTATGATGGTGTCCACACCAGAGACGGGCATAGGCTTAGTTGAACGGCGACCCAGCCGTTGATTCAAAGTCAGAGGAGAATTAGCGCTATCAGGAAAGAGGTTACTATTCGAAAAAGGAGGAGGGGGTCATGGGTATGCTGAAAGAGTTCAAGGAGTTTGCCGTCAAAGGGAATGTGGTGGATATGGCGGTGGGCATCATCATCGGCGCCGCGTTCGGCAAAATCGTGTCTTCCTTTGTCGCCGACGTGATTATGCCCCCCATCGGCGTGCTGGTGGGCGGGGTGGATTTTTCCAGCTTGGCCCTGACGATCAAGGAAGCCGTGGAAGAAACCCCGGCCGTCGTGATCAGTTACGGGAAGTTCATTCAGACGGTGATTGATTTCATCATCATCGCCTTTGCGATCTTCATGGCGATCAAGGCGATGAATTCCCTGAAGCGAAAAGAGGAAGAGGCGCCTGCGGCTCCTCCCGCGCCCCCGGCGCAGGAAGTGCTGCTGACGGAAATTCGTGATCTGCTGAAGCACCGGCCGTAAGCGGCTGAAGGATACGGGATCGCAATCTTGCATTGAGCATTCTCACGCAAAGCCGCAAAGTCGCTATGCTTCTCATTCCTTGGCGATCTTTGCGTCTTGGCGTGAGGTATTCAGTTGTGCTCTATTGGATGTTCTCATTCGTAAGCCGTGGCGGCGCTGTTTGGTTCGCCGCTGCCCGGCCCGAATCGATACGCCTTAAGCGTGCGTGGCCCGTTTGACGGGCCTTGAACGAGGAGTATGATATTGATTCATATTCGATGTCAGGGAGGTGTAAGAATGAAAGCTCATCAGTTCACGGTTGTCATTGAACCGGACGAAGGTGCGTTTCATGCTTACGCTCCTGCTCTAGCCGGTTGCCATACTTTCGGAGCCACCGTCGAAGAGGCACAGAAGAACATTGCGGAAGCTATCGCACTGCATGTTGAAAGTATGCTCGAAGATGGTGAGCCTATCCCGATTGAGCACGAACCCCTGTTCATCACGCGGCTGTCGGTAGCGGTAAGAGCATGAGTGGGAAGCTTCCCCGAGTTGATTGCGATCAACTGATCCATGCTCTCAAGCGGGCTGGGTTCGTCAAGCAACGGCAACGGGGCAGTCATCTCCACCTGCGCCGTCCGTCCGACGGGAAACGGGTTACTGTTCCAGTGCACAAAGGGCAAACGATTCCTACAGGTACCCTGCGAAGCATTCTTCGTGACGCAGAAATCAACGCTGTTGCATTCGGGCAGCTTTTGAGCAAGCGCTGATAGGCAAGGACCCCGTCAGCACCAACTCCGAGAAGCGCGGGGCGACGGGAAAAAGGCGGATGAAAGCGAAATGGCGCTGGAGCGTCCTGGCGTTCGCGGCTGTCTTGTGCAGCTGCAGCCGGGAGAAGGTGCCTGAGTATTCCGCCAGCGGGACGGTCCCCTATGCCCCGCCCGAGCAGATTCGGCAGAGGGAGCCGCTGCCCTGCGACGAGCGGGCGATTGTTCTGGTCGGAAGCCCTGGACACTTTGCCAACGGCTTTGTTTTTGGCGACGGCTTCCGGGTCGCAACCGCGCACCACGTCGTCCGCATTGCGTCGCGACGGCCGGGCGACAACTGGATGCGATTCCGGCCCTGGGTGCTGAGCCGCTACTGGGGAGATATCTTCCAGGCAAAGATCGTTGTCGCCGACGCAACGCCGGACATTGCCATCCTGGAGGTTGCCTGGCCGGGTCATCCCGCCCTCGAGCTGGCGACCCGGGAGGAGCTGGCGGGAGTGCAGGACGTTGTCGGCGGGGCGCTGATCTGGCCGGGTCGCGAGCGGGAGCCGGCGATTGAGGCTCCCCGGCTGGCCACCGAGCGATTCCAGGCCCGCTTTGACGGTACAGAACAGCAGCGTTACAGCTTGACCGGGCGTGTCGAGCAGATGGGCAGGGGTTGGAGCGGCTGCCCTATCGCACTCGCCGAAAGCGGAACGGTCGCCGGAGTCTTTCATTCGCTCGGCCCGAAACGAACCGCTCAAGCCACCACTGCCTGGAAGCTTCAAGCCTTGGCCGAGGCCTTGCCCGCCCGGCCGACTCCCAAGGCAGACCCGCACCCCGGCCTGCCACGCCCGGCGGACGCCAAGGTTGCCTTTGCGGTCGCCGGCCGTCTTGTTCGGGCGCTGGTCGACAAAAACGAGGAGGCCGCCTTCAGCATCGCCGCCGAGTTCGTCTCGTTGCGACCTGACTCGCCCATGGCCCACGCGCTTTTTGCCCGCGCGGCCGACGACCTTGGACACGAAACGCTCGCCGATGAGCATCTTGCCAAGGCCCGCCGGCTCCGCTCCGGCAACGCGGCGAAAGGCTTGCCTGGATTCGCTGTCGGCACCCCTACACCCTAGACCGGGAGACCGCCTTGACAAACCGGCAGGGACTCTGGAGAATTTGTGACAGAGGCCCGCGGGTGAGATAACCGATCACCGGCCGTGCCTAGGGACGTATCAGGGAAGGATATTGGAATGACATCGAACGCCGAAGTGCTGAAGAAATGCAAAGCGGCTCTTGAAAAGCATTATGGCTCTCAGCTTAAGGGGCTGATTCTGTATGGGTCAGGGGCAACGGGCCAATCCGACCGTCACAGCGACATTGATTTGCTGGTCTTATTGAACAAGCCGTTCAACTATTTTTCGGAAGTTCGCGAACTGATCGACGTTCTCTATCCCATTCAGTTAGAGTCCGAGCAGCTGATTTCTGCCAAGCCTGTTCCTCGGGAGCAATTCGAGCACGGAACCACTCAACTCTATCGAAACGCCAAAGGGGAAGGAAGATTCCTATGACGCCCGAACGGGAACAGGAAATCGCCGCTCATCTTGAGCGAGCCCAGCAATCCATCGAAGCAGCGAAAGAGTTGTCCAGCAAAGGCTACTACGATTTCGCAGCGTCCCGCGCGTATTATGGGGCCTTTTACGGAGCCACGGCAGTTTTGCTGAAAGAGGGTTTGGATTTCCGCAAGCACAGCGGGGTCATTGCTTCGATTCATCAGCGATTTGTCAGGACGGGCAAATTGAGCGAGGAACAGGGCAAGGACTTGAACTGGCTTTTTGAGATACGGAGCATTGCGGACTATGGAGGCACAGCGCATATCTCTCCGCTACAAGCAGAGCGGGCTATTCAGGCCGCGGAGACTTTGCTGAAGGCGATCCGCGCCTTGCTCAACAAATGAACAATCGCAAGGCCTCGGCGAGAGAGACAGGGCACCACTTCTGACAGCCTACTCCGCAATCAGATTCACCTCCACGGGCAGCTCGTCTCCCGGCCACAGCAGCAGGCTCACCCGCTCGCTGCGATAGCCGGGCCGGAAACACTCCAGCTCGTACCGGCCCGGATCGAGATACTTCCAAAAGAAGCGCCCGTCCGCCTCGGTCGCCGTCCAGAGAAGACCCTCGAGCGAGATGAGAACCTCGTCGAGCGGCTCGCCCGTGTTCGCGGCATACACCCGGCCCTGAATCGCGCCGGTCGAGCCTCGCAACTGTTCATCCCGGCTGGGCCGGCCCTCCTGCGGCTCCGGCAACTGCCCCTGTCCGTCCACGAACGAGTAATACTCCACCAGGCCGAAGAGCAGCGCCTGAGCCTCCTTGCGCAGCGGGGCCAGACGTTCGAGTCGTTCCGCCGCGCCCGGAGCCGTCATGAACAGAGGGCTGAGGCCGATGGCCTGATACTTGTTCGAGGCGTGCATCACTTCCCAAGTGGAGCAATTCTTATGGTCGGCCCCGTCGGTGCCCATCATTTGTTGCATTTGATGCGGGAAACACCGGGCCATCCCCCCGGCGTCGGACCACTTGGAATACGCCCGGGAGACGTTCAAGCCGGGCGGCTCGTTCTCTCCCGGCCGAGGCTCGGCGTGCCGCAGGGTGATAAACCAGTCAAAGTCCCGCGCAAGGCCGAAGCGCACCCGGTCCACGTCGCTCATTGTGATGTCTTCCTCGCGGGTCAGCTCGACTTCGGCCCCGGCCGCTTCGAGCATTCTCCGGGCGATGAAGGCGGCCTTGAGATTGACATCGGCAGCGCGCAGCCCGTTCTGCCCCACCTGGCCCGGCTCCATCCCGCCGAACTCGGGATCCAACACAAAGGAGCGCCCCCGCAGCACGCCGCCGAACATCCGCCGCAACTGAACGCGCACTTCGCGAACCGGCCGGTCGTCCGAAGGGATCTCCCCCCCCTGCGGCCAATAGCCCGGGGCGCTCACCCGCAATTGCGCCTCCTCGACGTCGGCCGGGAGCAGGAACCATCCCTTCCGGTCGGCATAACGCCAGAGCGGTGCGCCGGCCTCGATGCGCGCGCTGGACACCGGCAGCCGGGATTTCGCATCGAACACCGCGCCGTGGAGCTGCCGCGCCTCGGGGGAAGTCTCGATTGTCCGCCGGGCGCGAAGGCCGCCAACCGAGGCCGTCACTTCGACGACCTGCGCCCGGGGATAGAAGTAAACCAAGGCATAGCCCTCCTCCAAGGCCACCTCGGAGCGATAGATTTCGCCATCGCTCACTTGGAACTCAACCGGCCAGGGATGGCTGACTGGGAATCCATGCCGATCCCACGCCCGCAGCAACCCTCGAACAAGGGCCTCTCGCGAATGCGGAACCGCCGCCGGTTCCGTCTCGAAACGCAAGGCGACCGGCTCCCGCACAATCCAGAATCGGCGCTCGACCGCCAGGCCATAACATCCCGCGTTGTTCTGCGCCACCAGCCGGATGAAGTGTTCGCCCGAAGGCAAAGGCTCAGGCGAGGTGAAGCGCACCGTTCCCGTGCCGGGGTCGAACGCAAAGTCCACCGGCTTTCCGTTAATCTGGGTCCAGATGCCGGTGGGGTCCACTCCTTGGCGGGCGTCTTTGATCCGGGCCATAAACAGGGGGCATTCCTCGAACGGCCCGCCCTCGGCTTCCTGTCGCCCGCTCTCCAAGGAGCCTTGCCAGGTGATTTCCGGCCAGCCTTGGTCGAAGAAGTTCAGGATAGCATCGAAGTAGCCTTCCGCCTCGGCCTGGAGCATATCCGGGTCGCGCAGTCTTTGCTCCGCTGAGGCGTTGCTGATGTAGGAAGCTTCCCCCAGGATCGCCGGGGCGTTGTTTTCGCGAAGGACATAATAGGCGTGAATGACCTTGGCTTCGCTGCCCGGCAGGGCAAACCTTTGACTCAGGCGTCGCACAACTTCATAGGCCAAATCGCGGGAAGGGCCTTGCCGGTCTCGGTAGTGGTAATAGACTTCGCTCCGGTCGACCGAGCGGTCCATCTCGGCATTGGCGTTGTGATGCACCGAAACAAAGAGGTCGCCTTTCCATTCCAGGTGAACCTTGACGCGCTGTTCCAGGGAGACTGTCTGGTCCTCAGGGCGGGTCAGCCGCACCACAGCGCCCTGCCCTTCCAGGAGAGCCTGGAGCCGCTCGACGACCGCCCGGTTGGCATCCTTTTCCTTGAGGCCCCGGATGCCGACCGCGCCGAACTCTTCGCCGCCATGACCGGCGTCCAGCGTGATCTTGTTCCCCGCCAAAGGGCCGGTCGCCTCGGCGGCGTTCCCCGGCGTGCTCGCCCAGACGGTAAGCACAAGGCCGCACAAGACCATCCATACCCGTTTCCTGAGCATCGCTGACCTCCTTCTCGAACGAGCGGGCCTGCCCCGCGCCGGCGAGTGCCTTGAAAAGGGCAGTCCTGGCCCGCAGGATAGCTCAGCCAGGCACGCTCGTCAACTTCATCAGCCACCCGGTTGACAGCGCAGAGCGCGGCTGCTAGAAAGGCCCAAGCGCGAGTCACAGGAGGATACCCCTGGAGATGAGATTTGAAGCGTTCGATTGGGAAGAGCGCACCCTGCGCAGCCCCGAGCAACTGCAGGCCGTCAGCCGTCTGGCCAAGGCCCAAGGCCTTCGGGTCGTCACCACGAACGGCTGCTTTGACCTTCTGCACCTGGGGCACGTCCATATCCTGCAAGAAGCCGCCCGGCAAGGGGACGTTCTGATTGTCGGCCTGAACAGCGACGCCTCCGTCCAGCGGAACAAGGGCGACAGGCGCCCCCTGATGCCGGAGAACGAGCGGGCCGAAATCCTCCTCGCCATCGAAGGCGTTGACTATGTCTATCTGTTTGATGAGCCGACCTGCGTTCGATTTGTAGAGCTGGCCGAGCCCGACGTTCATGTCAACGATGCCTCGTATGGCGAGGATTGCGTCGAAAGCGAGGCGGTGCGGGCCGGGGGCGGGCGGCTGTATCTGGTGGAGAAGATCGAGTGCCCCTCGACCTCGGACATCATCCGGACAATCGTGACTTCCCCGGAGGGCTCGGGGAAGAGATCGTAACCACCAGGTATGCTGGCGGAGAGTCAATTCTGTCTGTCACTCTGAATCCCGATTCATCCCTTCGGCGGAGTTTACCCTGAGCGTTGTCGAAGGGCTCAGGGCAGGCGGGATAAAGAGCCTGGCACTTCCTGTGATGTACAGAAAAGCCAGATTCTTCGCTTCGCTCAGAATGACAAGAACGGCTCTTCCTGCGAGGCGCCTGCCTACGCTGACAGGCACTTAGGTAGTAACTGAGGCGGGGCGACCGGGGCGCTGAGCCTTGCTTTGGAGGGATGGCCATGGAAGCGCGAAGAAAAGCGGTTCATATCCTGACCCTGCTGCTCGCCCTGCTGCTTCGCTATCTCTCGCCGACGTGGGCGGCTTTGCTGGTTTTCGCCGCGCTGCTGTTCAACCTGTTTTTCATTCCCCGCCTGATGCGCTCCGTGCAGCGTTCCCCGGGAGGCGGCCTCGATGCGGGCATCGTTCTTTTCCCCGTTTCCCTGCTGATTCTCATATTCCTTTATGGAGGCCGCATGGAGGTCGTGGCGGGCGCGTGGGCCTTGATGGCCGCCGGGGACGGCCTGGCCGGGCTGGTCGGAGAGCGCTTCGGCCGGCTGAAGCTGCCTTGGAATCCGGAGAAATCGTGGGCCGGCTTTGTGGCCTTTGTCGTGTTCGGCACGCCGGCGGCCGTCTTTCTGACGGACTGGTGCTACTCGCCGCTCGGCTTTGCGGCTCTGGTCGGTTCGACCCTGGGCGTGGCCCTCATCTGCGCAGTGGTGGAATCGATGCCGTGGCCGGTGAATGATAACCTGACGGTTCCTCTTGTCGGGGGCACCCTGTTCTACATCGTGGCCTTGTCGGCCGATCGAGTGCCCCTGTACTTCATTGACCAAGTCAGCACGTATATGCTTTGGGGGGCGATCGGGGTCAACCTGGGCGCGGCGCTGGTGGCCTATTATTTTCGCCTGTTGACCGGCTCGGCGACCCTGGTGGCAACCGTCATCGGTTTTGTCCTGTTCATCTTTCAGCCGTGGGGGTGGCTGCTCCTGGTTGTGTTCTTCGCCTTGGGAACAGCGACCACTCAGCTGGGCTTGCGCCGCAAGCAGGCCATGGCCGCAGCGCTGGAGCACCCGGCCGCGCGAAACGCCTCGCAGGTTCTGGCCAAAGGGATGGTGCCCGCTGTGTTTGCGTTCCTGGCGGCTTGCGGAGGCTCTCCCGAGCTCTATCAGTTGGCGCTGGTGGCCTCGATTGCGACCGCCTTGAGCGACACGATCCAGACCGAGATCGGTATGTTGCTGGGCCGCCGGCCCTTTCTGCCGACGACGTTTCAGCCGGTCCCGGCGGGAACGCCCGGAGCGGTGTCGCCAGAGGGGACACTCGCCGGCGTGGGCGCTTCGGCTCTCCTGGCCGGCGTCGCCTTGCTCATCGGTCTGATTGAATGGGAAGCCTTTCCGATTGTTCTTATCGCAGCCTTTGCGGGAACCTTCTTAGAGAGCTATCTCGGCGCTTCTCCGAAACGGCACCAGTGGTTGGGGGGAGCAGGGCTGAACTTCACCGCGACGCTGACGGGCGCTCTGGCCGCGATGATCCTTGCCGGCCTCTTCCCCCGCTGACGACGTGGCATGGGCATCCTGCCCATGCGGGGCTGGCTAATCCTCCCGCTTGCCGGCGATGAACTCCTCAGTCATGCGATAGGCTTCATCGTCGGGATACTGCCTGGGCGGGTGCTTCATAAAGTAGGCCGACGGGGAATAGAGAACGCCCCCGATGCCCCGGTCGAGCGCCAACCGGCAGCAACGGATCACGTCAATCCCGACTCCCGCCGAGTTGGGGGAATCCTCCACGGACAAGCGGAGTTCGAGATTCATCGGGACGTCCCCGAAGAGTTTGCCCTCCATGCGCAGGAAGCAGACCTTGTTGTCCTTCTGCCAGGCAACATAATCGCTGGGGCCGATGTGGATGTTTTCATCGCTCAATCGCGTGGCGGCGACCGATTGCACCGCTTCCGTTTTGGACTCTTTCTTGGTGGTGATCCGGCTGCGGTTGAGCATGTTCAGAAAGTCGGTATTGCCGCCGGTGTTCAGTTGGTAGGTGCGTTCGAGTTTCACACCCCGTTTCTTAAACAGATCGGTCAGGGTGCGATGAACGATGGTTGCCCCCAACTGGGATTTGATGTCATCTCCCACGACGGGCAGCTTTCGTTCCTTGAAGCGCTTCGCCCAGCCCGGATCGCTGGCGATAAAGGTGGGCATGTTGTTCACGAACGCCACGCCCGCCTCCAGCGCGCATTCAGCATAAAACCGGGCGGCCTTCTCCGAGCCGACGGGAAGGTAGTTCATCAGGATTTCCGCCCCGGAGTCTTTGAGCACCCGGACGACTTCATCAGCGTCCGGCTCCACTTCGGCCGCCGGCATGAAGGTGTACTGTTCGCCGTAGTCCTTCATGTGCTCGGAAATGCCGTCCAGGATTCGACCCATACGGACGAGCACGCCCGTAGAGGGAACCTTCCTG
>Ga0209164_1005876_pt1 | contig 10283 bp, 7 predicted proteins | sample MTBNYHSulfiMetaG_FD_187458 | JGI IMG/M metagenome (GOLD analysis project Ga0209164, IMG submission 187458) | Enrichment culture microbial communities from rom New York Harbor, USA that are MTBE-degrading - MTBE-NYH (New York Harbor Sulfidogenic)... | ecosystem: Environmental > Aquatic > Marine >... | reverse complement strand
CCAGCGGCTCCGTCACGAGACGCTGGCCGCCGATCGCGGCACCATCTTCGACGCCGAGGGGCGGGAGCTGGCGGTCACCGTGGACTCGGTCACCGTGTACGCCAACCCGCGCGAGATCTCTCAACCAGAAGTGGTCGCCCGCCTGCTGGCGCCTCTGGTAGGACGGTCACCGGAGACCGTCGCCGAGCTGCTGGCCACCGACGGCAGCTTCGTCTACGTGGCCCGCCAGCTGGAACGGGCGGACGCCGACCGGGTGCGAGAGGCCGATCTGCCCGGGGTCTACTTCCTCCCGGAGCCGAAGCGGGTGTACCCGACCGGTCCCCTCACCGGCCAACTCATCGGTTTCGTACGGCCCGACGACAACGTGGGCCTCGAGGGTCTGGAGCACTTCTACGAGGAGGAGCTGGCCGGCATCCCGGGGGAGCTCCTGGTAGAACGCGATCCCTCCGGCAAGACCATCCCACAGGGGGAGTACTCGGTGACCCCGGCGGAGCCGGGGAGCGACCTGGTCCTCACCCTGCGCACCTCCATCCAGTTCGCTGCCGAACAGGCTCTGCGGGCCGGGATCGAGCGCACGGGGGCGAGCGCCGGCTCGGTCGTGGTCCTGGAGGTGGCGACCGGGGCGGTGCTGGCCATGGTGAACCTCCCCAACTTCGATCCCAACGACCGCCACGACCTCACCCCCGACCAGGTGCGCAACCGGGCGGTGACCGATGTCTTCGAGCCGGGATCGACGCAGAAGCTGATCACCGTGGCGGCCGCGCTCGAGACAGGATTGGTCACTCCCGAGACCACCCTGGAGATCCCCGAACGCATCGAGATTCTGGATACCGTCTTCGAGGACTTCACCGTGCACCCCGAGCGGCTGACCGTCACCGGGATCGTGGCCCATTCCTCGAACCTCGGGACCATCCTCCTGGGGGAGATGCTGGGAGCGCAGCGCCTCCACGAGTACATGGTGGGCTTCGGCCAGGGCCGGGCCAGCGGCATCGATCTCCCCGGGGAAGCGCCGGGAGTGCTGCGGCCCTCGGAGGAGTGGTGCGTGACCACGTGCGTGGCCGGCACCTCCATCGGCTATCACGTATCGGTGACCGCGCTGCAGATGGCCATGGCCTATGCCACGATTGGGAATGACGGTGTGTGGGTGCAGCCGCATCTGGTCGCCGAAGTGGTGGACGGCCGGGGGGTGCGCACGGCCGTGGAACCGGCCAGCCGGCGGGTGGTTTCGACGCGGACGGCACGGCAGATGAGAGTGATGCTGGAAGCCGTGGTGGAGCAGGGGACCGGGTCACTGGCCTCGGTGGAGGGGTACCGTGTGGGCGGCAAGACCGGCACCACCAAGAAGTACCTGAGCGACTTGGGCGAGTACAGCGACGAGGACGTGGTCGCCTCCTTCATCGGTTTGGCCCCCATCGAGAATCCCCGGGTGGTGGTGGCGGTGGTGCTGGACGCGCCCCAGGAGAGTGCCTCGGGAGGCTCGGGGGCAGCGCCCGTCTTCTCGGCGGTGGCGCTGGCCGTGCTGCATCAGTTGGGAGTGCCTCCCGATGCCCCCTGAGCCGGTGCCCCTGGGCGAGCTGGCGCCGGTGGTGGGCGGCCGGGTTCGGGGGGACCCGACCACCCTCATATCCGACGTGACCCACGACTCGCGGGCGGCGGGGCCGGGGATGCTGTTTGTGGCGGTGAGAGGCTTCACGGTGGACGGGCACCGGTTCGTGCCGGGCGCGCGTGCCGCCGGGGCGGCAGCAGTCTGCGTGGAGAAGGATCCGGGGGACGGCGGCCCGGCGCTGGTGGTGGCCGACACCCGGGCGGCGCTGGGACTGCTGGCCGCGCGAGTGCACGGAGAGCCTTCCCGTCGTCTCCGGCTGGTGGGGATCACGGGCACCAACGGCAAGACCACGGTCGCCTACCTGGTCGAGTCGATTGCCGCGGCCGCCGGCTTGACGCCCGCGTTGGTGGGAACGGTGGGGGCGCGTATTGCCGGCAGGCCGGAAGTGGTGCAGCGCACGACTCCGGAAGCCTCCGATTTCCAGCGTCTCCTCGCCCGTATGGTGGACGCCGGCACGGAGGTCGCGGCGGTGGAGGTGTCGTCGCACGCCCTCGCGCTGGGCCGGGTGGCGGGCAGCCGTTTCGCGGTGGCCGCTTTCACCAACCTGAGCCGGGACCACCTGGACTTTCACCCGGACATGGAGTCCTACTACCGCGCCAAAGCATCGCTGTTCACCCCGCAGCTGACAGAGAAGGCGGTGATCTGGGTAGACGACCCGGCCGGCGAGCGTCTGGCGGCCCAGACCGCGCTCCCGGTCGTCGCGATCGGCCTCCGGGGAGGTGTGGAGATCACCGCCGCCGAGTTGAGCATGAGCCTGCAGGGCTCGCGGTTCCTGCTGTTGGGATCCGGGGCCCCGGTTTCCGTGCACCTGCCCCTGGTCGGTGAGTTCAACGTGGCCAACGCGCTGGTGGCGGCCGGAGTGGGCACGGCCCTGGGCATTCCTTCGGATACCATCGCCGTCGGCATCGGGGGGGTGGCCGCGGTGCCGGGCCGTTTCGAGATCGTCGAGACCGGGAGGGACTGGACGGTGGTGGTCGACTACGCCCACACTCCCGACGGGGTAGCCACGGTCGTGGGCACCGCCCGTCGCCTGGCCGAGGGAGGGCGGGTGATCGCCGTCCTCGGGGCCGGCGGGGACCGGGACCAGGCCAAACGGCCTCTGATGGGAGCGGCGGTGGCCGCCGCCGACCTGGCCGTCATCACCTCCGACAATCCCCGCTCGGAAGACCCGGGGTCCATCATCACCCAGGTGGCCGCGGGGGCCGTCGGGGGGCCGGCCGGAGTGGAGGTCGAACCCGACCGGCGCCTCGCCATCCGCCGGGCGCTGGCCGCCGCCGGCCCCGGCGATGTGGTCCTCATCCTGGGCAAGGGCCACGAGCAGGGACAGCAGTATGCCGACCGGGTGCTCCCCTTCGACGACCGGGTGGTGGCCCGCGAGGAGGCACAGAGATGAGCGGCCGTCCCGACCGCCGGCGGGGAGGTGCCCGGTGATCGCCCTGTTGGTGGCCGCCATCGTGTCTTTCGGTCTCACGATCCTCGTCACCCCGGTCGCGGTGCGGCTGCTGCGCGCGCGCAGCATCGGCCAGCACATCCAGGATGAGGTGGAGGCCCATCAGCACAAGGCAGGGGTACCCACCATGGGCGGCCTGGTCATCCTGCTGGCGGTGGTGGCCGGCTGGCTGGCCGGGCACTTGGACGCTCGCGACCCGCAGGGCGCCTGGCAGTTCGGGTTCCGCGATTTCTACCGGCCCGGGTTCCTGGTGCTCCTCGCCTTCCTGGGCATGGGGATCATCGGGTTCGTCGACGACTTCCTCAAGGTGCGGCGCGCTCGCAACCTGGGCCTGAGCAAGACCTGGAAGTTCGCCGGCCAGGTGGTGATCGCCGCGCTCTTCGCCTGGGGGGCGCTCAGTTGGGAGGTCACCACCCGGCTGTCCTTCACCCGGCCCTTCGGCGTGGACCTGGGCTGGTTCTACGTGCTCTGGGTGCTTCTGATCCTCACCGCCACTTCCAACGCGGTGAACTTCAGCGACGGCCTCGACGGCTTGGCTTCGGGCAGCTCGGCGCTGGTGTTCAGCGCCTTCGCGATCATGTCCTTCTGGCAGTGGCGCCACCCGGAGTTCTACGGCATCTCCGGCGCGCTGGAGCTGGCCATCCTGTCGGTCGCTCTGGTCACGGCCACCCTCGGCTTCCTGTGGTGGAACACCGCCCCCGCTCGCATCTTCATGGGGGATACCGGCTCGCAGGCGCTGGGGGGAGCGATGGCCGCGCTTGCCCTGCTCACCAACACCCACCTATTGCTGGTGATCCTGGGCGGGATCTTCGTGCTGGAGGGGGCCTCGGTGGTGCTGCAGATCTTCTTCTTCCACACCTTCGGCAAGCGGGTTTTCAAGATGGCGCCGCTGCATCACCACTTCGAGCTGCTGGGCTGGCCGGAGCCCACCGTGATCGTGCGCTTCTGGATCCTGGCCGCGCTGGGGGTGGCCCTCGCCCTGGGCATCTTCTACAGCGACTTCATCGCGTCGGGGGGGGTGGGATGAGAGCGCTGGTCATCGGTGCGGCGGTGAGCGGCCGGGCCGCCCTCAGGCTCCTGGAGGGAGACGGGCACGAGGTCGTGGTCTACGACGCAGACCCGCAGGCGGTGGCCGGCCTGGGCGCCGGGCGCCGAGTGCATGGGGGCGAGTGGGACCGCTCCCTGCTCGCGGGCGTCGACCTGGTGGTGGCCAGCCCGGGGGTGCCCCCCCACGCCCCGCCCCTGGCCGACGGCCTGGCCGCGAGGATCCCGGTCTGGGGTGAGCTCGAGCTTGCTTCGCGCCACCTGTCGGTGCCACTGCTGGCGGTGACCGCCACCAACGGGAAGACCACGATCACCCGGATGGCCGAAGCCATGCTGGTGGCCTCCGGCCGGCGCACCACCGCGGTGGGAAACATCGGCGTGCCGCTCAGCGAGGCGGTAGACGGCGAGTGGGACGTGCTGGTAGTGGAGGCTTCGAGCTTCCAGCTGCGTTTCACCGACTCCTTCCATCCGGCAGTGGCGGTGCTGTTGAACGTGGCTCCCGACCACCTGGACTGGCACGGCAGCTTCCCGGCCTACCTGGCGGCGAAAGCCCGCATCCATCGCAACCAGGGACCGGAGGACCTTCTGGTCTTCGACGGCGACGATCCCGGCGCCCGGGAGGCCGTCGCCTCCGCGCGCGCACGGCGCCGGCCGGTGAGCGGCCGCCGGCGGCCGGCCGGGGGCTCCGGGCCCGCCGGGGGATGCCTGTGGCTGGGGGAAGCGGCGGTGAACTTGGAAGGAGTGCCCGGGGTGGACCCGATCTTCCTGGTGGACGCGGCGGCGGCGGGCACTGCCGCCCTGGCGCTGGGTGCCACCCCCTCCGGCATCGAGCAGGCCCTGCGCGAGTTCCAACCCCCCGATCACCGGCGCCGGGTAGTGGGCACCTGGGACGGGGTGACCTGGGTGGACGACTCGAAAGCCACCAACCCGCACGCCGTGACGGCGGCCGTTCGCTCCTACCCCTCGGTCGTGCTCATCGCCGGAGGCCGCAACAAGGGGCTGGAGGTGGCCTCGATCGCCGGCGAGCCCAACCTGCGCCACGTGATCGGGATCGGCGAGGCCGGTCCGGAGATTGCCGGGGCAGCCCGCTCCGGCATGGTGGCCGCGAGCCTGGAGGAGGCGGTGGCCTTCGCCGACGAGCTGGCGCTTCCGGGTGACACCGTGCTGCTGGCACCGGGCTGTGCTTCCTTCGACATGTTCCGCTCTTACGCTCATCGGGGTGAGGCCTTTGCCGCCGCGGTTCGGCTCCGGAAGGAGGCGTGATGGCCAGCCGGGTCATCCCTCTCTCCGGCAATCGGGCGGCTCTGCGCCTGGCCGAGGAAGCAGCGCGCCGCTCCTCCCGGCTGACGGTGGGGCTGCTGGTGCCGGTCGGTCTGCTGGCGGTGGTGGGGCTGGGGATGATCCTGTCCGCCTCGTCGGTGTATGCCCTCGAGTCGCACCAGGACTCCCTCTTCTACTTCAAGCGGCAGCTGATGTGGCTGGCGGCCGGGGTGGTGGGTCTGGCGGCGGCCGCGTCTCTGCCGGTGCGCTGGTGGCGACGGCTGGCTTTCCCCTCCTTCGTAGCCACGGTGGTGCTCCTGGTGGCCGTGCAGCTGATGGGCACCCGGGCGGGGGGGGCAGAGCGGTGGCTGGCTCTGGGACCGATCACGCTGCAGCCTTCGGAGTTCGCCAAGCTCTCCACCGTGCTGTTCCTGGCGACGGTGGTCAGCCGCCGGGAGGACTCCATGCACCGCTTCCGCGACTTTTTCTGGCCGGTGGCCGGGTCGGTGGGGGTGGTGGGCGCGCTGGTGATGGTGCAGCCCGACCTGGGCACCACCCTGCTCATCGCCGCCGGCGGGTTCGCGGTGCTGGTGGCTTCGGCGGCGCCGCTGGGGTATGTGCTCAGCGGAGGGCTCATCGGGGTGGGTCTGGCAACGGCGGCCGCTCTCCTGTCCCCTTACCGTTGGCAGCGGGTCATGTCGTTTCTCGACGTGAACGCCGATCCGTTGGGCGGCGGCTACCAGGCGGTGCAATCGCTGGTGGCCCTGGGCACCGGGGGCCTGTTCGGCATCGGCCTGGGGGCCAGCCGGGCCCGCTGGTCGTTCCTGCCCAACGCGCACACCGACTTCATCTTCTCCATCGTGGGGGAGGAGACCGGCCTGGCCGGGACGCTGGCCGTGGTCTTGCTCTTCGCGACGCTCACGGTGGCCGGGACGCTGGCCGCTCTCCACTGCCGGGATCGCTTCGGGCGACTGGTGGCCATCGGCATCACGACCTGGCTGGTCGCCCAGGCCCTGGTCAACGTGGGCGGCGTCACCGGCATCCTGCCCATCACCGGAGTGCCCCTGCCCTTCGTATCCTTCGGAGGCAGCGCTCTGCTCACGGAGATGATCGCAGTGGGGATCCTGGTTGGAATAGTGCGGCAGGGGTCTTCGGCGGAGGCGAGGTGACCGTCGCCATCGCGGCCGCCGGCACCGGCGGCCACGTCATGCCGGCACTGGCGGTCGCGCGCGCCCTGGTCGCCGGGGGCCTGGACCCCGGCGAGGTGGTATTCCTGGGAGGGGATCGCTTCGAAGCTCGGGCCGTTCCCGCCGCCGGCTTCCCCTTCCTGCCTTTCCCGATGGCGGCCCTGCGGCGAAGCATGTCACCGCGCAACCTGGCCATTCCGCAGGTCGTGTGGCGCACCGCCCGCGCCATGAGCGCCGCCCTGGCCGAGCGCGGCACCCGGGTGGTGCTGGGCATGGGGGGCTACGCCACGGTTCCGGCCGCTCTGGCCGCACGCCGCCGGGGTCTGCCGCTGTTCGTGCAGGAGCAGAACGCCATCCCCGGCCTGGCGGTGCGGCTGGCCGCCCGCCGGGCGGAGGCCGCCTTCGTGGGGCTGCCCGGTCCGGCCCAGCGGCTGCCCCGGGCGGTGCTGACCGGGAACCCTCTCCGGGCGGAACTGGCCGACTTCGACCGGGGAGCACTGGCGGGGGCCGCCCGTCGCCGTTACGAGTTGCCGGAGCGAGCCCTGGTGCTCGGGGTACTGGGCGGGAGCCTGGGGGCGCGGGTTCTCAACCGGGCGGTTCCGGAGGTCGTGCGGGCATGGGAGGACGGCTCGTTGGCGGTGGTTCACATTGCCGGAGCGGAGGTGGACGAGGTGGCGCCTCTGGCCGCGGCAGCCTCGCTACCGTGGCGTTGCCTGCCGTTCGAGGAGCAGATGGAGTACTTCTACGCGGCGGCCGACCTGGTCGTGTGCCGGGCCGGGGCGATGACCGTCTCGGAGCTGGCGGCCACCGGGACGCCCGCCGTATTGGTACCGCTGGAGCGAGTGGGACAGCACCACAACGCGGCGGCTCTGGTCTCCGGCGGCGGGGCCCGCCTGCTGCACCAGGATCGGGTGGCCCGTCTGCCGGAGGTGGTCGCCGGCCTCCTGGGCGATCCGTCTGCCCGTGCCGAGATGGGCCGACGCGCCCGGCTCAGCGCGCGCCCCGAGGCGGCGGCCCACATCGCGGCCCGGTTGCGGGAGGCGTCACATGGTTGAGCTGGAAGGCTGCCGCCGGGTCCATATGGTCGGGGCGGGGGGGATCGGGATGAGCGGCCTGGCCAAGTTGCTGGCCCAGGCCGGCTATGCGGTGAGCGGCTCAGACCTGAAGCCGAGCCGGGTGCTCACCTCTCTGGAAGGTCTGGGGGTGGCGGTCTGGGTGGGGCATCGTCCCGAGAAGGCGGCCGACTGGGACCTGGTGGTGGCCTCTTCGGCGGTGCCGGAGGACGATCCGGAACTGGCCGCCGCCCGGGCGGCGGCGGTGGAGGTGTGGCGCCGGCCCCGGCTGCTGGAGAGGCTGACCCGGCACACCCCGGCGCTAGGAGTGGCCGGGACCCACGGCAAGACGACGGGCAGCGCCATGCTGGTCTCCGCCCTCCGGGCGTTGGGAAGAGATCCCACCTTCATGGTCGGGGGCCAATTGGCCGACCTCAACACCAACGCCCACCTGGGCGAGCGGGGCCTGTTCGTTCTGGAAACCGACGAGGCCTTCGGCACCTTCGGCGACATCCACCTGGGAGCTCTGGCCGTCACCAACATCGAGGCCGATCATCTCGACCATTACGGGACCGCGACCGCAGTGGAGGAGGCCTTCGCCGATGTCGCGAGCCGCGTGGCCGGACCGGTGGTGGCCTGCCTGGACGATCCCGGGGCCGCCCGCCTGGCGGCCCGGGTGCCCGGCGTGGCCGGCTACGGCCTGAGCCCGGGGGCCGCCTGGCAGATGCGGGAAGTGGCCGAGGGACCTGCCTCGGTGGCGTTCCGGCTCGCTCACGCCGGGCGGGAGATGGAAGTGAGGGTGCCCCGGCCGGGGTTGCACGTGGCTCGCAACGCCGCGGGCGTGCTGGCCCTGCTGGGTGAACTGGGCCTGGACGTGGCCGGAGCGGCCGGCGGCCTGGCCTCGTTCGCGGGGGTGAGCCGACGTTTCGAAGTGCGGGCGCGCGCGGGCGGGGTGACCGTGGTGGACGATTACGCCCACCATCCCACCGAGGTGGCCGCCACCATCTCTGCTGCCCGGGCGGGGGCACCAACGCGCCTGGTGGCGGTGTTCCAGCCGCACCGATTCTCCCGCACGGTCGAGCAGGCCGGTGCTCTGGGAGAGGCGTTGGCCGCCGCCGACCGGGTGGTGGTGGCCGATGTGTACGCGGCCGGCGAGGCCCCGGTACCCGGGGTCAGCGGGAAGCTGGTGGCGGAGGCCGCCCGGGCGGCGGGGGCGGTGGTGGTCTACGTCCCGCGCCGTGCCGATTTGGCCCGGGTGGTGGCGGGGGAGGCTCGTCCCGGGGACGTGGTGCTGCTGATGGGGGCGGGCGACATCACGCTGGTGGCCGGCGAGCTGCCCGGCCTGCTGGGAGGGGGGGCGTGACGACCATCGCCGAGCTGGCCGAGGCCGGGATGGTGAAACGCCGGGTGGCCCTGGCCCCCCTGACCACCTATCGGTTCGGCGGTCCGGCCCGGTACTTCGTAGAAGCCCACGACGAGGAGCAGTTGGGCCAGGTGGCGGCCTCCCTGGCCCGGGAGCCGATGCCGGTGCTGGTGCTGGGGCGAGGCAGCAACGTGGCCATCTCTCCCCAGGGCTTCCCCGGGCTGGTGGTCCACCCCGGGCAGGGTCTGGCGGGGGTAGCGGTGCGTGGGGACGGGCGGGTGGTGGCAGGGGCCGCCGCCTCGCAGCCGGCGGTGGCCCGGCGAAGTGCGGCCGCGGGACGGGGAGGTCTCGAGTACCTGGTGGGGATCCCGGGGTCGGTGGGCGGGGCGGTGGCCATGAACAGCGGGTGCCACGGCACGGCCACCGCCGAGTGGCTGGTGAGCGCCCGGGTGATGGATCTACGCACGGGGTTGGTGGACGACCGGGCCGCCGGCCGGCTCGGCCTGTCCTACCGGCACAGCGATCTGGCGGACACAGAGATGGTGGTGGCCGCCACCTTCCACACGGTGGCCCGGCCGCAGCGGGAGGCAGAGGCGATCATGCGGGAGATCACTCGTTGGCGGCGGGAGCATCAGCCCGGAGGCACCCTCAATGCCGGCAGCGTATTCAAGAACCCTCCCGGCGACGCCGCGGGGCGGCTGATCGACTCCGTCGGGCTCAAGGGGCTCCGCCGGGGCGGGGTGAGGGTCTCGGCGCGGCATGCCAACTTCTTCGAAGCGGACGCGGACTCGTCGGCTCAGGACCTCTACGACCTGGTGGCCGAGGTTCGCCGGCGGGTGCGGGAGGCCACCGGCGTCGAGCTGGAGCCCGAGGTGCGCTTTGTGGGGCCCTTCCGCGAGCCGTCGTGAGCGGGACCGGCACCGGCCGGCGCGCCGGGGGGAGGCGGCCCGGCCCGCGCCGCCGCTGGGCGTGGACGCTCGCGATCGCAGGGCTGGTGCTGGTCGGGGCCACTGCCGTGGTGCTCCATTCCCCGTGGATGTCGGTGCAGGAGATCGAAGTGCTTGGAGCGATGCACACCGACGTCGCGGCGGGCCTGAGCGCGGCCGGGGTCGGGGAGGGAGCGTTGATGATCTGGCTGCGGCCGGGGGAGATCGAGGCGGCGGTGGCCGCCGATCCCTGGGTGCGGGAGGTCCGGGTGGAGCGGATCTTCCCCGATCGTCTGGTGGTCGAGGTGCTCGAGCAGACTCCGGCCGTGTGGGTGCGGGGGGAACAGAGTTGGATGCTGGTCGCCCGAACCGGGGCGATCATCATGGTGGCCGAG
>Ga0209164_1005872_pt1 | contig 10287 bp, 15 predicted proteins | sample MTBNYHSulfiMetaG_FD_187458 | JGI IMG/M metagenome (GOLD analysis project Ga0209164, IMG submission 187458) | Enrichment culture microbial communities from rom New York Harbor, USA that are MTBE-degrading - MTBE-NYH (New York Harbor Sulfidogenic)... | ecosystem: Environmental > Aquatic > Marine >... | reverse complement strand
TATGACTCCCGTATCTGTATTCCATACCTCACCTCCAAGTTGGGGAGGCATTATACACGACCAATCGGGAGTGATAAATCTACCCGTCTGAAGACGGGGGCTTAAACCTTTACTGAGACCAGTTAGAAGATCTCTCCGACAAACAGCGCCTCCACGAAGTCCGCCACGGGAACAAGGTATCAAAGGTGCCTAAACCCCTGCTCGAACGAACTTCAGGTGGTCACCGTCGAACGGTGCTGCCTCCCGAGTTTCACCCCCCGTTCGCCGTTCTCGCGGTTGCGTATGAACCGCCGTTCCCCGGTGAACATTTTCGCGTATTCACTCGAATAATGCTCCTTGATCCATTCTCCAACGGCGTCCCAGAACTCCATGATGATCCTTGTGGGTTCCTCAGACATGGCAGATCTCCGTGGCAATGGCAAAGAAGCAATGGTGCCTTCAAATATACTAGAATCAGGGGGTGCAGTCTTTGATAAGCTATTGCAGTGCCTCATCCGGACTCATGCCAACCTCTCATCGGCGTTCGGATAAGCGGCAAGGAAAAGTTCCTCCGGCAGGATCAAACGAATTGTCTCCAAGCGGATCTGCCGCTCGTCATAATCAGGGTGGCGCTTCTGCACGCCTTCCCGCAATAGCTTGCGAAAAATTCTGGAAAGTTCAACGGTGGCACGCAACCTGCCCGCAGGCCCCATGCGGCTGAGGATCTCGATCTGCTTCCTTTCGGTCTCTCTCGCCGTATCTCGCGCGTTCGTTCGCCCTATTGGGCTGCGCGGCTCTCCTTGGGGAACTTCAACTTCCACAGCGTCGCGTAGATACTCATGTTCGCGAAGGGCCCCCCTCACCTCCCCTAACCCCAGTTTCCCGGCGTACCATCATAATGTATCTAAGCACATTACGAGCGGTTTTCACACCAGAAATTTCCGGGGTGATCCAGGTTGTACTGGGGAGACCGGTATCATCCGAGGCCACGCCTTTCCATGGCGCGATGAAACAGCCAAGGTAACCTTGTTTCATTGAGTGCCGGCGAAAAGAAAAGCCGAAAGCCGGTTTTCTCCCTCTTCAAAGCAAGGGTGATTTCGAAGAGGAGTTTTCCCCGGCCGAACTCCCAGGTAGCTGCCGGCTGATGCCAAAGATTTCATGTGACTCGATGCTCTGCCCGGTCCCATCTCATGCATCTTCTCCATATTCCTTAGAAGGCTCATTTCAGACCCCACTTTTCACCTGAGTTCAAGCCCTTGATTTGGTCCGACCCATCGAAACATAAACATCCGAAGGTTTTTCTCAGGCATCACATTCCTCTATCCCTGCGGTTACGCACATCTCTCCCGGCATTTGGGACAGCTTCAGTCTCTCCTATCTGAGAACCCTTGTCGTGGTTCGAGCCATGCGCAAAATGGGTGTCAAGAATAAGTGCACGGAGTAAAGAACGTCCCGCAGTTCATTCGACGACCGCGGCGCGGTCGGGGGCGTGGGTCGGACGATCACCGTTAACGGACGGGAACACGGCGCATGGAACCCCGAGGGTTTGAACTGCGATGCCGCTCAGACTTTCAGGGTTCCTCCGGTTTCTCTTCCCGCAGCGTTTTGAACACGAGGCCGTAAAAGCCGTCGTCAGAGGACATGTATTTCCAGCCCAACTGAGTGTAGCAGTTTCCGCAAAGCTGAATTTGCCACGCATAACCGCGGAACCACGAATACCCGTTCGAAATCCTTTCGACGCCGACGCATCCCGGGGCATTGCGATAGCAGCCCAGTCGCACGATGCCGCCGTAGTAGGGAAAGTCATGATGGTGGCGGCCGCGATAATCGATTCTTTCACGAACCGTGGTGACAAGGTGTCCGCAGGAAGCGCAGACGAGCCGCCGCTCCTCCAGGTTGTCATTATGCTCGAAGACGGAAGGCCTCTCCTCCAGGTAGGTCAGGTGATCCAGGTCTTCTTTCGATGGGTACTTTCCTTCATGTCTTCGAGTGACGAAAGGGGGCGCATCATCTTTTTCAAAATCCTTTGCCATGCACTCTCCTGCCCTGTCTTTTCAGATGATCTCCTTCACGCGACCGACCACTCCGCTCTCCAGACGCACTTTGATGCCGTGGGGGTGAGTCGCCGAATTCGTGAGAATGCTGAGAACGGTTCCTTCCGTGAGTCTGCCGGAACGTTGATCCCCTTTCCGCACCACCAACACCCGCGCCCCTATCTTGATCTCGGCCCGCTTTCTATGATCCATTCCCCCTCACGGTCTGCTATGCGATTTCACCCGGGAAATTTGAGGACGCCCCGCACCCATGCGCCCATCCGGAGAAAAACGACAAAACTATCGTTCATGTTCGTTTGCGAAGGATTTCGTTGACCGTCGTGTCCAGTGCCTGCAGGAAACGGGAACGGTCTCGTCTCTCAAAGGGCGGGGGTCCACTCTTGACATCACCTGCGTCGCGCAACTCGGAGAGCAACTTTCGGGTTGCAAGCGCAGGGCCGATATTGTCCTCCGTAAACGGCTTCCCGGTCTGTCCGAGCACATAGGCTCCTTTCTCAAGGCACCTTGCTGCGAGCGGTATGTCTGCTGTGACCACGATGTCGTTCGCCTCCACGTGTTCGATAATCCAGTCGTCAGCAGCATCTACTCCCTGGTCAACAACTTTGAGGGTTATCTTCCCACCGTCCGGAATCCGCATCCACGACCCTGCTACCAGAGTAACGGTAAGCTTGTAGCGTTCAGCCACTCGATAGACTTCCTGTTTCACAGGGCAGGCATCTGCGTCGACAAAAACATTCAGCAAACCGGCACTCCTAATCCATTTCCTCGGTAATGATCCTCCCGCGCTACTGGCAATGTTGCATACGGCATCGGCCTGCAGCACCGGCGTGACTCGCCGACGCTCGGCCCATCCTTCGAGTAGACCGGCAAGGCGGCTTTTGCGCATCACAAATTCGCCGGCTTCTCCTCGTCTTCTATCCCCCGGCGAGCTTGGCAGTGTATCCGTGTTTCTCGATCTCCTCCAACAGGCTTTGCCGGTGATCCCCTTGAATTACAATGACTCCGTCTTTGACGGATCCACCGCAGCCGCAACACCACTCAAGAGGCCCCTTCAAAGACGGACGCGGCGCAGTCGAGTCGAGAGTCTGCAACACCAGGCCTTGCCTTCGGAAGTTGCGATAAAATTATCACAGATTTCTTCTTTTGAGAATGATGAAAACATTCACTTTCCTCCAAAGGTCCTCTCTTTCTTGCTGATTTGCTTGACCTTGAGGAACGTTCCAACTATGCTCGCCCTAACAGAAACTCTTCTTGCTCCCGCGCCGTCAAAGTGAAGGACAATGACTGATTTATCCCTTGATGAAACCGGTGGCGATCAATGTTTCGAGGATTTCGTGCCCGGCGCTGTGCGCACCTTTGGAAAGGTCCTGGTGAAAGAGCACGAGATCATTGAGTTTGCCAGACGGTACGATCCTCAGGTTTTTCACACCGACCCCGTTGCGGCTCGCAAAACCCCGTATGGCGGTCTCGTGGCCAGCGGCTGGCACACGGCTGCCATGGCCATGCGCCTTATTGTGGATCACCGTGTTTCTCCGGTGCCGAGCGCAGGTTCACCGGGCCTGGATGAGCTTCGATGGCTGAAGCCCGTGCGGCCCGGAGATGAACTCTCCGTGCGGGTGACCGTGCTGGAAGCCAGGCGGTCGGAGTCAAAACCGGACCGGGGCGTTGTACGGTCACAGGTGGAAGTTATCAACCAGGACGGGGCGGTCGTGATGAGTTACAAAGTCGTGAGCCTTCTTCTCTGTCGAGACACCCGGCTCGCTTGAACCGCCTCCTTTCCCTGAGATGCTTCTTGACGGGAAAACGTGATGCCCGACAATCCGACGGCACGTGCCCGCAAGACTCGCCTTTGTCCGCGTCGGCGGCCGGGAGGGCTGTGAACTGGATCAATGCGAGGTCTGCGGGGGCATCTGGTTCGACCGCGGGGAATGGGACCACCTGGAGAGCCTCCACATCTTCCAAACCCATAGGGAAGACCTGCAGCGCCCCACTACCTGGGGGGAATGGTCATTCCAGTTTTTTCTGAAACTGCCGGTCGAGTTCAATGTCCCTGCCCGGCACTTCCCGGCGGTCACGGTGGTGATGATCACACTCTGTGTCCTCCTCTTCCTCGACCAGTTGCTCGTCGGGGAGGACCGTTGGCCACTCCTCGCGGCATATCCCGCCCGCATACATCATGGGCGGGACCTGTACACGTTGATCACCAGCACCTTCCTGCACGAAGGGCTGCTGCACCTGGTCGGGAACATGTACTTCCTCTACATCCTGGGCGACAACGTCGAAGATGCCTTGGGCCGGTGGCGATTCGTGCTCCTCTTCCTCGTCAGCGCTGTTGCCGCCGACCTCATGCATGTTGCAGTCTTCCCGGACAGCAACGTGCCTTTGCTGGGAGCCAGCGGCGCAGTCCTCGGCGTGATGGCGGCCTACCTGCTCCTTTACCCGCGGGCCCGCCTGACCGTGATGTTGGTGTTCTGGCAGTTCAAGGTCAAGTCATGGGTGTGGGTGGGCTTCTATCTCTTGATGCACGCCGGGGGGGCAATCCTGACTTTGCCCGGCCAACCGGCGGCGTTGCGTACTGGGGGCACCTCGGAGGTTTCATCGCCGGCGTTGTGTTTGTGTGGCCGCAGCGCAGAGTGCTGGTCCGGAACCACCCGTTGTTGCGGCTGCTTCACCAGTAGCGGAGCAGACGATTGCCCTGGTGGCCGCCGTAAAACATGCCCGGACAGTCGGGATCAGCGATCATTTCGAGTACCTGGCAAACGGTGAGTTTCAGGGCTATTCGAATGAGGTTAAGGAAGCCGGGCTGAAACTCGGTGTCGAAATCGACGGGCATGCCTGGGCGGATGAGGCTGCACGCTGTGATGCCGACTACTCCATTTACCATTGCAGGAACCAGGACGATGACTATCGCGCTCTGGAGAAACTGCTTGCAGAGAATCGGCCGGTCATAATCGCTCATCCGAATGCACTTGGCACCGACCTGAACCGGATACCGACCGAGTGTCTGATCGAGATCAACAACCGTTACATATGGCGCTCCGATTGGGAGAAATTCTACGGGCCTTTCAAAGATAAATTCCGGTTCGTTTTGGGCTCTGATGCTCATCAACCGAATTGGCTCGGTCAGACCGTTGCCCTGTATGCCGCCTCCCTGCTCGGAGTGGAGGAGTATCTGGTTTTTTGACCGATGTCGGAATTCCTCGGCTTCACCCACACCGGCCTGCCCGATCTGCGCAGGACCGCGTGCGCAACGCTTCTGCTTGGGCTCGCAGGGCGAATCAGGGAGGATGTTTTATTGTTGCAGTCATCCGGGATCCCGTGTTATTAGAAAAGCTTAACTCTTACCACGAAGGAGAAGGTCATGAACCCGAAAGTAACGGCCCTGGAAGCCGGGAAGAAGATCACGCAGGCAAAACTAGAAACCCGACGCGCTTTCCTGAAAGAGAAAGGGCTCAGCGACGAAGCGATAAGAAAAGACGTTACGATCAGAAAGCTGAAAGCCGAAGCGAGGAAATCGGATTCCCGGATGGCCGCCATTGCCAAACAGGAGGAAATAACCCGGCGGGTGGCGAAGGCGAAGGCTGACAAGCTTGCCGCCGCCAAGCTCCCCAAGGAAGAGCCGCCGGAAGAGAAACCTGTTAAGAAAGAGAAAAAAGAGAAGAAAGGGAAAAAGGAGCGTTCGGCCGAACCCGAAGCTAAGCCGGAAAAGTCCGAGAATAAGACGGAGCAATAACAAGTGCACTGATCGCCTGGAGCCAGAGCTCCGATTCTATGCCGTTCGTAAGACTCTCCGCTTGCCGCCTGAGCAAAATCCGGAAGCGATCCCTCCTATGTGTTCTACCCGGGAAGGAGCTTGTACCCTTCCTCGGAAAGGAGTCGGCGAAGAAGCTCTCGGGCCGGCCCGAGTAACCGAGTCGGAGGCACGCCCAGCAGACGTATATAGGGCATCCTCCTCAGGGATCCTCGAAGCTTGCCTTCTCTCGCGTTGCCTATGCTGTAGTGAGGGTCATTCTCCGAACGCAGTCCTTCCCACGCGTTTCGCTGAAATGTTACTGCCGCGCCGCGATCGGCGAGAAAGCGTCGCGCTAAACCAAGAATGCGCGCTGCTTCGAGCGCTTCCACCTGTTTCAGAGCTCCGGCGCCTAATAGTTTTCGAATTCCTGCCACGCCTGACCAGGGACCGCCCGCGGGGCTGGGCATGGAGATGAAAACGCACAGCCCGATTCTGAAAGGGGAATCATAGTCAAGGGCCAGGACCTGCTTCATCCTCGTCCGGTTCTGTTCTTTCTTTATATCTCCTTCTTGAAGGCCGAATTTGAGAACACCTGCATTTCCCAAAAGGTGTTTCCAGAACCCGTTCTCCCGTCCGTTCTTGAATGCGAAAAAACATCCGGCCACAACGGAGTGGCTCGCTGGATTCCCGAAGATCAGTAAAAGAGGAGGCTTTTTGCCTGTTTTGAAAGGGATGAGTTGTTCACTCTTATAGGTGAGCAATTTTCCTTTGAGCTCGTACACCTTTTTATTCCAGTTGTCGCATTTTTCGGAACTGCAAAAGGCCTTATACCTCTTTTCAAACCCTGCAAATTCGCTTTCGGATGGATACAACCTGGAGAGGTCGAGAGCGCACTCGATGCGTCCTGCTGATGTTTCAACGCATTTCAGGATTTCATTTTTCATGTTCCCTGCTTCTTGTGGGAAATCCGACCACGCCGCAAACGAAATCGACCGGCTTGTAAGGGGACATCATAAAATGTTGCCTCCCAAACAATCTCATGGGGCGACGGTCGAACGGTACTGTCTACCGAGTTGCACTGCGAGTTCTCCGTTTTCGCGGCTGCGTATGAACCGCCCTTCCCCGGTGAACATTTTCCCATATTCACCAGGATGGTGTTCCTTGATCCATTCTCCAACGGCGCCCCAAAACTGCATTATGGCCCGTGTAGCCTCCGGGGCAGGCACCGCTCTCCACGAGCGAAGGAGGCCGTTGTCGAAAGACAAAGTGCAAGTCGGGTACTGTAGACTGTCGAGCCCTGCCAGGCGGATGCGCTCGTTTGTTTCGACCAGCCGGCAGTTGACCGTTTCCGTTGTCGAGGTGCAGTTTGTGAACTGGATATTACCGTCGACTCCGGCGTCGTACTCGAAAATCGACCGGATCTCGTTCTTGCCGACCAGGCGCGTCAGGCCCGTAAGCTCGAATTCCGCGTCCTCAGCAAACATTGCCATCACTTCGCCGATAGCATGGCGGTTGGCCGCATCCTGGAGAGCCGCGACAATATTCAACAGATCTGGTTGGATGAGCATGGCAGCCTCATATATTGACGATCATTCCCGAAATTTAGCAGTTCCAGCAAATCATTCAAGATCCTTTCGAAATCCAGCTTCTTCACAACAGAAACTTCCCTTTTCTGTGGTCAGCAAGGTTGTCCCGGGCGGGCCAGTACTGAGTTTCGTCAGGAGTGAAGATGGGGCGATCGCGAAGGGTCAGGATGTGGCCGGGAAGAGTTTGCTCGGTTCCCACCCTCCCGGACACGAGGACCTCGTACTCGACGCCGACGCTCATCAGTCCCTCATCAAACGACCAGTGGCACAGGCGGCAGAGGGAAAGGCCGTTCGTGGGCCTGTCATCCTGGTTCTCGCTCCATTGTTTGATGTCGCCGTTCTTTCCCGATCCTTCTGAGACCCACTTTGATACCGCGAATGCGGAGTTATTAACCACCTCATAATTATGCAGACTCACCGTCGTTCCGGCGAAAGCCGGAACCCAGTCTTTTCTGGATGCCGGATCAAGTCCGGCATAAAGAAGGCCAGATTATTCTGAGACTGTTAATATATTCCTGTGGACTCTACCCCTCCGATCAAGATTGCAGTGGGGCCACAAAGTAACAAAAGAACCAGCGTACCTCATCCTGGTTCCCTGCATAATTAAAGCCTCCTATCCGGAATCGTTGTCCGGTTTTTTGAGTTCTCTTGTGCCCATTGCTGCCGGCGCAAAACCCAATGTGGTTCATACCGATTTTGTGTTCACATCAGCATCAGGCACTGAAGTTTCGTTGCACCCATTTTTTCAGCATGGCGTCTTGGATGTGGTAGGTCCTATTCTTTGTGATGATCTCCCGCGCCGATAAGGATTCAAGGGCTCTTTTCAGCACGGCCCCCGCTTTGAATCCGGACTTTTGCAGCGCATCCGCGTAATAGATTCCTTCCCCCGCCGTCTCAGACAGCAATCGCAGTGCCTTCCGCTGGTTTGGGGTTAGGGAGTCCCACAGGATCATGAATTCATTTTCTCTGCGTTTCAGAATCTCCAGTTCAAGCCGATCGAGCACTTCCGGACTGAACTCATCCAGTCGCCACAGCTCGAAAAGAAATTGCTGAACGTACATAGGTTGAAAGTCACACCTTTCAACGATGTCGATGATTATTTCCCCGTCAAGATCCACTCCACGAGTTTTAAAAACACCTTGTGCCCAGCTGACATAGTCCTTCATTGCAATAGCGTTTAGGGGATAGCTTGTCGCCATTTTGTAAAAGGCCCGCTCCCCCGAGTTGAACATTTGAGCCAATATGTGCTTCTGGCTGCCCGCGAAAATGTAGCTGATGTTGACGTGCCTTTGGATATGGGATCGCAGCCGCTTCTCAAATCCCTTTTCCGTGTACTTGGCGATTTCCTGGAACTCGTCAAAAACCGCCAGCAGCTTTTGCTTGTCCGAATAGCCGCTCAAAGCGCGCATAGCGCTGTCCAGGTACCTTGGCCGATCGGTTGGGTTCATACTCACCGAAACCGATGGTTGGCCGGTAGTCGGATCGATGCTACTGCTCAATCTTAGGCCGGAAGCCAGTTCCAATAGCTTGTCGATTTTGGACTCAATCTGTGTAAGGCCTGTGAAAACCGACTCGATAAAGTCCCTTTCGTCAATGGTGCCGTAAAGGTCTACGTAAACAGTTCTTATTCTGGGCCTTACATTCTTCAGCGCCGATATCAGTTGGTGGATCAACGAGGTTTTGCCCGCGCGACGATGGGAATAGAGAAGCACATTCTGAGAATTCCTGGCATGGTAGATCAGATCGGCGATCTCGTGCTTGCGGTTGCAGAACGCAGTGCCGGTGACAATGCCGGTGTGGGAGAAAGGATTTTCCACAATGATCTCCCTCAATTAACATTATGTTAACTAACCTTGTGTTAAAAATATGCGAAGGGATGCGCCAAGGTCAAGAGAAAATTGCAGCAATCAGGGCCTGAAGCCGCCGATCTCATTTGTCCGCGATTGGACGTCTCCGTTTCTTAGAACGCTTGTTTTCAGGACGAAAATGCAGTTCTAAGGCCGCTCTCAGGGCCAAATTTCACTACTTCTCACCAGGCGTCAAATCCTTGCCTTGGTCCGACCCGGTCAGAAAAGAGTCAGAAAACAACCACTTTTCCGCGCACAGTGGAGTCACAAGCCATCAAAAGAATCAGCGTGTTCCGTCCCATGATCCACTTTCAAGCGGTGTAAACCCATTTGGCGCGTTTTGCAGATAATATGACGAGATAATCTTTGAGTTCCTCCGGCTTGTGCTTCTTCAAGAATGGGACCGGAAGACTCAGGACATTATTGGACGTGGCTGGATGAATCTCGATCCGGATCACACCAGGGTGTGCACTCAACGGCAGGATCACCCAGTCACCGAAATGTTCATCCAGTGTTATCAGAATACGTTTCGCGGATATGGTGCTCTTGAGTATTTCCGCATCATCCGCTAGGCTTGGCCCACTTCGAACGCTCGAACAACGTCATACCCTTCCTTACGAAGTGCCTCGACAACTTCTGTTCCGAACATTTGATCCAAATAAAGCTTATGGGGATTAGGCTCCTGCCGCTCTCACCTCTGTGTGATCCAAGGAAGCACTGAGGTCTTGGATTAAAAACCTGCACATGAGATGACCATCTGTTGCCGTGCCGCAATCGACAGTGCAGGGGCCACAAAGTAACAAAAGAACCAACGTCCGTCATTCCATTTAAATGCGGTTCTAGGCGGAAAAGGGCCCTTCACTCGAATCGGGCCCAGGAGATGATCTGCCTTTTGAAATCCACTTGGTAATTCACTTCTCTCAGGAAGTTCATACCCAGCAGTCCGTCAAAGGGTTCCCGTTTTCCCTTGTGATCTATCAGGTTAGCCTTGAAATTCGACATCCTGTGCGGCCCCGCGACGATGTAATCCAAGTCCACCGAATAAACCCGGATCGACCTTCCGTCAGCAACCCGCGCGACAGCGGGCC
>Ga0209164_1005870_pt1 | contig 10289 bp, 7 predicted proteins | sample MTBNYHSulfiMetaG_FD_187458 | JGI IMG/M metagenome (GOLD analysis project Ga0209164, IMG submission 187458) | Enrichment culture microbial communities from rom New York Harbor, USA that are MTBE-degrading - MTBE-NYH (New York Harbor Sulfidogenic)... | ecosystem: Environmental > Aquatic > Marine >... | reverse complement strand
CCCGTCCCCCCTGAGCCCGCCAGGCCGGCCGGCCCCTGGAGCGTCGGCGTGGCGGTCCGGACGCTGGCCATCTCCGTGAGCATCCCCACCTGGTTGTGCCACCACCCCGTCCACGCCATAGCCCCGATCCAGAAGTTGGTATAGGTCTGGTCGTAGACGATCCCCACCTTCCCCGCCTCCTCCAGGGCCGCGCCCTGGAGCTGTCCGTAGATCCCGTTCCACCGGTAGATGAGGGGATGGACGTTGTTGTTGATGGGGTCCGTGGCGGGCATGACGAAGATGCGGGCGTTGCGGGATCCCATCTGGTGCTCGTCCAGCCAGATGGAGGGGAACCACTCCTTCCAGAGGATCTCGCCGATGAGGCGGGTCTCCTGCTGGGTGTACATATACATGTCCCGGTTGTTGTCGTGGCCCACGTACCGCTGGTAGAGCCACGGCATGGAGCCCCCCTCGAAGGGCGTCCCCACGTACTCGTCGTACCAGTCCTTGACCATGTCCAGGCCGTCGGGGTTGAGGCTGGGCACCAGGAGAAGGATGACGTTATCCAGGATCTTCCGGATGCGGGGGTCGTCGCTGGAGGCCAGGGTGTGAACCAGTTCCAGGCTCATCTGGGCCGCTCCCACCTCCGAGGCGTGGATGGAGCAGGTGATGAGGATCACGGCCTTGTGCCGGCTGAACAGCTCGGCCCGCTGGGCGTCGGAGTGGAGGGAGCCGGGGTCCTGCCCGGGCCGGTGATCCTGGAAGTAGAGGCGCTGCTGGAGGGCCTTGTACCGGTCCAGGTCGGCCATGGTCTCGGGCGAGGAAATCTCCACCAGCAGGAAGGGCCGTCCGTCGGTGGTCTTCCCCGTCTCCCGGACGTTCACCCGGTCGGACGCCCGTCCCACCAGGGTCAGGTACTCCACCATGCCGTCCCACCCTACCAGCTTCCGGTCCGCCCCCACGACGTGGCCGAAGTGCTCGGCGGGAGAGGGGATGGCCTGGGCGGCCACCCGCGATCCCCCCGTGGGGAGAGGGAGGGGGGCCCCCGCCAGGAGGGCCATGGCCAGAAGGACGGCGGCGGTCCCCCGCCCGGAAGGCCGCCGGACCGCTGAGGAAGAGCGTGGAGCCGACATGAAGTGTCTCCAGGATGTTGGTGAACGAGGCCTTCGTAACCCTCGGGGCGGCGAAGGCCGCCGGGAGCCGCTCCGTGCCGAAGTGCGGCCTGGTACCCGGGGGAAGCTTACGCCGGACCGGGAACAACCCGCAACGTGGGCGGTACGCCAACGCGGAACTGGACAAGCGGCTCCCCGGAGCGTACTGTTTTCGCAGAATCATCCCCATTCGCAAGGAGCAGGTCGTCATGTCTGATCAGGAAGGTCAGCGCATCCAGGTCGTCCTCCGGTGGATCCAGGTGTTGGACAAGATGGAGCCCTTCTACAAGGATACCGGTGAGTTCGTCTTCCGCTCGAAGGTCGAGGCCGGCGGGACGATGGAGGAGAAGCGGTTTCCCGAGGAGGGGTACTACGCCATCTCCGACAAGCCGGGATGGAACCGCCTGGAGAAGCTGAACAAGGTGCTGTTCGACGGCGTCCCCGGCGAGCGCCTCGTCCTGGAGCTGAAGGGGGAGGAGCTGGACCAGTTCTCCGCGAACGATGAGCTCGATCACTACCGCCGGGAGTTCACGGGGAACCCGAGCGAATGGATCGGCCACTACGAGCCGGTGGACGAGGGATCCGCGGACCCCGAGAACATGGCGAACTGGCGCATCTGCTACGATATCTTGAAGGTGAGCTGAGGGAAGCTCGCCCGTCTCGATCCCGGTTGTGGTGACATGACGGCCTCGGGAGCCCAAGCCCCCGGGGCCGTCCGTTGTCCCCTCCCGCATGGGCCTCGCCCTGCGGCCCCGCGCCTTCTCCCGCCGTCCGGTCCCGCCTCCTGCGCCCTTCCCGGCCTCCTCCCCTCCCCTCCTCCCCCGACGGCCCTGTCACATTCGGCCCACCTCGATCGTTCTCACTGCACGAGGCCTCGGATCCGGGTGGCAGCTCCCGGGGCACATCAACGCTGACACCCCCGGGCACGGTGGACTTCGACTCGCTCTTCGATACGGCCTACGCGCCCTTGTTCCGTTACTGCCACCGGCTTACGGGGGATCCGGACCAGGCCGAGGATCTGGCGCAGGAGGCCTTCTTCCGGCTCCTGGACCGGAGGGTCGTGGGCACGGAACCGGGGTTGCGGTCGTGGCTCTTCCGGGTGGCCACGAACCTGGCGCGGGATCGTGCCCGGACCCTGCAGGTCCGGCAGAGGATCCTGTCGGGCGTCCCTCCGCCGGATCCCGTTCCGGGGCCGGATGCGGAGCTGGCCCGGGCCGAAGGGATCCGGCGCGTTCGGGCAGCCCTGGACGTGCTCTCCGAGAGGGACCGGCAAATGCTCCTCCTGCGGGAGGAAGGGTTCAGCTACCAGGAGATTGCGGACGTGGCGGGCGTGTCGCGCCGCTCCGTGGGCACCATCCTGGCCCGGGCGCTCCAGCGCCTCGCCCAGGAGCTGCCGCCAGAGACACCGAATGAGGAACAGGGGAATGGGACATCCGAGTGAAGGAGCGCTGCGGGCTTTCCTGGACGGGGAGCTGCTGGAGACGGAGGAGGCTCCCGTACGGGCCCATCTGCAGGGCTGCGAGACCTGCCGTGGCGTCGTCGCCGCCCAGCAGGAGGCCTCGCGGCGTGTGGGCCAGGCTCTCCTTCTCCTGGACCGGGATCCCGGCCCGGCGGAGGCGGAGGCCCGGCAACGGCTGCGCGGCTACGTGGCGGGTCCCACCGGGATCCCCGCCGAAGTCCCTGCGGCGTTCCCCGCCGGAGGGCCCACGGGGCGTCCGGAACGGGCTCGGCGTCGTGTAGGCCGGTGGGGCCGGATCCCCCTTCCCTTCCCTGGGACGGAGCGCAGCATCCCGCTGCCCTGGGCCGCCTCCATCGCCCTTCTCCTCACCGCCGGCGCCGCCAGCGCCCTCCCGGGCTCCCCGTTCCGCCAGTGGGCGGCAGAGGGGTGGAGGGCCGTGACAGGATCCGGGTCCCGAGGCGTGGAAGTGGAGGCGGTGGCGCCTTTGGCGCAGGAGGCCCGGGACGCTTCGGCCGGGTCGGACCCCGCCGAGACCGGCGCCAGCATCCTGGCCGGCGAAGGGGGCGTCGAGCTCTGGATCCGGGGGCTGCCGGCCGGTGCCGACGTCCATGTGGTCTGGGTGGACGGGGATATGGCCGGGATCTTCGCCGGCGAGGGGACCCGGTACAGGACCGAGGCCGGGCGGGTGGAAGCCGAAGGCCCTCCGGGCGCCGTCCGGGTGGAGCTTCCCCGTGGCCTCCCGCACGCCGTCGTGGGGGTGGACGGCACCGTCCTGCTTCGGAGCTCGGGAGGACAGGTGGATATTCCGGGGCCCGTTCAGCGTAGAACACCCATGGAGATCGTCTTTCGCCCGGGTATCTCATGAGGATGGGACCACGCAGGGGTAGGCCCCTCGGGCCCGCCCTCTCGCTCTGCTTCCTGCTGGGCCTCTTCGCCCAGCCGGCGGAAGGGTGGGCCCAGGATGCCCGGGGGTCCGTCCAGGGCCGGATCTTCGGGCGACAGGGCTCGGCGGTGTCTCCCCTCCCCAACGCCGTGGTGGACGTGACCTCCGGGCGCCATCGCCTCACCGTCACGGCGGACCGCTCCGGGCGGTATGCGGTGGCGGGCCTTGCCCCCGGCCGGTGGCGGATCCGGGCCATCCACGTGGGCTATCACGAGATGGCGGCGGAGGTGCGGGTTCCGGCCGGCGGCGCCGTCTCCCTGGACATGGAGCTTCGCTGGGAGCCGGTGGCGCTGGCCCCCCTGGTGGTGCGGGCCCATGGAGTCGCACCCCTGGCGGCGGGACGCTCGGCGCCGCCCGCAGAAGTGGGGGAGGTGGCGCTCCGGGCCCTGGAGGCGACCTCCGGCATGGTGGAAGGAGGGCTGGCCCAGGTGGTCCGGGCCCTCCCGGGGCAGGATCCGGCGGACCCCACGGACGTCCTCCTCATGCGGGGATCGGCCACGGACCTCAAGCTGGTGCTCCTGGACGGGGCCCCCATCTACACGCCGTTCCACATGGCGGGGCTGGTGGAGAGCTTCGATCCCGCCGCCCTCGGCGGGGCATCCCTCTTCCTGGGGGGGGCGCCGGCGCGCTTCGACGGTGGGCTCTCGTACATTCTGGACCTGCGGGCCCGGAGCCCGCGGCAGGACCGGATCGCCGGCACGGCAGCCCTGGACCTACTCACGGGGAGGGCGCTGGTGGAAGGCCCCCTCACTCCCTCCACCGGTTTCATGCTGGGGACGCGGGCCATCCACAACCTGGGGGCGCCCATCTTGGCTCCGGACCCTTCTCCCTACGGCTACGGGGACCTCCTTGCCCGCCTGGAGTGGACGGGGGGCGGGGGGAGCTCGGCCTTCCTCACCGGTTTCTGGAACCGGGAGTCGGTGAGCCTGGACCTCCTGCCGGACCCGGTCCTCTCCCCTGCCACGGAGGCCGGGGACGGGGCGTTCAGCTTCCTGGGGGGCTCCCCGGCGGAAGACGGCGCCCGGTGGGGAAACCAGGCCCTGGCCGCCGGGTTGCGGGCCGACCTGGGCAGGGCCAGCGGGGAGCTCAGGGTGGCCGCCAGCCGGTACGACGCCCGGCTCCCGGTCGGCGACACGCTCCCCCTCTTCGCCCGGGGTCGGTCGGACCGTTTTCGCGTCACCGCCGACATCTCGGCCCCCTGGGGGGAGGGATCGATCCGGGTGGGAGCCTCCCTGGACCGCCTGGCCTCCACCTACGCCGCCGTGTCCCTGGACTCCACGACGGCCCCCGTGCCCACCCGAGTCGACCTGGACGGGCTCACCGGGGGTGCTTACGTCGAGGGAAGCCGGTCCCTCGCGCCGTCCCTCAGCCTCCGGGGAGGGCTCAGGCTGGACCGGTTCCGGGGCGACAGCGGCCTCAGGATGGCGCCCCGCCTTTCCCTCACCTGGATGCTGACGGACGACGCGGCCCTGACGCTGGCCGCCGGGCGGTACCACCAGTACTCGAACATGGCGTCGGACGACATGGAGCGGACGCTGGACGGCGCCTCTCCCGAAGCCCCCGGAAGCGGAAGCGCTCGACCCCTGACCCTGGGGGTGGGCTCGGCCAATCACCTCGTCGTCTCCCTGGACCAGATCCTGAGGCCGGGCCTCCGCCTGGGTCTGGAGGGGTTCGTGAAGGAGTTCGGAGGAATCTCGGGGTCGGCAGGCCCGAACCTGAACGCCTCGGGGGTGGATCTCCGGGTGGCCCGGGAGGGGGAGCGGACGGCCGGCTGGCTGGGGTACACCCTCACCTGGTTCTGGGCCCCCGAGGGGATCGTCGAGACCGGCGCAACTCTCTTCTCGGGGCGCCACCTTCTGAGCGCGGGTCTCTCGGCCACCGTGACGGAGCGGACCGGCCTCCGGTTCCGGGCCAGCTTCGGGGAGGGACTCCCCTATACGTCGGTCCCCGTGTTCTCGTCCGACGGCTCCATGGCCTCCGAGTCCGCCGCCGCCACGAACCTGGCCTCCAGGGGAGACCAGGTGCTGAACTCCGCCCCGGAGCTCACGGCGGGGCCGGACGAGGGGTTCCTGCGGCTGGAGGTGGAGCTGTACGGCCGATGGACCCCCACCGTCTCGGGGCGCACCATGGAGCTCCGCCCCTACCTACGGGTCCTGAACGCCCTGAATCGGCGTGACGCCCTCTTCTATCACTTCGACCCCTGGCGGGACCAGGGCCCCGAGCCCCTGGCGGCCCTTCCCGTCCTCCCCCTCCTGGGGCTGGAGTGGCGGTTCTGAAGGAGGCGTCACGAACAAGCCCCGGTCGCTGGAGTGGCGCTCGCGACGGGTTCCGTCACCATCGTCCCCCCTGGATCGTTCTTCCTCTGAAGGGGCGAAGACTCGGGTACACCAGGGCGCAGGCGCGTCGAGACAGGGGGAGGTAGGCATGAGCGGTTCGAGGCGGACCCGATTCCGGATGCCCTCCGGTCCCCAGCTCCGTCGCGGCCCCGGCCCGGAGGCCCAGCCCGTGGGCAACCGGCCCCCCCGGCACCTCGCTGTCCTGCTCCTGCTCCCCCTCCTGGTCTCCGGCTGCGGGGAAGGCTCCCCCACGGGGCCGGGAAAGGCGATCGAAGGCCTCCCCAGGTCCCTCTCCCAGGCCGAGGAGCTCCTGATCGAGGCGGGGAACGACTTCGCCTTCCGCTTCCTGGGCCAGGTCTACGGGTCGGCCCCGGACACCAGCGTCTTCCTGGCCCCCCTGAGCGCCTCCATGGCCCTGGGGATGACCATGAACGGAACCGCCGGAGCCACCTTCCAGGAGATGAGGAGCGTCCTGGGCTTCGGCTCCATGTCGCTGGAGCAGATCAACCAGGGATACAAGGATCTCATGGAGCTCCTCCTGACCCTGGACCCCACCGTGGAGGTGGGGATCGGGAACTCCATCTGGTACCGGCAGGGCTTCCCGGTGAGGGCCGACTTCCTGGAACGCACCCAACTCTTCTTCGACGCCCGGGCCAGCGCCCTGAACTTCGCGGATCCCGGCGCCGCCGGGATCATCAACGACTGGGTGAAGACCCGGACCAGGGGGAAGATCCAGGAGATCGTGGAAAGCCCCATCGACCCCGCTACGGTCATGTTCCTCATCAACGCCGTCTACTTCAAGGGGACGTGGACGACGCGGTTCGATAAGAAGAAGACCTCCCTCGCCACGTTCACCGGGAGGAGCGGCGCTACCGGGTCCGTGCCTCTCATGGAGCTCGCCGACACGCTCCGGTACGCTGAGACGGACAGCTACCAGGCGGTGGACCTCCCCTACGGCGGGAAGGCGTTCTCCATGACGCTCCTCCTTCCCAAGGCGGGCCACGCCATGGAGGACCTGGTGGGCTCCCTGAGCCCGGCCACGTGGGGCCAGATCACGTCCAGCCTCCAGCGGAATGAGGGGACGGTGTACCTCCCGCGCTTCCGCATGGAGTGGGAGAAGATCCTGAACGGGACGCTCCAGGCCATGGGGATGAACCTGGCCTTCCTCGCGGGGCAAGCCGACTTCAGCGGTCTCTCGGAGGAGGCTCTCGACCGGGAGCTCCACATCAGCCGGGTGCGGCAGAAGACCTACGTGGACGTGGACGAGGAGGGCACAGAGGCTGCCGGGGTCACCTCCGTGGAGATCAACGAGACCATCTCCTTCCCGGACCGGTTCACCTTCCGGGCGGACCGCCCCTTCCTGTTCGTCCTCAGGGAGAAGTTCTCCGGCACCATTCTCTTCGCCGGGGTCATGGTGGAGCCGCCGGAAGCCTAGGAGAGCGGAGGGGCGTGCACGGAGGGCAGGCCGGCCGCGGACCGCCGGCAGCAACCCGATCGAAGTTCACCATCAACGGCACAGGAAAGGACACGTCATGGGCACTGCGTTACGGAACCGGGGGCACGGGACGCATCCCCCCTGCCCCACCCTCCCGGCAATCGCCGTGGCGGTGGCGTGCCTCCTGGCCCTTCCCCTCACCGCCGGGGCCCAGGTCGTCTCCCTGAAGACCATCCCCGTGGCCACCGGGGACCAGTTCCTCCTCTTCCCGTCCGAGAACCTGGCCATGGGAAGCGTGGGGGTGGCCCTCCCCGACACCCTGGGCGACCCCTTCCGGAGCCCGGCCACGGGATCCCGCGTCCGGGAGAGCGTCTTCTTCACCTCCCCCACCTTCTACGGGATCTCGGACCGGAACGGGTCGGGCCGCTCCCTCCCGGTGGGAGTCCTCTTCACCTCCGGGGACTGGTTCTCGGGAGCTGCCTTCGCGCTGCAGGAGCTGAAGGGCGCCGAGCGGGACGGCGTGTGGCCCGTGTGGTGGGAGGTCGACCGGGCCCCGTCGTTCTCCTCGTTCTGGCCTGGCCCGGCCCCGGGCCAGGACCTCTCGGAAGCCTCCGCCCGGAACCTGTACGCGTTCGGACTCCTGGGGTACCGCTTTCCCCAGCGTGGCATCTCCGTGGGGGTGAGCGCCTCCTACGCGGACCTGGGGGCGGTGGACGGGGTGGACCTCCTCTACGCCCAGAGCCAGAAGATCGAGCAGTCGGGCCACGCCTCCGACGTGAGGCTCGGGGTGCTGAAGGAGTGGGAGGACGGGCGCTCCCTGGAGCTCCTCCTCCTCAAGAGCAGCCTGCGGATGAGCCACGACGTGACCTACCTCAACCTGGTGTGGGAGCCCCTCCCGCCGGACACCTTCTCCGTCCCCCAATGGAGGACCCGGGTGGAGGAGAACCAGGATCACACCGACACCTGGGGAGGGCATGTGGCCTTCCGCAAGCCCCTGGCCCCCGGCGGGTGGAGCCTGGGCTGGTCCCTCACGGCCAACCGCAAGGACCACCCCAAGATCCCCAACTACGAGATCCAGAACATCCCCCGGGACCCGGGCGACACCCGGGCCTACGCCCTGGGGGTGGGTGTGGCCAAGACGGACGGTCCCGCCCGGTTCGCCGCCGACCTGGTCCTGGAGCCCATCCGGAGCGACACCTGGGCCGACGCCGCCTCCGACACAACCTCAGTGCACGGTGATGTCATCAAGGCCGGCGAGAAGACGGTGGAGAACGACTTCACCTTCACCAACGCCCTGGTCCGGGCCGGAGGCTCCTGGGACTACCGGATGGCCACCTTCCGGGCGGGGCTCCAGATCCGCTCCATCTCCTACGAGCTGGATCAGTTCGACCGCATCCAGGTGAACCGCCGCACGCAGGAGGAGAGCTGGATGGAATGGACCCCGAGCGCCGGCGTGAGCCTGGGGCTCCCTGGCGTGGACCTGCACTACGTGATCCGGACCACCACGGGCACCGGCCGCCCCGGCACCCGCTGGACCGATGCCCGCATGGCCGAGAGCGGGGTCTGGTCCCTCTCCTCCGCCGACTTCATCCTGGCGCCCAGCGGGCCCCTGACCCTCCAGGACGCCCGGGTCACCACCCACCAGCTGTCGGTGGTGATCCCGATGCGGTAGGGGGAGGCCGGCCGGAGACCTCCCGCTCCCACCCGAATCTCCTTGCGCCCGGCCCCTCCCCGGCCGAATCTTAACGTCATCAACAAACAGAGGGGCAAGCCGAGACAAGGAGGGCCGAGATGATCTCGTCCGTGAACGACGTCGAATTCTTCTCCCTCGTGGTTCCCGACAGGCCGGGGGAAGCCCGGAAGCTCCTGGAGTTCCTGAGCGAGAGGACCGTCAACCTGCTGGCCCTCACCGCCTCCCCCATCGGCGGGGGGCAGAGCCGGATCGACTTCTTCCCCGAGGATCCGGAGCGTCTGCAGGAGGCGGCGGCGGACGCGGGGATGCCCCTGGAGGGACCGAAGAAGGCCTTCCTGATCCAGGGCGACGACAAGCTCGGGGCTCTGTACGACTTCCACCTGAAGCTCTCCAACGCCGGTATCAACATCCGGGCGTCCAACGGGGTGGTGGACGGCACGGGACGCTTCGGATTCGTCCTCTGGGTCGACCCTGCGGACTACGAGGAAGCCTCCGAGGTCCTGAGGAGCAGCGACTGGCGGACGATCCAGCCCGTGCGGAGGAAGTAAGGAGGCCCGGACTTCCTGTCGACGTTTGCTCCGCCAGCAGATCTCCGCGGCTGGGAGCCGATCCGGCTGCCCGCGTGCATTCCGCCCCGGAACGAATCCGCCACCGAGGGGGTTCTATTCGGCTGGACCCCAATCCCAACAAGGACAGATGATGCCGGCCGACTTCGAACGAGAGATCGGGGATCCGCGCTTGCCCATCGTGGCGGACCTCACCTTCCCTGGGGAGCCGCTCCTCATGGCGTTCGGCGGGATCGCCGGTCGGATGGCCGCTTTCCCGCCCTTCGAGTTCTTCAAGCTCACCCGCCACCTCCCGGTCAACAAGGCGTATTTCCGCGACCTTGACCAACGTTGGTACCATGGGGGGCTCCGGGGAGTCACGGGGAGCATCGGCGAAACGTCCGAGTACTTGAGGGGCATGATGAGCGGGTGCCGCGCGCGGAGGACGGTTCTCTTCGGAAGCTCCATGGGGGGATACGCCGCGCTCCTCTTCGGGTCCCTCATCCGGGCCGACGCCGTTCACGCGTTCTCCCCCCACACCTGGCTCCGGGACCGGAGGAGCATCCGTAACCGGGACAAGCTGAAGGCCCTCCACGAGGAGTTCTCCGGCGAGTACTTCGACCTGAGCGACGTCCCCAGGGCTCCCGCCGGGTCCGGTGAGGATCACGTCTACTACGACGCCAAGGACCGGAAGGACAGGCGCCAGGTGGCGCACCTGGAGACCGGACGGCGCCTCCACCTGCACCTG
>Ga0209164_1005868_pt1 | contig 10289 bp, 8 predicted proteins | sample MTBNYHSulfiMetaG_FD_187458 | JGI IMG/M metagenome (GOLD analysis project Ga0209164, IMG submission 187458) | Enrichment culture microbial communities from rom New York Harbor, USA that are MTBE-degrading - MTBE-NYH (New York Harbor Sulfidogenic)... | ecosystem: Environmental > Aquatic > Marine >... | reverse complement strand
CGTTCCCTGGAGACCGGGGCGTCGGTCGAAGCGATCGCGAGCAAGTACACCGACGCGTACTTCGCGCTTCTCAAAGCCCTCGACATCGAATTACCGGACCACAGCCCGCGGGCGACCGACCACGTCGAGACGATGGTCGAACTGATCGAGTCGATGATCGCGTCCGGCCATGCCTACGAGCGCGATGGCGATGTGTACTTCCGGGTCTCGTCCGTCCCGGACTACGGGCGCCTCTCCGGGCGTCGGCTCGACGACCAGACAGCCGGCGCGCGCGTCGCAGCCTCGGAGCGGAAGGACGACCCGCTCGACTTCACGCTGTGGAAGCGGGCGAAGCCGGGAGAGCCCTCTTGGCCGTCTCCATGGGGCCTCGGTCGTCCCGGATGGCACACCGAGTGCGTCGTGATGTCCCGCCGCTACCTTGGCGACCACCTTGATATCCACGCCGGCGGAAACGACCTGATCTTCCCCCACCACGAAAACGAGCTCGCCCAGGCTACCGTCACCGAGGGCGGTCGATTCTTCCGGATGTGGCTCCACAACGGCATGCTCGCCTTCGGCGGCGAGAAGATGTCAAAGTCGCTCGGAAACTTCGCCTATGCCCACGAAGTCCTCGACCGGTACGGGGCCGAGACGGTCCGGTACTTCTACCTTTCCCGACACTACCGGAAGCCGCTCGACTACTCGGAGACAGGATTGGAGGCCGCGAGGGCCGCCGTCGAGCGGGTCCTCACCCTGATGCGCGACGTCGATGCCGAGATCCCTCAATCGTCGGGGGCGCCCGGCCCGGCCGCCCAGGAGTTCCTCGAACGTCTCGACATCCATCGGGACCGTTACTTCAACGCGATGGACGACGATCTGAACACGGTCGGCGCGATCGGCGCAATCCAGGAGATCGTCGCCGAGGCGAACCGATTCAAGGCAGAAGCCGACGGAGCGGATCGGGAGGCGCTGCACTCGGCCGTCGCCCTCGTGCGGCAGCTCGGTCGGCCGCTCGGGCTCTTCCAGCAATCGCCGGAGTCGCTCGCCGGGGTTGAGCCGCAGCTCATCGAACTGCTGGTCGAGCTGCGGGATCGCCTGCGAGCCGATCAGCGCTTCGAGCTCGCCGACCGGATCCGCGACGGCCTCGCTGAGCTCGGCATCACCTTGAAGGACACCCCGAAGGGGACCATCTGGACGGCCTAACCCACGATCATCCGCTCGACGATGCGGGCGGCCGTGTGAAGGTCCGACGCGGTCTGGTGCGGGATCCCTCCGGGGACATACTCACGCATCCACTTCGGGGTCCCCACGAGGATCACTCGCTGAATTCCCGCCCTGTGGGCGGCGATGAGATCGAGGTGCGCATCGCCGACGACGACGGCCTCACCCACTCCGACGTCCAACCGCGACAGCGCAGCCAGGAACGCGCCCGGGTCCGGCTTCGACGGACCGTCATCGCGCGTGATGACGGTATCGAACCGGAGGGGATGCTTGTGCAAGACGGCGTCGACGCTGGCGCGGGAGTTGTTGGTCACCAGGGCGCACGCGACGCCGTGTCGGTGAAGGAGCGCGAGGAGTTCATCCGTACCCGAGATCAGAGCCCCGTCCCGTGCACCCTCCGCCTCCGCTCGCTCCAGGAGGGCGATCCCCCGGCGCTGCACCACGGTTGGAGCCTCCCGAAGTTGAGCCAGAATGGGCCGTCCGTCGCGCGGCAGCCCGAGGCGACGCCGGATCTCGGAAAAATCGATCCTCGAGTCGTAGATCGTCCCATCCATGTCGACCAACGCAGCCCGGATCGTCATCGCGCTCTCTTTCCGTCGGTTGACCGTCCGATCTATCGGACGTCTCGCACGTGCAGCTTCACCTGATCGGTGTACCGCGCTCCGCTGGGTTCAATCACCGTCAGCACAATCCAGACGTCCTCCCCCCCGGGGAACCCGGTCGACGGTGAGTAGTAGATCGGATCGCTCGACGTCGGGTCGAGGAACGACCCGCGGCTTGCCGTCCACTGGAAGCGGTAGCATGTCGCGATCGGATGCGCGACGGTCGAGTGCAGCTGGATGAACGAGCACTCGTCGACACAGAAGAGCTGATTCCGGTTGATCCCCGGCGCATTCGTGCAGCAGGCCGTGACCGTCGACGATTCGCAAGTTCGTGCGGGGATCCGGCACGACATCGGAGCGCAGGCGGTCTCGACTGGGGTCCCGCAGCCGGCGACAAGAGCGGGCGCTGTCCGGATCGGGGAAACCGGCGCCGGAGCGACAACCTGAGCGATCGTACACGGAGCACACCCTGTCGATACCGTCGGGGGCATTGAATAAGAGACCGCCGGAGCGGCAGTCACCGGCTCCCAGTAGGCCCTCCCGTCGTTGCTCGCTGCCGCGGTCGTCACCGCAGCCGTCACGGGGCTCGCTACCGGTTCGGCCGCGCCTCCGCCGAGAATGAAGAACAGGGCCAGCCCGAGCGCACCGGCGACGCCAAGCCATGTCCAGAACGTTGTGTTCATCGATCCCGTCCCTCCTGTGTGGGTCTCCCCTCACATCCCGGCTGCACCAGGCTACACGGAACGCCCTTCCCTGTCAATGGAACGATCGTTCCGGACGGGATCAGGCGGGATCGATCTCTCGCTACCGGGCGATCCGCCAACCGGCGGCGGGACCGAAGACGAGCCGGTCCACCCACCCATTCCCCCAGCAGACGATCCGTCGGCGTCTCCACAGCGCTGTCTCTCCCGTACGCCACTTCATCGGTATCATCACCTCTCACTTGACCGTACGTCGAGTTCCCTGCCACGTTGTGGATGCGCTCTCCTCGCGAACGAGACATCCGTCCCGCTTTTCGTACCCATCGAATGCATCTCCGACCTTGCGGATCATCGGACAACCCAGGATACTTCGGCTTCCGGTGAACCGTCTCGAAACCGATTCGAACCGACGACCGATGAACGTTCGCTCCCGCCCGCTGCAGAATCACACCGCCACCCGCGATCTTGTCGGGTACGTCCCCCGCCGCGCAGCGACACCGGAGCTGTACCGCTCGATCGGATTCCGGTGCGGTCTCGAAGTCCACCAACAGCTGAAGACCGAGAGGAAGCTGTTCTGCCGATGCGTTGCCGGCCGCTACCAGGCGTCCACTGACTACGATGCACAGCTCGTCCGCCACATGCGCCCGACCCTCTCCGAACTAGGGGAGTACGACGGAACTGCGCTGATGGAGTTCAAGACCCGCAAGAACATCGTCTATCGGATCAAGGGAGAGACAGCGTGCACGTACGATATCGACGATACGCCGCCCTTTCCGATCAACCGAGAGGCTCTCGACATCGCCCTTCGGATCGCCCTACTGCTACGGACGAACATCGTCGGAGAGCTGCACATCACGCGGAAGCAGTACCTCGACGGGAGCATCCCAACTGGGTTTCAACGGACCGCGATCGTCGGCATCGAAGGCGAGATCCCGCTCGAAGCCGGACCGGTCAGGATCCTCCAGCTGAGCATCGAGGAGGACTCCTGCCGCGAGATCTCCGACATCGGACACGAGCGGATCTATTCGACCGATCGACTCGGGATGCCGCTCGTCGAGACAGTGACGCACCCGGACCTCACGACGCCGACCTTCGCGGCGCAGGCGGCTCAGTACATCCGGTATCTCGCGCGGAGCACAGGGCAAGTGAAGACGGGGCTTGGCGCGGCCCGCCAAGATGTGAACGTCAGCATCAAAGGCGGTACCCGCGTCGAGATCAAGGGCGTTCAGCGGATCCGGTGGATCCCCGACTTGACCCACAACGAAGCGTTCCGCCAGAAAGCCCTTCTCTCCGTCCGCGCTGCGTTGCTTGAGCGCGGGCTCGAGCGTGACGCGTGGCGCGCTGAACACGCCCCCGTGCCGCTCGACGGGCTCCGCCGGATCGCCGCCGGCCCAGTCGAAGGAGTCGACGCAGTTCTAGTACGTCTGCCGGGCTTCGCGGGACTCTTATCGTTCTTCACTTCGCCGGGCCGTTCGTTCGTCGACGAGATCGCCGATCGCCTCCGCGTCATCGCGTGCCTTCGCCCTCCGTTCCTTGTCCACTCCGAGTCGATCGACAGCGACGATCCCGCCGTCTGGCAGGAGCTTCGAGGCCGGATCGGCGCGTCGGCGGACGACGGCCTCCTCGCCGTCTGGGGCCCGACGAGCGACCTCCCAACCGCCCTGGAGACGATCGAGGAACGCTGCCGCTGGGCGTTCGACGGCGTGCCGAACGAGACCCGCAAAGCGCTTCCGGACGGGACGACCGTCTTCGAGCGTGTCCTTCCCGGCCCCGACCGAATGTACCCGGACACGGACTCGGCGCCGCTTCCGATTCCCGAGGAGATGATCGCCCGAGCGCGCGATCGCCTTCCGCCCTCCGTCCGCGAGATGACGGACCAACTCTCCGCCTGGAGCGTCCCGACGGATGTCCGGGCGCACCTTCTCCGCCGAAACCTGTTCCCCCTCTTGCAGCGTCTCGTCGTGGAACACGGCGTCCCGCCGCGGGTCGCCGGTTCACTCCTCGGGGAGGCAGCGCGAGCCGTCCTCGGTGACCGACCCGTCGACGAGCGCCGCGTCGAAGCAATCGTCGCCACTGCGATGGAGCACGGCCTCGCGACCGATGCACTTCGCCCGCTCGTCGGCGCGGCACTCGCCCGACCGGAGTGCTCGTTCGACGAGCTCTTACGCGACGTCGGATGTGCTCGCTGCGACCCTGCGCACACCTTGGCACGCATCCCGGAGACGATCGCGGCGTTCCCGGGCGATTGCAACGACCGGCGGGCGCGGCGCGATTGGGCGATGGGCCGCCTGCGGCCGGACGCACTTGGATCCATTCCCCTCCGCGATCTAGCTCGCGGCATCGAGGAGGCGATCGGATGAGCGAAGTCCGCAACGGATACCGCGCTGAAGGCCTCGCTACGCTGCGGCGGTTCGGATTGCAGGTCTGGCATGACGTAGAACTCGACACCTCGCGTGGACGATTCCGCGGGATCATCCTCCCGCGGTCGGAGTTCGACGACTCCCTCCACCTCGTCCTGAAGCTACCGACCGGATACAACGTCGGAATCGATGTTCGGACAATCCATTCGGTCCGAGTTCTCGGGAGACGCGAAGCGCACTACAAGATCCCGGAGAAGGCGTTCCCGTCCTCTCCCCACAAGCCGGATGTCAAGCTGCTCGGCACCGGCGGCACGATCGCATCCCGCCTCGACTATCGCACGGGTGCAGTCATTCCCGCGTTCTCGCCTGGAGAGCTCTATGGCGCCGTCCCGGAACTCGCCGACATCTGCAACCTGTCGACCGAGAAGCTGTTCGCCGTCTTCTCCGAGAACATGGGGCCGAAGGAGTACATCGCACTCGCACGAGCGATCGGAACGGAGATCGAGAACGGTATCGACGGGATCGTCGTCGCGCACGGGACCGACACGATGCACCACACCGCCAGCGCGCTCGCGTTCATGGTCCAGAATCCGCCCGTGCCGATCGTGATGGTCGGATCGCAGCGGTCGTCGGATCGCCCATCGTCGGATGCAGCGCTAAACCTGATTCACGCGACGACGGCCGCCGCCACCTCGACGATCGCCGAGGTGATGGTCTGCATGTTCGGCCCGACCTCCGATGAGTACGGCCTGCTGCATCGCGGAACTCGCGTACGCAAGATGCATTCCTCTTATCGTTCGACCTTCCGGACGATCGGAGACATTCCCCTGGCGACAGTCACTCGCGATGGTGTGTCTCCGCTGCGCGCGGACTACAGCCCGCGGCGCAGCGATCGGAACGTTCGTATCTTGCCGTGCTTCGAGGAACGCGTTGCGCTCATCTACTACTACCCGAACATGCATCCCGACATCATCGACGCTCTCGTCGAGAAGGGATACAGGGGGATCGTCATCGCCGGCACCGGCCTCGGCCACGTCAACAAGCCGGTCTATCCGGCGATCGAGCGGGCGACCGCGGCTGGCGTCGCGATCTACATGACGGTTCAGACCCTCTGGGGATACGTTCACATGTTCGTCTACGACACCGGACGCGATCTGATGGCGAAGGGGATCGTCCCGGCGGAGAACATGCTCCCCGAAGTCGCGTACGTCAAGCTCGCCTGGGCGCTCGGCCAGACCGAGGACCTTGAAGAGGTCAAGCGGATCATGCTGACGCCGATCTGCGGCGAGATCACCGAACGGGAGCGCCACGACGGATACCTCGTCTTCCAGGGCGGGATGCCGGAGATGGCGGAGTTTCTGAAGCGGGTGCACAAGTAGGGGGCGCGCCGCGCAGGATTGTGGTGTTGCGCGGCGCGAGGGAGAAGGCTTCGCCTTCTCCGTTCGGTCATCGGCTTTGGGGCGCGCCGCGCAGGATTGTGGTGTTGCGCGGCGCGAGGGAGAAGGCTTCGCCTTCTCCGTTCGGTCATCGGCTTTGGGGCGCGCCGCGCAGCATTGCGGTGTTGCGCGGCGCGGCGAGAAAGTTTCCCGTTTTCCGTTTCGTTGGGGATTCCCAGGCGACGGGGCTCCTCATCGGCCCCTAGGCTCCGCTCGATTGGGACCCGGAAGAGGTTCGGCGTATCCTTGGCTCAATGGGCCGGGCTGGGTTGACCGCGGTGCTCGTGGTGGTCGGGTTCGGGCTGTTCGGGGCGATCCTCGCCCTCGTCGGCCCGGCTGAGGTGTGGAGCCAGGTCCAGGCGCTCGGCCCGCTCGGCTTCCTCGCCATGCTCGGCAACGACCTCCTCGCGACCCTCCTCTGGATCGCGAGCTGGGGGATCCTCCTCGCCGCGTTCGGCGCCCGCTTGACGTGGAGCGCGCTCGGCGGCGCGAGCCTGGCCGGGTTTGCCGTGTCGTACGTCACCCCGGTCGCCTACATCGGCGGCGAGCCGCTTCGCGCTTGGCTCGCCTCCCGCAAGAGCGGCCTACCGCTTCCCACCGTCTACGCGACGCTGCTCGTCGATCGGCTGCTCGCCGGCCTGTGTCTCGTCGGGTTCGCCGTGCTCGGCGGCGCGTTCACCCTCGCCGGCCCGCTCCTGCCGCCGACGGCCAAGGTCCAGGTCGCCGTCGCGCTGGCGCTCGTCGCCGCCGCGGTCGGGCTCGGCGTCTACAGCTTCGTCCGCAACCTCCACTGGTTGAGCCGGATCGTCGGCCTCTTCGCCCGGCTCCGCGCGAGCTGGCGCCGACCGGCCGCCTGGGCGGCGAAGGTCCGCGAGGTCGAGAACGACGTCCACGCCGCCTTCCATCGCTTCCTCCCGCGGACGGCCGTCGCCTTCGTCTTGCAGGCGCTCAGCTTCCTCTGCATCTACGCGCGACCGCTCATCTTCTTTCGGTTCACCGAGGCCCGCGCGTTCTCCCTCTCCGACCTCGCCGTCTACTTCAACCTGAACGCGGTCCTCACGACCGTCCTCTGGTTGACCCCCGCCGGCGTCGGCATGGCCGAAGGCGGCCGGGTCGGCATCTTCGCCCTGCTCGACATCTCCTCCCAAGGAGCGTTCGCCTTCTCCCTCACCGTGCGGTTCCTCGAGCTCTTGCTCGTCGGCGCCGGGCTGACCTACCTCTCGCGCGAGGGGCTCCTGCGCATCGGCAAGAACCGGCCGGAGATCGCCCCCCTGCGGGGCCGGACCCGCAGGCTCGCGCGGGCCGTGCGCGGCGCGCTCGAGGTCGGGCTGCTCCTCGTCTGGGCCCCCTGGCGGCCGCGATGGCGCCAGCGGGCGTTCGCCCGGCGATTCCGCCGTGCCGACCCGTGGGACTACGAGACGAGCGCGTACGAGCGGACGAAGTACGACCGCAAGCTCGCCGTGCTCCCGCGGCGGCCCGATCCGTCCGCGCCCCCGTACGCCCGCGCGCTCGAGATCGGCTGCGCCGAAGGCCTGTTCACCCGCCGCATGGCACGCGAGGGCGTGGCGCAGGAGCTCGTCGGGGTGGACTTCGTCCCCGCGGCGCTCGAGCGGGCCCGCGCCCAGGCCGCCGACCCGCGCGTCCGGTTCGCGCGAATGGACGTCACCGCCGAACTGCCCGACGGGACGTTCGACCTCGTCGTCCTGTCCGAGGTCCTCTACTACCTGGGGTCGCTCGCGAAGATCCGCGACCTCGCGCGACGGCTCGCCCCGAAGATCGCGGCCCGCGGCCACGTCCTGCTCGTTGGCCCCTGGCCGGCGGCGAGGCTCTTCCACCGTCCGTTCCTCGCCCACGCCGAGCTTCGGGTCGTGAGCGAGCACGTCGAGCGCGAGCCCTCCCGCCCCTACGTGATCACCTGCCTCGAGCGAGCCGACCGCTGACCCGCTCCCGCCTCGCACCTCCCCCGGCGGGAGAGGCGGTCGGCGCAAGCGTCTTCAGCACGCCGGGCGCGGCATGCGTCCCCCAGCCTTCATAACCCCATCCTCTCAAGGAATGCGGTCTCCGGCAATCCCGAGGCGGTTCACAGCAAGGTGGGCGTCGAGGTCTGGTCCTGCAATCCAGCACTAGAATCTAGCATATCGATCTACTGTCGTTCGGAGACGCAGTCCGTAGTGCTGGTTCGTAGAGTTCACTGGGTCCGCGGGGTAGAAATGAAGTGCGGGGTTCATGGAGCGTGTCCATAAACGGTGGTGCGGAGCGGAAACGATTGTTGGACAGGCGACACTTCAGGGATTCACTTTCAGAATACCATCGCACGATTGACCGCCAAGTTGACTTCCCGTAACCTGCCTTCACGGAGGAGACGCCATGAGCAATGAGTTCACTGCCGTCATCGAACGGGATGGCGAATGGTACATCAGCTACTGCCCGGAGATCCCCGGTGCCAATGGCCAGGGCCGAAGCAAGGACGAGTGCTTGAAGAGCCTTGCCGCCGCCATTGAGCTGATTCTCGAAGATCGTCGAGAAGAGGGTCTGCGGGGAGTCCCTGCGGACGCTCTCCGCGAGATTGTCAAGATTGGATGAAGCGGCAAGCCTTGCTGAGGCATCTGCGGCGCGATGGCTGTGTGCTCAAGCGCGAAGGAGTCTCGCATTCGCTCTGGGAGGACTCCTCTACCGGACACGTGGAGGGCATCCCTCGTCACACCGAGATACCCAACCTTCTTGCGAAGAGGATCTGCCGCGGCCTCTCTGTGCGAGAACCATAGGGGAATCTGGCGACGGGGTCAAGTCCTGCAATCACACATCGACCGTGGTAGAGTCAGTCATTGCTCGCTCGTTGCGTATTGAGTACCCGGGCGCTGTGTATCGCGTGCCTTGTCGCGGGCAACGCCCGCAAAGGGATCTTCTTGGTCGATCCAGATCGTGAGCTCTTCCTCAAGGTCCTCGCGAAGGTCATGGAGCGATTCAACTGGCGCTGCCCTCGGTGCCTGACCATGATGGAACCCGAGCCGGACGAAGAGGAGGAGGAAGCTCTTCAGCCTGTCACCTGAGAGAGGCCATCTACACACAACACTTGACACAGCCACCGATCTCAAGTGGACTCGCAGAGGATCTCTGCCCACGCTCCGTGGAATTTCGGGGACATAGTACGGAACTGCCCCTTGGAATGAGTATTGCGTCCCCAGAACTCCGGTAAAGGCCAGGCCCCGTTTCGGACCGCCGGTCGCACCGGAGCGATCCGGGCGGCGGTATGGGCGCCGTCGTCCGAGACGTACACTGCCCGTCCTCACGTCGAAGCCCGGCCGCGCGTTCGCGCCGATGCGACGTCACCCTCGGCTGCGCTACGACGGACGCTCCCCCAGCTGGACCGCAAGCTCGATGGAGGCTCCATCCCTCAAGACAGTGAGGGTGATGTCGTCTCCTGCCTGCGTGTTCGTATCGAGATAGAAGATGATATCCAGCATGGAATCCACGGGCACGCCGTTGACGGCCAGAACGATGTCGCCAGAAACGGGAACGACGAATCCACCCACCTCGATTGCTGTGGATGCCGGCAAGATGCCCGCTCGCGCAGCCGGCCCATCCGGATCCACGGCGGCAACCATCACACCTCGCTCAAGGGGCAGCTGCGCGCTGTTGGCACGGAACAACTGGATCAACTCGGGACTGAGCCCGTATCCTGTGATGCCGAGGTATGGATGAGGATACCGGCCCTCGTCGATCAGCGCCCGGGCGACACGTGCGACCGTGTTCGAAGGGATGGCGAACCCAACCCCCGAGGACCCGCGTACGGGGCTGATGATCTGCGAGTTGACGCCGATAACCTTTCCGTCAAGGTTCAGAAGCGGCCCGCCCGAGTTGCCGGGGTTGATGGAGGCGTCGGTTTGGATCGCTGCGCCGACGAACCGGCCATCTGGGCTTTGAATCACACGTCCTAGTGCGCTGATGATGCCGAACGTCATCGCTTGCCGGAGACCGAAGGGGTTGCCG
>Ga0209164_1005867_pt1 | contig 10291 bp, 9 predicted proteins | sample MTBNYHSulfiMetaG_FD_187458 | JGI IMG/M metagenome (GOLD analysis project Ga0209164, IMG submission 187458) | Enrichment culture microbial communities from rom New York Harbor, USA that are MTBE-degrading - MTBE-NYH (New York Harbor Sulfidogenic)... | ecosystem: Environmental > Aquatic > Marine >... | reverse complement strand
GCATCATCGTGTCTGACCAGATTGCCCCGCCTGAACCGCAAGTATCTGATAATCACATCGTGGGTGTTGACATTGGTCGTTTCTCCGCAGATGCAGATCCCATCCCTCGGCGCAGTCTGCCCGGCGATCGTGATATATGGATTCTCAATCGTCAGCGGCGTCTGCAGGGTTATCAGTCCACCCACTCTGAATACCACGATGCGAGGTCCTTCCGCCTCCAGCGCCTCGCGCAGAGTCCCCGGACCGCTGTCCTCGATACTGGTAACCTCGATTACCCGGCCTCCTCGGCCCCCGACCGTCCACATCCCGAAACCTTCAGCCCCTGGAAAAGCTGGTGCCTGGACCTTGCCGGCCGCTGGCGCCTCGTCCGCGCCGGACTTCGGCTCTGAGGCAGCCGTTGCGCAGCAGTTGCACCCTTGAAGCAGAAGGACACCAATGAATATCAATATTGAAACCATTCTACACATTGTTCATACCATCCTTACTATAATTCACTTGCCCTGACAATTCATTGCGCCATTGCTGCGATAGGACGGCCGCTGGTGGAGCAGCTCGCAGGGTATCGTAAGCATCCACCGCCTCCAATCACTCTGCCACTCATCCTCTCTGACGCCATCCCGTCGGCCTTTTATGCACTGCCAGCTCCGCCTGTTCCCCCAACCTTGATACTCCGACCCTCCTCCACAGGCAAGAGAAAACCCGCTCTATTGACTTGCCCATAGCATTCTGCTACAATCAGGATGTTTAATATCTCGTTAACAGGGTGATGTATGTATAGATTCGGTATGGTCTTGCCCCTGCGGCTGGCAGCTTACCTCTGCGTCCTCCTATCTCTCGTTTCGTACCCCTGTACGGCTGATACGCTCATCAATTTCACCGACTACTCCTCGTTCGCCGCCCGGTGGCTCGAAACCGGCTGCGCCGCTCCGACATTCTGCGGAGGGTTCGACTACGACATAAGCGGCACCGTCGACGCCAACGACCTTCTGCTCTTCAGTGACACCTGGCTAATGTCCAAAAGCTCTGTCCTCTCGGATGATATCGCCAGGGTATACATCGACCGTGGCATTCCCACTGGCACCAACAGATGGGTCTATGACAACGGCTTTGCCCTTCACTCCCTCTATGAGAAGTACAGACGCAATCACAACCCGACATATCTGAAATACCTCAAGGACTGGGTCGATACGATGGTCGATCCCGGTGGCAATGTCACTGACCCCTGCTACAGGCCCACCGACTACAACCTTGATATGATCCTCTGTGGCCGGGTATGCCTGGCAATGTATAACCACTTTCACGAGCAGAGATACAAGCTCGTCGCCGACAAGCTCATCGGCAATCAGCTCGGCAGTATCAATCAGCCGCGGACAACCGACGAAGGCTTCTGGCATAAGCTGAAATACCCTTACCAGATGTGGGTCGATGGCCTCTATATGGCCGAGCCATTCGCCGCGCAGTACGGAGCAATGTTCAATCACCCTCAATGGACCGACGAAGCCGCCTACCAGCTTATTCTAATGGCCTCTCACAACCAGGACCCATCTACCGGCCTCCTGTATCATGCCTGGGCCGATCTCTACGGGATTTCCATCGACCCCAATGGCTACGGTGTCCCGTCGTGGGCTGATGTCACCACAGGCCGCTCGCCGGAATTCTGGGGACGAGGTATCGGCTGGTACTCGATGGCTCTCGTCGATTCGCTTGACCATTTGCCGCTCGACCACCCACAGCGCCCCCAGATCATCCAGATCCTGCGTGACCTGGCATCGGGGCTTGCAGCCTATCAGGACCCAGCCACTGGCATGTGGTGGCAGATAGTCAACAAAGGTTATCCGCGGGCGACCTATCCCACAAATTACGTCGAGTCCTCCTGCACAGGCATGTTCTCCTACGCCATCGGCAAGGCAGTCGAGAAGGGATACCTCGATCCCAATTACTCCGACTACTACCGCTCCGTGTCACGTTCCGGCTACGAAGGCCTTGTCGCCAACAAAGTCTCCTACGATACATATGGCTACGTCAGGCTCGTCGGCATCGTCAGTGGCACAAGCCCCGGCAGCTACTCCTCCTATATGAGTACAGCTCAGGCGCCGGCGAACGATTTCAAGGGCCTCGCCGCTCTCATGCTCGCGGCCCTGCAATACGAAAAGACCCCCATGCCGCCCGATGGCGACCCGCCGATTCCCGACCCGATGACATGGGCACTTGTACCCGGAGCGGCCGATCATGAAACACTGACAATGACTGCCTCCACAGCTATCGACACAAGTGGCGTTGAGTATTACTTCGCCAATGTCACAGACCCGTCACATGACTCAGGGTGGCAAAGTGGGTCCACATGCACCGACTCAGGTCTTGCCTCAGGTCAGACATATACCTACAAGGTCAAGGCACGTGACAGAAGCGCCGCTCACAATGAGACGGATTGGTCCGTCGAAGCCGGCGCAACAACCGCAGCCCAGCTTGTCTATCAGGCCGAGGACGCCTTCTTCGAGGGCCAGGGTATCTTCGAGACGCTCCATTCAGGCTACACAGGAACCGGGTACGTGAACGTGACTAATGTGGTTGGCAGCTACATCGAGTGGACCGTCGCCGTCCCGTCTGCGGGCCTTTACACCCTGACTATCAGGTTCGCCAATGGAACGACCGCCGCACGCACAGCCGAGATAATGGTCAATGGCTCGGTCACCACAGCCAGTCTGAGCTTCGCGCCTACAGGAGCTTGGACATCATGGCAGGACCAGAGCTTCGACGTGACATTGGAGGCCGGCTCGAACATCATTCGCGCCACATCGCTGCTGTCTACCGGTGGACCGAACTATGACAGACTGTCCATCACTGTCCTGCCGGCCGATTGAAAAACAGCCAACAGGTTTCCCCTGTGTACACTGCTATTGACACCCTGTGAACACCGCGGTAGACTCTGCCACATTGAGGTATCTGTTTGCCTCACTGCAGGGGGCTCTGCACGCATCAACACTAGTCCGCCTGGCACCCCTGACGGGACACGAATGGATTTTTTTAAGGGGTAACATATGGCACTACTAAAGGAATTCAAGACGTTCGCAATGAGAGGTAACGTCGTCGACATGGCCGTAGGCATCATCATCGGTGCTGCCTTCGGCAAGATAGTCTCATCACTTGTCGCCGATATCGTCACCCCGCCGCTGGGCCTCCTCATTGGCGGCATCAATTTCTCAGCGCTGGCGATCACCCTCAAAGAGGCCGTGCTCAATGCGGATGGGACAGTGCTCACTCCCGCCGTCACCATCAACTACGGCAAGTTCATCCAGGCTGCTGTCGATTTCATCATCGTCGCATTTGCTATCTTCATGATGGTCAAGGCAATGAACTCTCTCAAGAAGAAGGAAGAGGCCAAGCCCGCGCCTGCCCCGGCACCAACACCGACCGAAAATCTCCTCGGCGAGATACGTGACATACTGAAGAAGAAATGAAGTTCGCTTCAGTCTGATTGAATACTTGCGCCTGAGGGATGCACCTTTCCCGGTGTGTCCCTCATTGCGCATCTCCTTTCGTAATCGCTTTTCTCTTGATATCCACGAAGACGGTGCTATCCTTCTACGCATGGAAAACGCCAACCATACAATCGAGGTGCGGTCGCTTCGCGAGGATATCCGGGAGCCCATTCTTCACTTCGCTCGGAGCGTTCTAGCCAGTCTGGCTGCCAACATGGACAGCATCTCCGTCGTCGGCTCCAGCCTGACCGCCGATTTCGTCTCCGGGAGAAGCGACATCAACACCGCCATCGTCTTTCGCAAGGATCTTGTGGCCTCCCTTGACGCCATCGTCGCCTGTGGCAGGTCCGTCCGAAAGCAGCGATTTGCGCCGCCGCTTCTTCTGACCGCTGACTATCTTGCCAGATCGCGTGACACCTTCCCCATCGAGCTCCTGGATTTTCAGCTTAACCACTGCACTATCTTCGGCTCAGACCCGTTCGCCTCCCTTGTATTGAGCAAGAAGGATGTGCGGCTCCAATGCGAGCGCGAGCTCAAGTCGATCCTTATCAGGTTGTCACAGGGTTACATTGTCTCCGGCGGTCAGACGAAACCGCTGTCCCATCTACTCGTTTCTGCAGTGGTCGCCATGGTGCCGCTTCTCCGCGCGATGCTCTGGCTCAAGAACCTCGACCGCTCCGGCTCCTTTGAGGATGTCTTCACAAAAGCATCCAGCGAGTTCCGCGTCAAAGCTGCCCCCCTGGCCGAGATACGCGGATGGAAGTCGGCTGGCCGCGTTCCCTCAAAGGAAACCGTAAGCCGCGTTTTCCCGGCGGCATACAACCTTGTCAGCGGGCTCGCAGACGTCATAGATGCAATCGAGGTCTGACAATGACAAGGCTGCCGGCAATATACGCTGCAACACTCGTGCTTCTTCTAATCGCGGTACCTGCCTTCTGCGAAAAGCCTGATCTGCCGATGCCGACCCAGTACGTGGTTGATTATGCCGGCGTTATTACCCAGGCTGATAAGAAGACTCTGCTGGGCGTTCTTCAGGAACTTGAACAGAAAACAGGCGCCCAGTACATCGTCCTTACAGTGAATACGATGGAAGGCATGCCCATTGAGCAATTCTCCGTCAAGCTCGCAGAGAAATGGAAACTCGGGCAGAAGGACAAAGACAATGGTTTCCTCTTCACGATTGCCATCAAAGACCGCAAATACCGCTTCGAAGTAGGCTATGGCCTCGAGGGCTATGTCACTGATATGTACTGCGGACAGCAGGGTCGTGACATCCTCTTGCCATATCTGAGAAAGGGTGATTATTCAAAAGGCATCACGGCCGTTAACCTGGTCGTTGTCGATCACATCGCCAAAGCAGCTGGTGTGACCCTGACCGGCATGCCTCAGACGGTCTATCACGAGGACCAACCTTCGCCTCCGACCATCATATTGGTCTCGTTTGCGGTTCTCGCATTGTTAGCGTTTATCATAATTGTAAGACACGGTCTTTCGTTCAACTATCCTTATACGCACAGACGCGACGGCCACAATTACCACTCGCACGGCGGATTCTGGGGTTCAGGTGGCTGGGGAAGCGGGGGATTCGGTGGCGGAGGCGGTGGCTTCGGCGGATTTGGTGGAGGTGGCGGAGGCAGTTTCGGCGGTGGAGGCGCCTCAGGAGGATGGTAGACTTTCAGCCTGCTAACGTTATACTCACGTGGCATATTAAGGAGATAGATGTATGAAACGCACAGCAGCCGCCTGGCCGGCAATTCTGGCCGTGTTCGTTATTCTGGTTATCATCGCCGTGGCCCTCTTTGCCTGGTACATCAGCGGCTACAACAAGGCCGTCGGCCTTTCGCAGGCTGCAAAAGAGGCCTGGTCCAATGTTGACACTGCCCTCCAGCGCCGCCTCGACCTTGTCCCCAATCTTGTCGAGACAGTCAAGGGCTACGCCACCCACGAAAAGGAGATCTTCGAGAACATCGCCAACGCCCGCACGAAATACTTCCAGTCCGACGCCCCTGCCGACAAGATCGCAGCCTCCAATGAGCTCTCTGGTCTGCTCTCGCGCCTGCTGATGCTCAAAGAGACCTACCCGGAGCTTAAGGCCAACCAGAATTTCCTCGCTCTGCAGGACCAGCTCGAAGGCACAGAGAACCGCATCAATGTCGCGCGGACCCGTTATAACGAGGCTGCCAGATCACTGAATACCTATTCGCAGGAGTTCTTCGGCTCATTCTTCTGCAGGAGCGCCAACGTCGCACCTGTCGAATACTTCGAGGCTGCGCCGGAGTCAAAAGAAGCACCCAAAGTCACATTCTGATACAAAACAAAGAAGGCACGGGCTCAGACCCGTGCCTTCCTTTCTCGAGTATCTGCCGTCAGCAGCCTGTCATGCATCATCTCCTGTCTTTCTTGCCCTTCTTTTCATCACCACTGAGTGACACTCTCGCAGCCATGCGCCTCTGCCGCTCTGCAAGGCTTTCCACCTTCGGTTCCTCTCCGCAGACCGACATCATCGTCTCCTTCGATATGACGCCGTCCACCCACAGCCTCTCCGTATCCGCCGCCAGAGATTGACAACCTTTCGGCAGCGGCTTCGTCCGCGCGCGAATATCCTCGCCGGCCGCTATCGCCCTTCGCATCTCCTCGTCAACGACAAGCACGCCATACGCCGCCACCCGGCCTTTGCCGTCTTCCGTGGGCAGCAGTATCTGGTGACACACGCACCGAAGCGATTCGCCGAGCTGCCGCCTCAGCATATCGCCTGCTTCCCCCGGCTGGATGTTCATCAGTCTGAGTATCGCCCCTTCTGGAGAGGTTGAGTGCATCTGAGTTATCACGAGGTGACCCAGATGCGCGGCGGTCACCGTCGCCTCGACTTCCTCCACTCGCTTCAGCTCATTGACCATAAGCACATCCATATCCTGACGCATCGCCGCCACTATGCCCGATACAACGCTGGGCACATCCACTCCCACCTCATGCTGCTGCACGATCGCCTTCTTGCTCTCCATCCTGTAACTGATAGGGTCCTCCACCGTGCATATGTGTATCGCCTTCGTTTCATTGAGGTGTTCCAGAACCGCCAGCATCGTCGTCGTCTTGCCGCTGCCAGCCGGCCCCGCAAATATCAAAAGGCCGTGTGGCGCCTTTGCAGCCTCTATCACCGACTCGGGAACGCGCGTCGCCTTGATGGTCGGCAACAGACGCGGCAGCAGACGCACCGCTATCGTGTAGTCGCCGAACGAGCTTGTGATGCACATCCGCCCGTCGCCTACGCCGTCTATCCCGCAGCTCGTCACGCTGCGACCCACTGTCGCTATGTCTTTCTTCAATCGCTCTTCGCCGACAGCTGCTTCCGCGATGCTCTTTATCTGGTCCGCGTAAAGCGCCTCGCCCTCTGCGCGCACAAGCGCCCCGCCGATGCGGAAACACACTGGCTCGCCCGGCGTCATCAGCACATCGCTTGCCTTCCTGTCAAAGCCTTCCTGAAGGACCCTTTCGAACGCTTTCATCTGTCTGATAGCCATACAAACACCTTTCAGATGATCTTTTCCTGGCCGCTAGGCCGCAGCACTTTCTCGCCTTCTTCAAAGTACCACATCAACATCTCGCGAAGCTGCCGCCGCACCGTTCCCTCCGGCACACCCAGCCTGTCAGCAACCGCCGTCTGGTCAAGCTCGTCAAGGTAGAACAGTCTGGCTGTCTCCCTGTTCGCTTCGCTCAGCCCCTCGATGCTCCGCCTGATGAGCGCGTTAACCTCATTGGTCGTCGCCATCTCGCCCGGGCTATCGCAAGCCGTCTGGCCATCACCAGCCAGCTCACTGACATGTTCACGTCGTTTTCTCATTATCCTGTTCACCCTGGTTCTTACGATTCGTCTGAGCCATGCCGCAAATGCCTCCGGGTCACGCAACTGGACCAGCCGCCCCAACGCCTCAACAAAAGCCTCCTGAACGGCATCCTCGGCGAGGTGTTCATCCCCGGCGAGCGCGCGTGCCAGAGCATATGCACCGTCCCTGTACCGCTGGACAAGTAGCTCTATGGCGCTGTGCTCGCCCTTCTTACACCGTTCCAGAAGCTCAGCAAGTAGCTCCGCCAATCGAACCTCCAAAGGACTTCCATACCTCTATGAGCCGCAAACTCCCCACGCCGTTCACAGAAAACCGGTCTTCATTATACACCCTCTATATCTTGTTCGGATAGTGCAAGCTTACCGAACCAGAGAGGTTGTGCCGCAGGCAATGGAAATGTCAGGATTGCGCGGGAACAGTGGCGGATTTGGCGGGGCCTTGAGGTGCCTGCAACATGTAACCCCTTCTTGAGTAATAACTTATAAATTATGGAGGCAGTCTAGGGGGTAATTGTGATCCGATTTATGAATCAATCTGTCGTGATTCTATAATTGTTGCTTGTGCGGAAGCGACCGCACGTGCGATCGTCGTTCCGGCAAGCACCGGCCGGTCGCGGCCGCAATTACTCATTCAGCGGCAGATCGTCCAGCCTGACGATCTTCCTGCCCTTTTTCGCGTACCGCGCCACCGGCTTTCCAAAAGCTGCCATCCGCCCGTCATGATAGACTGTAAGGCAGCCGCCGCTGGGTATCCCATAGCCGATGGCCATTTCTCCCTTCAGTTGCAGAGCAGCCTTCAATTCGACCCAGTCGTCCGCTTCCGCATGAGTGTCGCAGATGACCGGCGCAATGCCAAGACACTCGAACAGCTCCGCCGTCGAATCATCATGAGGGTCGTGCCATTTCACCCAATGGCTGCCAAGCATGATGCTCCCTGCCGAGGCCCCGAAGAAGAGCGTCCCCTCTCGATAAAGCTCGTGAAGAACGTCCAGCATGCCCTTTGCCTTCAGGATATTGATGCCCGCCTCCACATCGCCTCCGCTGACAAATATCGCATCGGCCTTCCGCAGAGTGTCACGCGCCTTGTCTATATCAGCTCTGGGCGATACGGTGAGCACCTGGCGCACCGTACACGCGCCCGCCTTGGCGATCTCATTTGACATGAATGTGAAAAAATCCCTATCATCATCGCTGGCCGCTCCCACATACGCGACCAGAGGCTTCGGCCTGGAAAGCTCCCCGAAGACAGCTTTGAAGATAGCTTTGTTAGCTGAGCCCCTGCCCCCAGCTAACAGATAGACTGGCTTGCAGTTGCTCATAGTGGCTGGCCCTGTTCAAGATAGCTCTGCACATCGATCGGGATTAGTGCCCTCGATATCAGGGACTTGCCCGACTCCTCCGGCGCAAAATCAGTGTCAAAGTCAATACTGACGGTCGCATCTGGCCCGTAGATTCCCTTCAATGCCCGTCTTGCCTCCGCAACGAGATGTTTCTTTTCGCGCAGAGGGCTGACAAGACGCAGTTCATATTCCCCGTGGTCAGCTTGTATCAGCTTATACTGGGTTACACCTTCCAGCCTGCTCAGCACATCATCGACTTCGCACAATGTCACCGGCCTGCCCGCAAGGGTCTGGGTCAGATTGGCCTTGCGCCCCTGAAGAGATGACAGGATTATGCCGGAATTCCTGCCGCAAGGGCATCGTCCGCTTGGCTCAAGGCGCACCAGGTCTCCCGTGTCAAAACGAACGTACCAGCACCATTTATTGTCAAACGGCGTCACCAGGATGCGGCCCAGCAGCGGACCGCCATATTCCGCCTTGAATGGCTGAAAGTCCACCCTGCAGAAATCGGTATTCTGGTGCAGCCTGCCGGCTTCACATTCCATGAAGACATAACCTGTCTCTGTCGTCCCGTACGAACTTATCACGGGCGAACCGAATGCCCGCCTGATCTGCCGGCACTCAAGCTTCGTCATGTATTCATAGGTAGTCACGATAGCGCCCGGCTGAAAGACAGAAATGCCGTTGTCGGCAATATGCCGGCATAGCCTGGCCAGGAGCGACGGATTGGCCTCCAATACCTCAGGCCGGAACGCCTCAAGTTCCCGCACCATGCGATTCATCAGTTCTTCGGACCACGTCGTCGGATCGGTTTTCTCGTTAAGATACAGGAATCGCGATGTTCGCCTTTCATCCATCGGCAGGTCAGCATCATCCGAAATGAAGCCTGTATTGCGCGGGTTGGCAAGGATCGCCTCCCTATGCTCGCCATAGACGAGGTTGTTGATGTGAGAGTTCAGCTTCCATGAAGACCTTTCCGAAGCGTCCCACCATTCCTGATTCCAGATGTTGGTGATGCTGTCATCCGTCGTGCCGCTTGTGCTTACCAGCTCTATGTGTCCGTCTGCCAGACCTCGGTCTATGTCCAGCCCGGACGGCAGCAGGCCTTGAGGGAAGTGTTCGCGGATATCCCGCTTGGTGAGCGAAGGCATGGCAGCATAGCGGACATCAATGGGGTGGTCTGGCCCGGGGTCGCAAGCCTTCCACGACCTGTAGACATCGATTCTCTCCAGCGCCGTATCCAGCACGTCCGCGCAGCGGCGGTAGTACTCAGCGGGAAACTCCCACTTGACGCCGGAGCTCGGAAATCTCTTCTTGATGGCAGCGCTCCTTATTGCCGGAATCGGCTCTGCAGCATTTGTATATTATCTGCCAGCCGGAAGCCAGAAGTATCCTGAGCCCCTCCGCGGCCCTGCCGGCAGCCTGTGGCACACCGGCGACCAAAGCAAAAACCGTACCTGGTACAGTTTTCAATCCTCTGACCTGGATCGCTTCATGGGTGACACCTTTGTGTCTCGATGGTTTGGGCGCGGTATTCGCAGCACAAATCGGGGACGAACTGCAGTCGATGGAAGCAAGTGGAATACGTAGCTCAATTCCCCAGCCAACAACTGGCAAGCCCGGCGAAATCG
>Ga0209164_1005866_pt1 | contig 10291 bp, 8 predicted proteins | sample MTBNYHSulfiMetaG_FD_187458 | JGI IMG/M metagenome (GOLD analysis project Ga0209164, IMG submission 187458) | Enrichment culture microbial communities from rom New York Harbor, USA that are MTBE-degrading - MTBE-NYH (New York Harbor Sulfidogenic)... | ecosystem: Environmental > Aquatic > Marine >... | reverse complement strand
AATCAGGAAATTCAAGGGTGGATGAAGTGATCATTGACTATACTAAAAAAGAGGTGGTTGATTTTGAAAATGTCCATCTTCAGATTGTGAGAAGACCCCCCGATGAGAATTGTTGGTCCTGCCATGCGGTCGCAGACGGAAAAAGGAGAGGTCGTCAGTGGAACTCAGGCACCGATGTCCATAACGCCAAAGGCCTCCAATGCGTCTCCTGCCATCCGGGTAATCAAGACCATAATTTTGCAAAAGGAAATACGATCCAGCAGACCGTGCGAAGCGACCTGAACCATACCATGTATTCCTGCGAGGACTGTCACTACAGAGGCAAGGACAAGAATGCACCAAAATATAAACATCCCTTCTCCCCCCGGCATTTGAAAATCATTGCCTGCCAAACCTGCCATATCCCTTTTCAGATGGCTTCAGCGGACCTCGTTTACGACTTTTCCTCAAGTGGACGAACGCTCATTCATGAAACCTTTAAATTTCTGTCGAGTGATCCTCTGGATCCGAAAAAGAGAGTCCCTGGGACGGCTCCAAATATCTGGTATCCGGCTCTGACAAAGTGGAAGGGGAGAATCGTTCCTGTCAAATCATTAGTGGTCCTCTACTGGGGAGACCTGGATCCAAAAATCAATATGGTAAAGCCAATCTCCCTCTGGAAGATACGGGGGTTAAAAAGACCTCCTCTCCTTAAGGATGACAACGGAGATGGGGTGCCTGAAGTCAATTCTCTTGATGAAATCAAAATCTTTTTGAAAGCCCTGAAGGGAAAGGATAAACTTGGAACTCCCATCGCCTCCCACCCTGTTTTGATGAAGGGGGGGTTTCTTTATCAGTTGAATAAAAAGGGGGAGGTTGAAAAGACCAGACATGAGCAGGCTGAAGTCCTTGAATTCTCTCTCAGTCATAATGTGAGGTCGGGTTCTGAGGTTCTTGGGGCCCAGGGTTGCAGGGATTGCCACTCTAAAAATTCTTCTTTTTTTCTAAGAAAAGTTCTTATCGATCCCTATGATGAGAAAGCAAAGCCAACCTATGTTGAAAACTGGGAACGCCTCGGAATCGATAAGGAAAAATTGAGCCGGCTTTTAATGGATCAGTAATTTTAACGAAAAGATCCTTTCAAGGAATTCCCAGGAAACCCTCCCCTTGACCCTTGGTAATGTCGAATAATCTGCCCTTTTGATCCCGGAGTGGGAGATATCTTTGCCTCCGGGATTGACGACCTTCCAGCAAAGGCTTTTCCTCCCTGACGTGGATAGGAGGATTGGGTAGAATTGGGGAGTCTCGGCCTCTCAAAGCGATTTCGATCTTGAGGAGCTTCTCGCCAACCGCTTCGTTCAGAACCTTTGTGGGAATATCTTCGTCCTCCATCACTCGGTGTTTTTACTGAGTGCGGAGGGACAACGGGCATTTGTCTATTGGTTATGTCCTTTCGATTAGAAATCTGATGTTCTCCCTTCACTCTCTCACTTTTTGAAATCGGGGGCGAATCCCTTCTTACCGAATTCTCCCTGGAAGGAACGGTTTGTCGATTCATTCTCTTTGTCCTTTCAGAACGATTTCGGAACGTTTCATCCGTCATTTTCCTCTGGGGATCCGTATTTCGTCCCTTTTCAATAACTTTGGTATTTCTCTCCATAGAAGAGGCCGCCCTCCCCCATTCTTTTGTTAAAGATTTTCTTTCCAGCCGGGGCCTTTGGACGGATTCTTTCGTGAGACGCGACGGAGTTCTCTTCCTATCTATGGAAACAGGCTTTTCTATTGGGGGGCCTGATACCTTGACAGGATTTAGGAATGGGTTCTCAATCTTTGTTGTTCTCACTAAATGCCTTTTAGACAAAGAAGCCTTGTCGACGGTTACCACCGCATTCTTGATGTGGGCGTTGATATAGATATTTTTATGAATATTAATATTGACCCGGGTCATATTGACACTATGGGGGCCATAATAACGATGACCATAATAAATTTCACCCGGAGCCAGCGGAATCCATGAAACATGGGTCGGACCGATATGCCATCCCACTGCTCCTGGATGCCAAATGGGGGCATGACGGAATGGAGGCACCCAGACCCATCCATGACGGTGGAGGTGGGCCCATCTTCCATAATGAAATGGAATCCATCCCCATGGATCATAAGGAACCCAGCAATAAATTCCTCCCCTCCATGTCCAATACCCATAGCTAAAAGGTGTCCATCCAATGATGACCGTTGGGACCCATACATATTGATATTCTGGAGTATAGACCCATTGCCCATACCCCTCCATCTCGTATCCGTAGGGTTGAAGTTCCGGAGGAAGATATTTTTGTCCATATGCTCTTTGAAGGAGTTCATTATCTCTCGCTTCGTTCCATGCCTCCCATTCGTCTCTTTCATAAAGTTGAGCTACGGTGTAGCCCTCCTCTCTGGCAATAAGAGTTTTCCCCTGGATTAATGTAATGGGTCTTTTATCCCTCATCCATTCAACACTTCCTTCCAAAACTGAAATTCTTGCCTCGGAAGGAGTCATATCCACTCTAAACCTTGTTGGAACAAAGGCAGAAATAACCCCATAGGGGAGATCAAGGTATAAAGAGGAAGCCTCTTCAGTGATCGGGCGGTGATTCACATAAATTTTGCCCTCCAACTGATTGAGATGAATCAAGGATTTCCCTCGACTGAAATCCAAGGCAATAATATCTAACTGGGATTCCTCTCCCACCCGCACATAAGTTCCATTTTTAAAATTGAGTTCTATCCTCCCATCTCGCTCGGTCATGATCCGATCCCCATCAACAATGGGGAAGTTCGCAGACGCCTCCGTCCAATCCCCTTCGTCCTTTGCCTGGATGAGCACTTGACCTTGAACGAGACTTATTCGACCTCCTCCTGACACTGGTTCGGCGGAGAAGGATGGAGTATTGGGAAAGGATAATAAAAACACCAAAATAGAAACTAAAACAGCTATTTTCATTTTATTCATACAAGCCACATCCTTCCTTTTTCTATCTTTATCTATTTAGACGAAGGGGACAGAAGGAATATTCAAAGCTAAAAAAAGTTCATATTTTAGTTTTATTCGAATTTATTTTTCTAAAAAGACTTTTTGAAAAACATTGGAATGATGTTGAAGGACATTCCCGGAGCGGCTGCGCCAAAATTGGTTATTGTGCCCAGACTTTCCATTAAAAGGCAGTAACGGAATCTGATGGCTTCCCTCTTTTAATAGTTTCTCAAAATCCTTATTCCCTTCTGTAATCCAGTCAAATCCTTCTTTCGATCCATAATCAAAATAGAGCCAGTGGGGTAACTGGTTTATTCCTCTTCTTTTGATCAGGGTCAAGGGATTGTTTTCCTGAATATATTTTAAATCAAAAGAAGAACTGGGAGGAAGTCTGTTCGGTTCAAGGCGACCGAATACTTCTAAAAATTCAGGGAGAACCATTTTCAGCATCCACTTATTTTGAAGAAGTTCGATATCAAGAAGCCCGCTCTGGCTGCTAACCGATTGGAAGAGATGGGGATATTTTAGCCCAAGCTTTATCGCTCCGAATCCCCCCATCGAAATACCTCCTAATCCCCTTCTTCGGAGAAGTCTCTCCTTGTATGGAGACTGAGACTCAATGTATTGAAGAAGTTCAAGAAAATAGGATTCGTATTTCCCCAGGGCCCCTGGCTTCATATAAAAAACAGGGAAGAGCGAATAGTTCAGAGCTTCCCCTGGATGAAAATCATCACAAGCCTTTCGGCTGTTTGTCTCTGGGAAAAGCCTCTTCCCCTCATTCTCATCGGTATAAAACCCATTATCTCCATCAGGAAGGACGATGACCATTTTCTGAAGAGGATGAAATGGATCGTCCAAATTCCCATTAGGGTTAAGGCTGTCGGAAACTATCGATTGGGCAATCTCCTTCGGGGAATAATCCCTTTTAGTAAGTCCTCCGTGTTGAGAAAGCTCTTGAAAACGCACCTCCAAAGATTTTTCTAAATCTCGATAGGACCGATTCTTAGAATCCATCATCGTATAGGAGACGACAGCCATATCTTCATGGAAAAGCCAATGATATTCCTCTTCTTTCACCTCGCACAGGAGTCTCTTTGCTTTTTCCGGAGAGCGGACTTTCCACCATAGGCCTGTCCGATGAAAATTATACCCATGGAGAAGAAAGAGAATAGGATATTTGGCCCGGGAATTCTGAAAATAATCTTCTGGAAGGATGATGAAAAACCCCTTCTCCTTACCAAGGAAAGCAGAATAAAAGGTCTCATATCGCACTAGATATTGATACTTCTGGGATGGTTTTGGAGAAAGGAGATAAGAAAATTCTGGATCTTCAGGACAGCAAGGAGGTTGAGCGCCAAGGGTTCTAAACGAACCCGTGAGGATTAATAAAATAGGGAAGAGAATTATCCAAAACCGTTTTCGGTATTCCACTTCCATTAATGTTAATATAACTCCAAAAAAACACCACGACAATAATTAAAATCACATTTAGACCTAATGTCCTATCTCAGAAATGATTGTACACATCTTGTCATTCCGGACTTAATCCGGAATCCAGTCTTTTCATCTGGATTCCCGCTCGAGTTTATCCCGTGCTCGATACGGGGCGGGGATGACAGCTCTTAGATCATTGTAAAGCTGTTATTTCCTCACTCCACTGGCGAGAGATGGAAGTACTGGAGGGTAGAAAGTCTTGGATTATTTTACTTTCGTATCATTTCTTTAGGAAGAAGTTTTCGCATTTCATTTCGGACTCGACGGGCAATCTTGACTGCACGCCTCGTTTCAGCCAGCAATATCGGCTCGTAATCACCAGGATATCGAGTGGCAGTAGCATAATCAGTAAGCCTTCTTTGTTCTACAGGTGTCAGTTGGGGACGAAATTTCGATGGTAAAAGGGCGATCAATTCTTTAATATCATGGGTTTTGGGGAAATCAATTCTCTTTAAAACCAAAAAGGCCTTTAAATATTTTTCTACACATTGTTGAGCATGAAAGCATACGGTGTCAGTAGGACAATCCTCCCCCATTCCTAATGTATATGTTGCATTCTTTAAGTCGTTTTCGGCTTTTTGGACCCAGTCTCTTGCAATGACCAAGATCTCATTGGTTTCGGACATAAATTGCCTCCCCTTCACGCAAAGCCGGTTGGATAATTGTACCTACAAGGTTCTTGCGTTTTTCTACCTCTTCTGGCGTAGCGACAATAATATCCATTGGTATACGAATATCGTGGAGCGCTACACCAATCTCAATCTGTTTTTCCCTCTTGGATCCTGACACAGGCATGATGATTAGGAGATCCACATCACTATCTGGCCCCGCTGTTCCCTTAGCATGGGATCCGAAGAGAATAATCTGCTCTGGGTCGAACCGCTTAACAATCCGACGAACCATCTCATTAATTTTTTCCTGAGTAGATCTCAACTGCCTCTTCATTGAATTTATCCGATCCCTTCGAGAAAGTGTCTTTTTTGAACTTATGATACAAAGGAAATGATGGATTGGCAAGGTAAAAATATTTCTAAATACCCCCTTCAAGTACATATGAAATTTGAGAAAATCTATTCATGCACAATTTCCACTTTCTACAGAACATGTCAAGTTTGGTATTGAATTCCTCTTTGTGATTCTTGAATATTTCCCACAATGCAACATTTCCAGTAATCGTTGAACTTCAGAATAATATTGGATCAACATTTGTAGGTATTATTTGTAACCCCCTCCCCATCTCTTCCTTTCTGCAGTCTTTGGCTGATAGATTTCGGCAATGATGCAACCCAGAAATCATCAACCTTTAAGATAAAATGGGCTTCATGCTTTGGTGGAATCCATTGCATGAGTTAGTCTGAAAGTATCTACCAATTCAAGTCCCACCTAAAACTCCACCTTTACAAAACCTTTATAAAATTATTTGATCATAATCAATAATTGGTTTAAATTAGGATAATCTTACCACCTTTAAAAGAGAGGAATTCTATGGAGAAAAATTGGGTGGCATTGGATGCGATTTTCAACCCAAAGTCCGTGGCGGTCATCGGAGCTTCGGATAATCCGGGAAAACTGGGTTCTCATGTGATGAGGAGCCTCACCGAAGGGAGATACCCAGGGAGGATCTATCCGGTCAACCCCGGGAAAGAAGAAATCCTTGGAATAAAAACCTACCCATCCCTTTCCAGAGTCCCTGATACGGTTGACCTTTCCATCATTGTCCTTCCCGCCGAGCAGGTGCCCAAGATGATAAAAGAATGCCAAGAAAAGGGGGTGAAGGGAATCGTTCTCATCACTGCCGGATTCAAAGAAATTGAAGATAAAAGGGGAGAGATTTTACAGAGGGAGATCATGGAACTGGCAAATCAATACGGCATCAAGATCATTGGCCCGAATACCTTTGGAATTGTAAATCTTCACCTTCCCCTGAATGCATCCTTTACGCCTGAATTTTCCCTTGTGGAAAAAGGGGGAATCAGTTTTGTCAGTCAAAGCGGTGGGATGTCTCATCTGATGGGTTTTCTTTCTTTGCAAAACAAAGTGGGCTTCAGCAAAATCATCGGTTTAGGAAATCGTTGTAATGTTGATTTTGCGGAGATGGTGGAATATTTGATTAAAGATTCGCAAACCAAAGTGATTGCCATGTATATGGAAGGGATCGATCATCCAAAGAGATTGATGAAGATAGCCAAGATAGGAAATAGAGAAAAACCGATTCTCGCTTATAAGGTCGGGCGCTCTTCCACAAGCGATAAGGCCTCTCAATTTCATACGGGCTCCCTTGCTGGAAAACATGAAATCTACGAGAGTGCTTTCAAACAGGCTGGGATTTTAACGGTTGGAAGTTCAGAAGAACTTCTGGATACAGCCAAGGCTCTGGCCATGTGTCCCCTTCCCAGCGGAAATAAGGTGGCGGTACTTTCAGGCCAGGCGGGCCCCGGAATGGCAGCCTGTGATGTGTGCGAGATGGAAGGACTATTGATTCCCCCTTTTTCGAAGGAGACTCAAAAGAGGGTCGAAGAGCTACTCCCCCCTCTCGCCATCAGGACCAATCCTGTGGATATGGGCCCAGCCTGGTATGACTCGGAGGCCATCAAGGGAATTGTATCTACCGTCATGGATGATAAAAATATTGATGCTCTCATTTTATGCATTATGTTTGCCTCAGCGAATAAACCCGCTGTCGGGATTTTGACGGACCTGCTACTGGAAAAAAAGACCAACAAACCGATTCTGTGCTGTTTTTCTGCACCCGCTGGGGTCTGGGATGATGAGATCAAACGGCTTGAGGGATCAGGGATTCCAAACTATTCCACTCCGGAGAGGGCTGCCAAATCGCTGGTGCACCTTTATCGTTACAAAAAGTTGCGAAAAGAAAATGGATTTTTTTAACTCCCTTTTGATACGGATCACCTTGGCTGTTATTGGAGGAATATTTTATGCCTTCCTCACCTACCTGATCGTTATGTTTCTCAATCTTTCTTATGAATTGGTCATCACCGCAGCCGTTTTTGTCTACCTTTTCTACCTGAGTTCCAGGCTCCTCCTCCTCTTCTCCGGCATTAACTCTTCATATTACTCAAAGGCAAGAAAAAAGACTCCTGAAAAAAATTCCTTTAATGATACCGTCCAATGGGTTGGAAAGTTCTATCACCAGCATGACTTCGTTCTTTTCATTTTTCTGGGCATCCTCTCTATCTTCTTTCTCATCACCCTTGCCATGGATGGATTGGAAGGGCAACCCTTTGGAAATACCATTCAAAATCTCTGGGACGCCATCATCCCCTTGTCCTGATGAGAGAAGCCATCGTTTTTAATATCATGGGGACCCAAAGTATTGATCACCCACCTTTGCGATATCACGATATGATGAAACGATTCTGTGATAGCTTGTTTCATCTCATCATCCAAGCATATCAATCCCCCTTCATCAGTCTTCAGAAAAGGGGGAGTATCCGGAAGATTCAAATATTTTGGAACAAAATTGGTTCACCGTTGTCTATAAGAATAAAGCCGGCCTCAATCAATGAGGGCGTTACAGAAATATCTAAAAAAGAAGGATAACTAAAACGCGGATTTCGGATTGCAGATTGAAATCAATAAAAGGAGGTTTTTCATATGAAAAGGCTAATCGTATTGATCACTCTCATCTCTTTCATCTTTTCTGTCCAGATAAGCTATGCGGCACCCCTGACCAGTACTTTAAAAGACCAGCAGAATGTGGCGGTCACCATTTACAACTCAAATGTAGGGTTGGTCAAGGATACACGCCTCATTGAATTGAAGCCAGGCATCCACGAACTAAAATTCATGGATGTGGCGGGGAAAATTGATCCTACCACCGTCCATATCAAATCCCTCATGAATGGATCAAGCCTCAGTGTTTTAGAACAAAACTACGAATACGATCTTCTCAGTCCCCAGAAACTTCTCGAAAAGTTTGTGGGGCAGAAGGTCCATCTCGCGACCATTAATCCTGAAACAAAAAAAGAGGAGATGGTTGAGGCAACCCTTCTCTCCACTCAGGGGGGAAACATTTTCCAGATCGGAGAAAAGATCCACATCGGACATCATGGAAGGATTTTACTTTCAAAAATTCCTGAAAATCTGATTCCTCAGCCCACACTGGTCTGGATGCTGGAAAATAAACTTTCAAGGCCTCAGAAGTTAGAGGCTTCTTATCTCACTTCCGGAATCAACTGGAAGGCGGATTATGTGGCGGTCTTAAATAAATCGGACACGATGACCGATTTAACCGGCTGGGTGACGATTGACAACCGGAGCGGTGCCACTTATCAAAATGCCCTGCTGAAATTGGTGGCTGGGGATATCCATCGGGTTCAGGAAGAAATGAAAATGGACTATGCAAGAGTGAAATTGGCCGCAAAGGAGGCAGCCAGCCCCCAGTTTAAAGAAGAATCCTTTTTCGAATATCATCTCTATACACTGGATCGAAGAACTACGGTCAAAGACAATCAGACCAAACAGATGACCCTTCTCGACGCCAATCAAGTCCCCCTCAAGAAACTCTTTATCTTCTCAGGCCATCCCCAATATTATTATCGAATGAATCAGGGATCTCAGAAACAAAAGGTTGGCGTCTTCCTTGAACTGGAAAACACGAAAAAGAATAACCTCGGCATTCCTCTTCCCAAAGGAACGATCCGTGTTTACAAAGAAGACAAGGACGGAAGCCTCCAATTTGTAGGAGAAGATCGAATTGACCATACCCCAAAGGACGAAAAATTTAAGATTAAAATCGGGGAGGCTTTTGATATCGTCGGGGAGAGGACTCAAATGGATTACAAACGTCTGGGCTCCAATCTCTTCGAGGTGGCCTTTGAAGTGAGTTTAAGGAATCACAAGAAAGAAGACATTAAAGTTTTGGTGGAGGAGCCGATCCCCGGGGACTGGGAGATGCTCTCGAACAGCCACTCCTTTGAGAAACTGAGTGCCCATTTGATCCGTTTCGATGTCCCCGTGGCAAAAGATAAAGAAGTAAAAGTGAAATATAGAATCAGGTTTAAATATTAACAAATCAGGGTTCAAGGATTCATGGGTTCATGGGTTCGAGGGTTTGTTTTAAAAAGTATTTCAACTTGACCCCTCGACCCCTTGAATCCAGTCAGTTTATATTACAGGTCTCTGTTTCTCCTCCATCCCTCTCTTTTCATTGACCGTCCAAAGAATTGCCATTCCAACAATGAAAAAGAGGAGCACCGATAGGATGCCCGATTGGACACTTCCTGTGATTGCAATTAGAATTCCATAGATCAGAGGCCCAAAGACTGAAGCAAATTTCCCGGAGATAGCGAAGAAGCCATAAAACTCTGCGCTGTTGGCTTCGGGAGTAAAGATTCCCTGGAGGGAACGAGAGGCCGCCTGACTCCCGCCCATTACCAACCCTGCAAGAACCCCCAAAATCCAGTATTCCGTCTTTGGATGCCACATGATTCCTAACTTGAAGGCCCAGATAACGATGAGAGACCAGATTCCAAGGGAGATCATCACCGCCTGCTTATTCCCGATCGCATCTGCCAAATATCCGAAAATGAGAGAACCGAAAAATGCAATCCCTTGAATCATTAAAAAGAAGAGAATGATCTCACCCGTCTCCATCCCTAAAACTTGTGCACCGAAGATCGAAGCCATGACGATGACGGTCTCGATCCCATCGTTATAAATAAGGTAGGCCACCAAAAATTTCGTCAGCTCCCTGAAGGTTTTAATTCGCCGAAAGGTATGTTGAAGGCGCCGATAACCCTCGCTGAAATAATTTTTCTCAAAAGAAGGAAGAGCCTTTTGTGCCCT